>Ga0075425_100000249_pt1 | contig 49458 bp, 72 predicted proteins | sample SoiMethybrSBSTD4_FD_75300 | JGI IMG/M metagenome (GOLD analysis project Ga0075425, IMG submission 75300) | Bulk soil microbial communities from a Populus tree surrounding site in Tennessee, USA - Soil MetaG P. TD hybrid SBSTD4 | ecosystem: Environmental > Terrestrial > Soil > Tree plantation... | reverse complement strand
CTAGTCCTAAATGCCGCGCACTACGCGGCGCTGGTTCAGGTTACGATTTCAGTCCAGTAGTTCGGATCGCTGCCGTAGGGGCCGCAGCCAAGAGCCTCCGAGGCAGCGTAGCGCGAAACCTCACCAGCTATGACACCCGAGACATAATCAATCGCCTGCTTTCGTGTCAGGCCACGCGGCAGATTGATTGATATGCCGCTGCAGAGGACCGAGTTCGTTTCGTCTGGATTGACGATCACACAGCGCAATCTAGTTCTGAGTTTTTCTGTCATCGCGTTCTTAACCCGTGGATAAGGTTTGACGTTTCAGCATCTTTTTGGCCTGCTCAAAGTCAGCAAAGACCTTTTCCCATCCAAACGACATTTCGGCCCTGTAGGCCAATTCGTCCGACATGGTACGACCGGATTTCTTTGCCGCCGCCTTGATTTTTTGATGCAATGATTTAGGCACGCGCCCCGCGATCACAGGGCTACGTGACTTGATTGGGGTCCGTCTTTTCATGGTTTTTCTCCCGCCGATGATCCCAGCGGGAACGGCGGCGGCTCGCCGACCCACTCGTCGAACTGCTCTTGTCGTCGCTTGCGTTTTGTTCGTCGCCGCGCGTGGTCGTTGCCGATCCAAACGCCAAAGGCAAATGCAAGCGTGACGACGAGAACCAAAATGAAAATCTGATCGGTCATGACGACACCCTAGCGCGAGCCGAAGAACGCAAATCTTTTTCGATGTTGTCGATCACCGTCTGATTGATCGGCGACACTCTCGATTTCGGGGCGAAGGCCTCGGGACCTTGCCCACGCGCCGAGAGCGCTAAAGTCGTCTCGACGATCTGCAAGCGGTGGAGGATCACCTGCATGTCGTCGCTGGTCAGTTCGCCAGCGCCAACCGTGAAGGTGCCACGAATGAAAATGTGGTTGTTGATCTCGCGCGCCATCGCTTCCAGCAGCTTCTCGTTTTCCTGACGGCGTAGCGACGTGATCAGATCGCGCAAGAGTGTTTCTGGCTGTGTCATGTTGTCGTCTCCATGGTTGATAGATTTTCAAAAGCAAAGCGACGAGAGCAACGCCGCCCACGGCGGCGATTGCCATGAGAAATGAAACGAGCCATAGCCACGCTTCATTGTGACGCGAGCCGATGGCAGACGGGCGCGATTCTGGCGGCGTTTCATCTTCGCCCGCGCCACTGCCGCCGCTTGCAGCCGGACTTTCGCCCGCGTCTGCCATCGGCTCGTTGGGTAAACGATCAGACTTTTTCATCGCGTATTCAGGGACCATGAGCATGCGCATCGGCTGACCGCTGAACGGCGGCGGCTCTGTCTCGATCACGGCTTGCGGGGCTTCGGCATGTGCGTTGATCGCGCCGCCGCTGGTCGCTGCGACGTGTCGCGTGTCGGGCTGATCGTCGCGCTGCGGTTTTCTGTGCGGGCGGAAATGATTGCCCCCGCGCAAGCCCCAACAGCCGCGTGTTTTCCACAGATGCGCCTTGGGGTATTCGGCCCGCGCCTCGCGCAAGCTCATGCACGTCGCGCTGCCAGCCGGTGTCACGAACAACAGGATCAGCGCACAGATACCGAACGCGGCAAGCAACATCACAAGCAATGATTGTGTGGTGTCGTTGTTCATTGCGGCCAATCCTTCGGTCGTTCCCGCTTGGAAAACAGATCGCGTTCGATCTCGGGGATGAGATCGCGCACGCAGTTGCGGTGCTTCTGTATAAGCTCGGCCCGTAGCGCGGGATGCATCCCCGCCCACAATGTCGCTTCAAGCTGGGCCAACGCGGCAGCGACAGCGGCAGCGTCTTTGAACGCGAGCATCGGTCGGATCGCCTCGACGAGATCGCTGGCCGTTTTCATGCGCTGATCATCAAGCTCGCTCATGACGTCTGCCCTCCTGCGCCAGACGCATCGCCGCCATCAGCTGCGCGTCGCTCAGACAAAGATTGATATTCGCCGCGTCAAACCCCGACAGCAACAGTTGCCGGATGCATGCCTCATCGTCATACGGGTTGATCGAATGATCGAGCAGCGTGCTGCACATCGCACGCTGCATTGGGCGTAGATCCGTAGGCATATTTCGTCTCCTGTCTGTCGTCATATCGCCGCAACGTCATGAGATTCCGCAACAGCGTTTCGCGCTCGACGCTCGTCGCGGCTTTCGGCTGCACCGGTCGCTTGAGAAATTCTTGCTCCGCGCGGAGCAGCTGCTCGGCGTATCCGGCGAGAATCGCGCACAGCGCATCGCGACCCTTGTCGGTCAGGATCGTCGCGGTGGGGCGCGACGTGATCGTTTCCTTGTGATGAATAAACCCGCGCGCGATCAGCGAGCCGCGCGTCCTGACTTCGTGTGCGTCGCGGTTGGCGAGCGCTCGCTGACCGTCGAGATGATCAACGAGATATTCCTTTTGCGCCGCCGACAGATCGTCGGCGATGCAGTCGTTTGAGGGATAAAGACTCATCGGGCTACTCCATACTTGGGCCGTTTGCCGTCCTTGATGCGCTTGGCGATTCGCTTCGTCTTGCGCAATTTGGCAAGATCACTGAGTTGCGCGCCGTCGCCGCGCACGCGCGTCTTGATGTCGTGATCGGCTTGCGTGCGATAGATCAGATAGCGCGGGTCGTTTGCATCAGGCGCGTATCGGCCGGTGAGTTGGAAAAATTTCCGGTTGCACAGCGCCGGATCGTGATCGAGTTGCAGCGGCTGGAACAGCGTTCCTCCCAAATAGAGCGAGAGTCCGTTCAGCAGCCGGTCGAGATAAATATCTGGCGTTTCGCCATAAGCTTTTTGCATCAGTGCATCGCTCGCGCCAAAGCCGCGCAACTGCCGTTGCGCGACCTTGATGCGCGTCAGGATCGGGATGTGCGGGCGCGGCAGCTTCACTTGTCGAGCGCCTCTTTCGCTTCTTTACGAATCGCCGCAATAATTCTGCCGCGCGTGTCGTTGTTCTCGTTGAGCGAGAACGCGCACAGCGAGACGATAATGCGCAGGGCGCTTTCGAGCTTGACGATGCGCTGGATCGTTTTGTTATCGACGTGCGTCAATGACGTGATATTTCCGACGACAGGTTTCATTGCGCCAACACCTTCTGCATGAGGTCTTCCAGCGGCGCGCGATCCTCGGCGGTGACGCCGAGGCTGTTGCGCATCTTCCGCTCGCCCGCCCAACGCTCGCCCAAGATCACCTTGCTCGGCTCGGCTTTGATCCAGCGCCGCGCATAGGCGAGATATTCCGCGACGTTGGAGGGGTACGTGACGGCAGTTACGGCAGTACCGCTGTCCTTTGTTTCACGGGAAACCTTCTCGACGGTATCGTCTTGCTTATGCTTCGCCTTGCCCTTGGGAGCCCCGCTGGTGCGTCCTGTCGTCTTGGGGCTGTCGTGCTTAGCGACACGCGCTTTCACGCGCTCACCGCGTTCGCGTGCGTGCGCGGCAGGCACGGTTTCGTCGCTCTTGCCCCCGTTCTCGATCTGATCGAGCTGCTCGACGGCGTGCCCTACTTTGTGCCCCTCGTCGCCGGGGGCCGAGCCTTTCAGACGCGCGTGCAGCCCGGGGGCCGTGTCCTCGTAGCCGAGCGACTTGTCCGTCTCCAGTTCCTCGCGCGTGTAAAGCCCGAAGATCACCTCGGGCACCCATTTTCTGGCCCACGCTCGCACGGCGAAATACCAAAGCTGCTGCTTGGGATCGGCCTTCCATAGCGGGCTGTTCTTGATCTTGATCTCGCCGAGCTTGGGCGTCTCGTATTCGCGTTCGTCGCCGGAAATGAACTGCCCGCGCACGATGCAGACAAGCTCGTCGCCTTCGCCCGTGTATTCGCAGGACAGACGATGCATCAGCGGCGCGCCCTGATTGACGCGCGCGTGAATCAACTGGCTCATGTAGCCGAGCCGGTTGCCCACCACGTAGGTCTGATCGGCAATACTGAAGGGGTCCATGTGCCACATGGCGGCGTGCGCCGCGATGCGACAGCCAATGCCCCACTTGCCCCGCACATGCTCGGGCATGCCGTCTTTCATCCCGGCCAGCGCCTTGCCCAACTCCATGATCTTCATCCAGTCGACGGCGTTGATCTCGCCCTTGACCGGCGTCATTTCGACCGGAATTTTTTCGTAGTCGGTCACGTCGAGCGCTTCCAGACCGCGCTGCGCCAGATCGGTGCCGGTCACTCTCGGTTTCAGTTCGCTGTCTCTGTCGGTCATTGTCGCTTCTCCATGGTGAAAAAGAATCACACGCCAAATTCCAGTTTCGTATCGATCTGAGTCTGCGCCCATGCCGGAAGCTCGATGTGTTCGGCGTCCTCGCGCTCGCCGCCGGGACCGGGCCAGCGCTTCGCTTTCAGACAGCGCGCGACCGCGTCGAGCGCATAGCGGTTGGCCCTGTGACCGCGATCAAGCTCGTTGTCTTTCAGCGTGACGACGCGCACGCACCACGGCTTTTTCTTTTCGATAAAAACCAAGGTGAACGTCGGGCGATCAATGCCGAGAACCTGCTTCGCGCCTTCGCAGATCAACGCGCCCTGCTGGTGATAGCCATACTCGGCAATGGTGCGCTGAATGTCGGGCCACTGCACGCTGATCGTCGTCTTGAGATCGACGAAGTCCACGCTCGTCGTCGGGATCGCGTCCGGCCGCGATTTCAGCCACAGTCCGGTCGCCTTGTCTTTCCAGAACAGCGACGACTCGATCTGACCGTTGAGCGCGCCCGCATTGATGATCGGATGATTCGCGAGCGAGTCGGCCATGCCACGCAGGTTGTTGAAGTCTTCCTGCGTGAGGATCGACAGACCGTTGCGCTGCATGCGGTCTTCCCAGCGCTTGCAATAGATCGACGACCGCGTCCATTTTTTCAAAACGCCGGTATCGCGGTCGGGATATTGCTCCGGCTTGACGCAGAACAGATCGCGGAACGAACCGAGCTTGATGTCGCGCAGGAACAGATGATGCGCGGCGCGGCCCACGATCATGGCCGCGGTTTCCTCGCGCTCGCTGGCGTCGGGGTTGCCCGGCCATTCGGCGTACATGTGCGCCGGACTCTGCAAAAACAGCTTGCGCAGATCGCTCGAGGACACGCTCGGGCCGTCGCAGATGTCGGCGCTGTGATATTTTGCCAGCGGGATACCGGCATAAATTCCCGGCTTGGTGATCGTCTTGCCCTTCCACTGGATGGTTTTCATTTTTGATTCTCTGCCCAAAAGGGGATTCGTTTAGCGAAAATTTTTGCAAGTGTCAAAGACCATGTTGATAACTCATTTGACGAAAATTGTCGCCAGTGATATTTCCCCACAGATGAAAAACTTTCCCGATCTGATCGAACAGAAATGCCGCGACAACCTTTTGCAGCTGGCGAAGAAATTCGCCAGCAAGCACGAGCTTTCATTGCAGACGGTGTCGCGCGAAGCGCACGGCGCGGACAGCTTTCTGCGCCGATTCGAGACGGGCGAAATCACCGTCACGCTGGCGAAATACGACGAGATGATCGACTTCCTGAAACGCGGCAAACGGCGCGAGAAGGCAACCGCCGGCTGAAATTTTTGTCGATAAGTGACAACGGGAACGAGACGCGCGCGGGCGAATCACGATAGGGGCTTCTGCATGATCACGCTAGACGATCAGCTGCGACATGCGTTTCGCGTGCGTCTCGACGATATCACCGTCGCGCGTCTGCTGGAGCTTGCGGATATCTGCCAGTGCGATCCGACTCAGGTGATCAGCGCAATTATCAAAGACGTGCTGGAAGACGATGCGCGCGCGCATGACGGGCAGTTTGCGCCGATCACGGTGCAATAATGGGCGTCACAAAATACTGGCAGTTAGAGCAGGCCGAGCGCGAGCGTTGGCGCGACGTTGTCCGCTGGCTTTATGACAAAAAAGGGCGACGCGGCCTCTTGGGCATGGGTCCATTTAGTAGCGAATTTCCCAGCCACGGGTGGCGTTGATACCCCGCTAGAGCCACCTTTAATAGCCCCATGACACCGGAAATGATGGTGGAGCACTTGGACGGACAGATACAAAATCTGCTGCGGGAAAGCGAAATATGCCGCGCACGAATTGCCGAGTTAGAGGGGGACGCGGGTTACAAATACGGACAACTTCAGAAAGCCCGCGCCCGCATTGCCGAGCTGGAGGGGGACTTGAATATCTTTATTGATGCGGCAAAAGACATAGCAAAAGCAGACACCATCGACCGCTGCGCACAGGTGGCGATAGACGAGACTTTGGGCGACGAGGATATGTCGGACGTAGGAAAAAGAATCGCCGCCACCATCCGCGCCCTAAAGGACAAGCCATGAATATCATAATCCCACTCATTGGCTGCCATTCATGCGTCACGCACGCCGAGATCGAGGCGGCAATGGGCGAGTACAAAAACGAGCAGGCTTATAATCACACGCTCGAAAAAGACGATTCACAGTAATTCACAAGCAAGCGAAAATAATTTGTCCCGGCGCGAAAACGCGACTAGCGTCTGCGTTTTCGAATCAGCTTCATGACAGGAGACTCTCGATGAAGCTCATGCAATATGAGCAGACGATCCGCGCTTTAGCGCTTGCCACCAAAATGCCCGACGTGAAGGCGATCCGCGACAAGGCGGTCGCGGTCGAGGCTTACGCCAAGCAGGCAAAAGATACCCGGTTGATCGCACCAGCGACGACGATCCGCGTTGAAGCAGAGACGCGCGCGGGCGAGCTGCTGTACGAAATGCGAAAAAATGGGGAGCGTGAAGGCAGAGGTGGTAACAGAGGCAATCAATACAAAGTGCCAAAGTATGGGGTTGATACTTTGGCAAAAACAAAGCTCACAGACTTAAAGATCAGCAAATTGCAATCGAGCCGCTGGCAGGGGCTCGCGGTCATGAGGCGCGACGATCCCGAGGCGTGGGATGAGCGTTTGCGCAAGCTCATCAAAATGGCGGTCGCATCGGCGGAAGGCGACAAGGCGGTGGTCAGACAATCGCGGATGGATTCGCGGCTGGCGCGAATTAAAAAACGCAACGCAATCGAAAGGGCCACGGCAAAAAAAATAAAGGCGTTGCCGACAAAAAAATACGGCGTGATCTACGCCGACCCGGAATGGGCTTTTGAGACGTGGGATGGGCTGGCAACCGGGGCAGAACATTACGGCGTCTCGACATTGGAAGAAATCAAGGCGCGCGACGTGCCGTCGATCAGCGCCAAAGATTGCGTGCTTTTTCTATGGGCGATTGTGCCGATGCTTCCGCACGCATTAGAGGTCATGAAGGCATGGGATTTCAAATACGTTTCGCATTGCATTTGGGACAAAGAGATCACCGGCACCGGATACTGGTTTATAAATCAGCACGAGCTTTTGCTAGTCGGCACGCATGGCAGCGTACCAGCGCCAGCGCCGGGGACACAATTTTCATCAATCATAAGAGTCAGACGCGGTCGGCATTCCGCCAAGCCGGAAAAATTTGCTGAGATCATCGAGCGCTATTTTCCGACACTGCCCAAGATCGAGTTGAATCGGCGTGGGCCGCCGCGACCGGGATGGGATGCGTGGGGCGCGGAAGCTGACTTAGAGGTAGCGGAATGAGAACCAACGACGATAGGCGTCTCGTCATCGTCCCGCAGCGATACGTCAAACGGGCATTTGATCGGGCCGAAGAAATTGTCGCTTGGTATGCGAGTGAAGAAGGGCAGCGCTCGCTTTCGCGATCTGTTTCTGGGCCGTGGGGGGCTGAGCGCGACCCGATTAGACAATCAACCGGCAAGATCGGCGAGGTCGCGGTTGCAATATTTTTTAATCTCGACCCAGAGACGGCGATCTTTTGGTCTGCTGGTACTGGTGGGGATGGCAATTCGGATATCAAATTGCCGCGATATCTCGTCGACGTCAAAACAAACGTCGCGCAACGCAAAGAATTTTATTGGTCGATGGCAGTCAATCATCTTTTTCAAAGCAAACGTTTCGATGTTTTGATTTCTGTCAGCTATGAAGATTACAAATTTCAAAATTGCTGGCTCGAAGGCTGGATATCAAAACAAAATTTTTACGAGCAAAAAAAGATCGCCAGCAAATCTGACGGCACCGGTCTGACGCCGGGCACTTGGTACATGAACAAGCGCGAACTTTTGTCAATCGATAGTCTGCTTTCAACGAGGGCAACGGTATGACAAAAAAACGGCTGCAATGGTTTCACTGCTATCCGGAAAAATTTCTCACCGCGCTGGCGGGCATGAGCGCGATCAAGCAGCACGTCTATCTGATCGTGTGTCTGCGCATTTACGAAAAGCGCGGGGCGATCTCCGATCCCGTGAGCGCTATCGCCAAGCGTTGCGGCTATGATCGCACCTGTCACGTCAAGCGCGCGATAGCGGAGCTCGTCAAGGAAGGGAAATTATTCCGCACCGACGCCGGTCTGATGAACCCGTTTGCCGAAAACGAGATCACCGAGCGGGACTCAAAACAGCAAAGCTCCCGCGTGCGATCAGAGGAAATAACGCAGGAAAATCAACGAACGCTTGCCCTAGATATAGAAGTAGAAGAAGAAAGAAAGAAAGTAAGTAAGAAGCAAGAGCGGCGCAGAGCGCCGCGACACCCCATGCCAGAAAATTGGGAACCGGACGAGCGCGGGATTCAATACGCGCTCGACAGCGGCTTTCTGGACGAAAAGATTCGCCAAATGGTGCGCGCGTGCCGCAATTATTATTTGCGGCGCGGCGATCTGATCGCTGGCGCGGTGGGGCTGTCGGCGACGTGGCGCAATTGGTGCGACAACGAATTGAAATTTCAACAGCGAGGAAACGGTCATGGACGCTTTCAAAAACCTCAGCTTGCCGACACCGTGCGGGAGCTTGTCGACGAGGCGCGACGACTCGAAGATCAGGCGGGCATTGTCAGACCGTCTGACGCCCTCCGAAGCCATTGAAGCGGCGGGGCGCATGATCGCGGGCTATGCGCACGCGCCGCCGAAAACCTATCTCGGCTACATGGCGGCGCTGCTGACGACGTATCCGCGACAGGTTGCGCTCGCGTGCGTCGAGCCGCACGGCGTCGTCAGCGACATGAAAAGCAGCTACATGCCGACACCCGTCGACGTGATCCGCTGGTGCGAAAACAGGACGCGCCCCATGGCCGAGGAAGCCGAGCGGGAGCGCCGCGTCGAGGCGCAGCTGCGCGCGCGCGACGCATGGCGGGGCGTCGACAGATCGCCCGACGAGATCGAGCGCCGCATGACGCTCGCGCAAGACTGGCTTGAGCGCACGTCGCCGCAGGCGCACGATCTGGGGCTGAAGCCGAAAGCGCTCACGGAGAATGATCGCGAGACGCTGATCGCCAGCGCGCGTCAGGCGGGCGCATTGCTTTGCAGCGGCATGACGCTGTCGTTCGAGACGCTCGCGCTCATGAGCGAGCGCGACAACACGCGCGCGCTCGACGGGGAAGCGTGATCTGTGCTATGAGCGAATCGAGACGTGCGCAGGGACATTTCGTGACGCCTGTCTTACCAACGGTGATCGCGGCATTCTCTGATCGCTTAGTCTCCTGTCGGAGGCCCGGGCGTGTTCCAGCGCTCGGGCCTTTTACGTTGTGAGTTATGATCGGCAAAAAGTAGTCGAAGCCGTCATGCGTCTGTGGGATATCGGCGTCGACACCGAGCGCATGGCGAAGGTGCTGGAGATCCCGCAGCACGACGCCGAGCGTTTTCTGCACGAGGGGCTGAATAGCCGCAGACGCGCGCGCGAGCGGACGACCTACGTTTCAGAGGATAGCGGTCTGACATGAAAACGACGCTGGTGCCGCTCAGCAAGATCAAGCCGTACATTCGCAACGCGCGCAAGCATCCGGAAAAGCAGATTACGCTGCTCGCCAGCCTCATGAAAAAATATGGCGTCGATCAGCCCATTGTCGTCGACGAAAAATTCGTGATCCTGAAGGGGCACGGGCGGCGACTGGCGGCGCTGCAAGCCGGGTTCAAGGACTATCCGGTGGTCGTGCAGCGCGGCTTGAAAGCCGAAGACAAGCAGGCGATCCGCATTGCCGATAATCAGGTCGCCTTGCTCGCGGGCTGGGACGACAATCTGCTGAAGATCGAGATCAAGGAGCTCAAGAGTCTCGGCTTCGATCTCGCCATGATCGGTTTCTCCGAGGCGAAATTCGACGTGCTGTTCGACAACATGTCGGCGCAATCGCAGCTTGACGGCCTGAAATTTTCGGTGATCGTGGACTGCGACAGCGAAAAGCAGCAAGCCGATCTGCTCGCGCAGTTCGAGAAAAAGGGCCTGAAATGCCGAGCGTTGATCTCGTAGTCGCAACCGACATCGACGAGACGCCGCGCGTCAAGCAACTGTGCGGCATGTTCGACGTGCCCGCGCGCGACAAGCTCACGCTGTCATGGCAGGGCCAGCTACCGCTCGAGGAAAAACCATGGCACGTCGGTCTGATCGTCGGCCCGTCCGGTGTCGGCAAGTCGAGTATCGCGCGCGCGCTGTTCGGCAAGGAAAAAATACCGGCGTGGAAACGCAAATCCGTCATCGACGACTTCGACGCCAAGCTGTCCATACAGCAGATCACGGACGCCTGCAGCGCGGTCGGCTTCAACACGATCCCAAGCTGGATGAAGCCCTACGCCGTGCTGTCGACGGGCGAGAGGTTTCGCGTCGATCTGGCGCGGCGCATTTTGAGCAGCGCCGATCCCATCGTCGTCGACGAGTTCACCTCGGTCGTTGATCGGCAAGTGGCGCACATCGCCGCCCTGGCGGTGGCCAAATACGTGCGCAAGCACGAGCGGCGCTTTGTCGCCGCGACGTGCCACTACGACGTGATCCCGTGGCTACAGCCGGATTGGATCCTCGAACCCGCCACCATGGGCTTCAAATGGGTGACGCCTCGGCGACGCCCTCACATCGCTGTCGAGATCGCGCGGGTCGATCACGCGGCTTGGCAGCTTTTCGCTCCGTTTCACTATCTGAGCCACGAGCTGCACCGCGGCGCGGCGTGCTACGTGCTGTTCGCCAACGGCGAGCCAGCGGTATTCTGCGGCGTGCTGCATCGCCCGCACCCAACGGCGCAAAACATTCGCGGCGTCTCGCGCATCGTCACGCTGCCGGATTATCAGGGTCTTGGGCTGGCCTTCGTCATGCTCGACACGCTCGCCAGCCACTACACGCAGCTTGGCTATCGATTCAGAAACTACCCCGCGCACCCGCCGTTCATCCGCGCGCATGATCGCTCGGACAAGTGGGCGCTGACGAAAATGCCCGGGGTCTTTTCGCCAGTCATGGGCCGGACGTCGACGCTTGCGGGCATGAAGTCTTCGCATTTCACAAAAGAAAAAGGGCGCTGGAACATGGGCGGACGCCCCTGCGCTGTGTTTGAGTACGTCGGCAAAGCGTCAGGGGACGCGGCTGGTGCGCGCAAGCTGATCGAGGGGTATCAGCGCTCAAGACAAAAAAAGGGGAGCGGCAATGCCGCTCCCCTGAGTTTAGATCACGCTGTCATGTAGCGGGTCGGCTCGCCTTCCTTCTTCACGATCTTGAGCTTCTTGCCGTGGTTTTCGCAGATCGTTTTCATTGACGCCGAGCTTGGCCGCCGCCCCAGCACCTTCGCCAGTTCGGCATTGTCGACGCCGTTCTTGCGCGCGAGCGCGGCGAGCAGCTTCTCGTATTTCGCCTTGCGCTCGGCACTGCCTTTCTTGGGTGCCGATTTTGCCGCCGCTTTCTTTGCGGTCTTCGGCGGTTTTGCCGAGTCTGTGACGCCTTGCTTGACGGCGAGCGCATCGCGCGCCTTGATCGCCTTCTCGACGAGCGAGCCAGCTTTCTTCGGCGGCTTCGCTGACTTGTTCGGCGTGTACGGGCGCAAGCCGTCCTTGACGCGCGCCGCGTTGATCTTGTCGACCGCTTTCTGCGCGGCCTGTCCTTTCTCGATGAACGCTTTGATGTTTTTGAAAGGATCAGTCTTGCCGTCTCTGAGCCGCTCAACATCGGCTTTGACGGCAGCGAGCTTTTCCTTTTTCTTCGTCTCGGCAAAGTCTTTCGCAATTGCCGCACTGATCTTCGGATCGGGCGGGGTGATCACCTTCAAGCCTTTGCTGTCGTCCTTCGGCGCGTGCTTCTTGCGCCGCGCCTCGGCTTGCGCCTCGGTTTCAGTTCGGCGCAGGAAATCGGGAATCGCGTCCGATCCAACGCCAGTGCCTTCGTCAACATGTTTGAACGTAAGTTTTTTCGTCATTGTCGTCTCCTGTCAAAGCGGACGTTGTCGTGTGCCGGGAGTATTGCCATCCGCATAATCAACATCCCGGTCATTCATGCCGATAGGGAAGCGCCACGTCGGGTCGGCATAACCCCACAAGTGGTACTTGTTCGAAGCGTCGACCTTCCGGCTTTCCGCCGGGTACAGTTCGACCGCCTCGCATTCCTTGCCGATCATTTCGTTCTTGATCTGCTGAAAGTGCCGCCAGTCGCGCATGATCGGCAGTCCATCACGGCGGCGGATATTGACGTGGATCAGGCCGCCCGCCATTTCGCGGCGCTGCACCTGATACGTGTCATTGATCCAGACCGTCGTCGCGGCGGCTTCACGCTCAAGAGTCGCAATGACGTCCTCGCGGCTCTTGTATTTCTTGACCTTGATCAGATCGGCGATCAACGCCTCGCTGATCGGCTGCATCTGCGCTTGCTGAAGGCGCTGCCAGCGATAGCGGGGCTTCATTGTTTGCCCCAATCAGCCGAGTAAGACGGCGTCGCACGCGGCGGCGGAGTGGTCGAAGCCGTCGCGATAGACGGCGTCGCATGCTGCGACGTGTTGCTCATCAAAGTCGCAAGACCCCAAACGAGCGTCGCGCCGATCCATGCCAACAGCAAGCCGATGCCGTTGATGATGCCGTCGGCTTTTCCCTTGGTTATGAGATCGATCGCGATCAGCACGGACGGAAAGCCAAGCATGACTTGGCTTAGCCAAAACATAAGCTTGAAGAATGTCGTCATCATTGTCAGTCTCCTGTCGAGAGAGTTGGATATTTCAGGACGCCGTCCTCCCACAAAAAATTGCAGAAGTCGCCGCCGTCGGTGATCATGACCTTGCGCACGATCTTCATGATCGACGCCGGTCCGTGGCAGAGCCGATGGGCGGCGTTGACCGCCCGCTCGGCAGATACGAAGCGCATTTCCTCGTGCTGGTTGCCGTCGCGATCCCACCAGTAAACGGAAAATTCGTCGGTCATTTTCCGTCTCCCTAGTGGCAATGCACAACGCCGTGATGCGAGTGACAGCGCGGCTCGGCTTTGACGGGGGTCACGGCGATCCAGAACGCAAATAGAATCGCGGCGACGGCAACGACATGCATGAGAATTTCCTCGGTGAGTTTCCAGTTCATTGTTGTCTCCTGTCGGGTTTTCGGGGGTTTCAGAATGCTAGAGGCAGATCGTCCTCGCGTGGCGGCAGTTTCCAGATCGCCATTGCGAGATCGAACATCGCTCGATTGAATCGCTCGTGATCGTGGAGACGATTATTGAACGCGGCGTTCATTTCGCCGTTGATGCGCATGGTGCATCCGTAGCCAACGAACAAAAGAAGCGCGAGCGCCGCGCGCGCCTCGTCGATGTTGTGCGTCGTGTAGTCCCCGGTATTGACGAGAACGTCGCACGACGAATTGCCCTGCGCGTCGAAACGCAACGCTGGGCAGCGCGCGCCGTCCGCGCCGAACAGGGCACGGCCGACATCGCACTTGCTCGACCAGCAGCACAGACCGCAGCTGTTACACTTCGATCCGTGCGCTGGTTTTCTCTGCGCAAGCTCGCGGGGAACGGCGACTAGTGGCCCTTGTGCCATGTCGCGCCTCCATCGTGCGAGTGAACGCCGTGCGCGAGCGTCTGACGGTTGACGCTTACGCCCGTCATCTGCTGCGCCTGTTGCAGCTTCAGCTTCGTCATCGTCGACGCGCTCGACGTCAGCAGACGAAACGCGCAGGCATCGGTGATGCCCGCGCGCTCATTGTCGCCCCAGCCCTTGAAAGCAATCGCGCCCTTGCTCATGCCTTCGGTGCCGATGCGGACGTTGACCTTGCCCGCAGCGATCAGCTTGTCGAGCGTGCTGATCGCTTTCTTCACTTCCTCTTTTCGCTCGCTGAGCGTCTGACGCTCGCGCAGTCGCATGTCGCATGCCATCGTTGCCCCCTATGCGTCGATATCGACGCGGCGGGATTGCCGCGCCTTGGGCTTCTGCACCTGCTCGACGTCATCCATGTCGAGGAAGCTGATGCGCTGCTCGGCGATCTTGCGGATGGCGCGCGCGTCGATCTCGACCGCCGCATCGTCGCCCGCCTTGACGATGTCGCTGGCGGCTTTGCGCGCAAGGTCGACCGCTTTCATGACGCGCCCTTCCGCATCGGGCGTCAGCATTTGCCCGAGCGATTTCGCTTTCTGTGCGGCTTGACGCACCGCTTGCACGTCGAGCGTCTTCAATCCGCGTTCCATGTCAGCCATCAAGTCGCGCACTTCGCTGTTGATCGCTTTCACGGCTTCGACGTCATCGGCGGCGATGCGCCCGACCATGACGTACACATGGACGCGGGTCATTTCCGCCGTGCTGTTGAAGTCCTCGATCAGCTGCTTTGCCTCGGTGATCGCCTTTTCCAAGTCGTCCTTGTCGCTCTCCGGGCACAGCAAGCCGAACGCCGACCACGCGCAGACTTTGCGAATGATCGAGACGGCCCCCGAACGCGCCTTTTTGGCGCGCTCGAATTCCTCGACGTCGGCTATCGTGCGCGTGGTTTCCCACTTCTTGAGTTCGGACGTACCGGTTTCGAGATCGAGATCAAGCTTCTCATACGAGACGTTGCCGCGCGTCGAGGTCTTCAGCGACACGAGCAGGCCCGGGCGCAAAGTGGATGTCTGCATTGTCATTGTCAGTCTCCTGTCAAAAGAGTGTTTCGGGTTTCAGGCGAGATCGAGCGCGCGAGTCTTTTTCTCGGCGCGCGTTTCTTCAAATTTCGAGGCAAAGCGAAAGCGCCCTTGGGCCTCTTTGCGCATCGCCTCGATCTTCTTTTCTGCCGTCTTACTCAACGGCACGACGGTCTTCGCGGCAGCGATCAAGTCGTCGGTGCTGATGTCTCGCGCGCCGTCATTGAACGCGGCATAGAGCGCGTCGGGCACAATGGCGTCGATCTCGGAGCCGGTGAAGCTTTCACAGGCGCGAGCGACGTTGACATGATCGATGTCGGTCTTGTCGCGTCCGTGCTTGCGCAGGGACGCCTTCAACACTTCGACGCGCTCGGTCTGATTGGGCAGATCGATCCACCAAAGCTCGTCGAAACGGCCCTTGCGCAGAAACTCGGGCGGCAGTGCGGACACATCGTTCGCCGTCATGATGACGAACGCATCCGACTTTCGCTCTTGCATCCACGTCAGCACGGCACCCATGGCGTCGGAAGACACGCCGCCATCGGCGCTACCGCTCGTCGCACCCTGCAACGCCTTTTCCACTTCGTCGAACCACACGACGCAGAAGCCGAGCGCCTCGATGATCGCAAACGCCTTGCGCAAATTCGCTTCGCTTTCGCCAACGAATTTGCTCTTGAGTGCGCCGAGATCGACACGGATCAGCGGGCATCCCCACGCCGTGGCGATGGCTTTTGCCGTCAGCGACTTGCCGCACCCGGAAATGCCGACGAGCATTGCGCCCTTCGGTCGCGGCAATCCGTAGGCACGCGCGGCGGACGTGAACGCTGCCGCACGGCCCTTGAGCCAGCTTTTCAGATTCTCTAACCCGCCGACAGCGTCTAAACCGTTCGGCAACGGGTCGAACCACTCAAGAATCCGTTCGCGGGCGATGACACGCTTCTTTTCTTGCGCGACGGTCTGCGCGTCAATTGTCTTCAGCTGCACGAGCGAGCGGGCAAAGCACGCTTGCGCCTCTTCGCCGGACAGCCCAATCGCCGCGTCGATGGCGGCGTCGCGCTGCCCGTTCTTCACGATGTCGGTCAGTTCGTACTCGTCAATGAGCGCATCGACGAGATCGGCGATCTCCTCGCGATCCGGCAAGGGCCACTCGATCACGGTGGCGGAGTTGGCAAGCTCGGGCGGCACGTTGCCGTCCGGCGATATGATCACGATCACTTGCGCCGTATCGCGCGGCTCGACGGTGCGGCAGAAATTGCGCAGCCGCCGCACAATCGGGATGCCAATCGGCCCCTGCAACAGCGGCGGCAGATCGCGCATGATCCACACGCCGCGCTCCTTGTTGCTTTCGGCTTTGCCGCGCTCGCTGATCGTCGTGAGCATGGCAATCGGGTCGGCATCGCCGATCTGCTCGGCGTTGCCGTTGATATCGGTCACGCCTTGCGCGAAGTCCCAACAACGCGCGATGTATTTCGTCGGCGCTGCCGCCTCGAATATGTATTGCTCGATCCGCGCCTCTTCCTTGCTGACAATCCAGATCAGCTTTTGACGGGCGCGAAAGTGGGCTTGCAGATTGTTCGCTTCGTTCATCGACTTCATGTTCCAGTCTCCTGTCGTTTTGGGGTTTTACTGTTTTGCAACGTGCAGACAAAAGCGCTTCGCCTGATTGAGCGAGCGAAAGCGCCCGAGCGTCTTCATCCAAAGTCCGGTGCGATTGGTGCCCATCTCGTTGACCCAATATTCGCCGCCGCTCACTTGAATGGAAAAGCCTGTCTCCTTGCCGCGCGTCAGCAGTTGATATTCGGCGTCGACCATGTCGTCGCCAGCGATGAAAAGAAATGCCATGTTCCAGTTCTCCTGTCGGGGTTTTTGAGTTTCAATCGTTCAGCAAGTGAAGTTCGACATTCTGCCGCTCGTCGCGGTAAATGATGCCGAGCAATTCGCCGTTGCTGATGTCTTCGAGATGGCGCATCAGAATGTGATTGCCCGAGCGAATTTCGTCGGGCCATTGACCGGGTTTCAAGCCGATCTCCGAGGCATCCATGACGGTCGTCGTGTTCGTTTCATTCTTGCCGAAAAGTCCGTTGATCTTGTGCGTCTTCATTTTCAAAATCTCCTGTGGGGCAAATTGCCAAACGCCGCGCTTGCACGCGGCAATCTATTTTTTGAAAAGTTTGAAAGTCATCGAAGCGTGGAGTCTCTAGTGTCGGGTCGTTCGTCTGGGCGCGTCTCCCGACTTTTGCTCCGCTTTCGTTCGCCCGGGTGTTCTACAGAAACTTCCTCCCGCGCGAGCTTCGCTCTTGCTTCGATCTTCGGGTTCGGCGCTCGTGGCGGCTTTGAACCTTTACTTTCCCTTCGGCGTCGGACTTGCAGGGTTGATGCCCGTTTGGGTGCGACTATCTGGGAGCGTCCGAGGGTGTTGGGCTTCTTGCGTTCGGACATACACGCCGTGAAGCAAATATCGCAAAACGCCTTGCTAAAGCCAAGGGTAAAAAGCGACAATTTTCGCTAATTAGGCGCTAGGCAATCAAGCACATCCGACAGCGTCAGTGCCAAAAACTGGATTTTCGACGAATCAGCGTCTAGAACGCCTTCCACTCGATCATGGGCACAGAACGCTGGCACGTCGCTTTCACTGACGGCGGCACAGAGCAAAAAACCTGTGGAGAGATTCGCGCGCTCGGCTTTGGCGTCTACGTGCCAATGGAGCGGCACAAACGCTTTCGGCGCGGCGTGCGCCTGTTTATCGAATTGCCACTTTTCCCCTGCTATCTGTTTGCGCGCTTCGATTCCGCCGATGCGAAATGGAACGAGATCAGAGACTGCGACGGCGTGCGCGACGTGCTGTGCAATTTGCAGAAGCCGGTCGCCATACCCATCGGCTTTGTGGAAAAACTTCAACGCATGCAGGCGCTTGGATTGTTCGACAAGACCAAAGCGCCGAATCCGTTCCCGCCAGGAACCGATGTCATGCTCGACGATGACGGGCCTTTTGCCGAATTTGTCGGCAAGGTCATGCGCGCGCGCACCGCCGACCGCGTCGATCTGCTGATCTCGTATCTCGGCCGCGAATTGACGGTCAACGTCTCGCTGGCGCGGCTGTCCTCGATCTAAATTTGCCGACCCATGGCAAATACGGTAGGGAATCGGCGGGCGATTCTGTTGACTGTCTGTCCGTAGGACCTTCTCGCAAATTGCCCGGCCATTTCTTCGGCCCTGCCTCCCGTGGAAAGCTGGCACGGTGGTTGTGCGAAGCTTGCGAATCAGAAAGCATCCGCCCCGCTTCGGTCAGTCTGCATCCCGAAGCTGTTCATGGTGACCGACTTCCCGGCGTCGCGGCATGACACGCGGCGTCGGGAAGTTTCCAGCAGATCAGCCGGCCACTGAACGGCAATTCGTATATATCGAGAAAGAAATCGATCAGTTCGCGCCAATTGCGGAAACCGTCCTTGCGCGCGAAGTCGTCGAGGTCCTCGACCAGCACCCCATCCACGCTGACGCGGTTTCTTGCCATGTTGCACGAGACGTTGCGCGTGCAGATCACCTCCAGCAATTGACGCGCGTGCTTGGTGCGCATCCCGCAATAAAGCTGCATGGTGTCGCCAGCGGCGGCATGACGTGCCGTGCGAAATGCGCGGATGGTCTGCGTCTTCTCGCCGGATAATATCGCCTGCGCAAAGCGCGGCTTGAAATTGTAAGCAACCATGGAGGCCCCACCAATGGTGATCAATTGCCCCAACTGTGGCAAAGGCATGCTGTCGAGCGCGAAGACCTGTCCGCACTGCGGATACGGCATGATCTTCCGCTGCGAAACAATTTGATCTGGATCAACGGCGGCAGAACAGACCGGGAATGAAGCATGCGCATCAGAACATTGAAGGCAAGCATCCCGACCGTGAACACTCAGACGGTGCCACCCCTGCCGCGTGAGACCAATCCCGCCTATCGCACATCACATCATGTCGGCTGGGCCTTGCAAGTGAAGCGACGTGCAGGCTTCGCCTGTCAACGGTGCGGCAGACAAGAGCAACGGATGTTTGCTGATCATATCGTCGAGCTGAAAGACGGCGGCACATGGACACTGGATAACGGGCAATGCCTCTGCGGCTCATGTCACACCACCAAGACCGTAATTGAAAAAACAAAACGGTTATTCAATACCGTCTGAGCGCAAGCGGGCAAAAAGAATCGCGCAAAAGAAATGGCTCAAAGTAATGACCTGACCCTAGGGGGGATATCGGCGGAAAATTATCCGCGGGCGCTATGACCGCGCATGTGCCCATTGCCGCTTTTTTTATTGGGTTTTAGGGTCGCGGCTTGGCGCTATCAAAAGGAAAATAATCAATGGCAAAATTCAAGATCACCGCGAAAGACCGGCAGAAAGTCGAGAAGATGGCCGGGCTTGGTATTCGGCATGACGGCATTGCGCTGGTCATGGACATGTCCGACGAGACGCTGCGCAAGTATTTTAGGCGAGAACTTGATCTGGGCAAGGTGAAAACGGATACGCTTGTCGCTCAATCGCTGTTCGAGAAAGCGATAGGCAATGGTCCGCAGTCGGTGACGGCCGCGATATTCTGGTGCAAGACGCGGCTCGGCTGGAAAGACCCCAACGCCGTGGTCGAGGTTATTTCCAAGAAGGAAGAGCAAAGCTGGGCGGCGAAACGCGCGGGGCTTGGCTCCGAGTGGGGCACCGATCTGGTGACGACGCCAAGCGACGCGCTCAACTAGCTGATGTGGGATACAAGCTGCGTTGACTGGCGCGAGCGCCTGCTGGCTGGCAAAACGCTCGTGCCCGACTTGCCGCTCTACAAGGCCGAGGCGGCGAAGGGCTTGCGCTGCTTCAAGCGACTACGTCTACCCGACGTCAATGGCACGCCGACGTTCGGCGACAAATGCGCGCCATGGGTGTTCCCCATCGTGGAGGCGCTGTTCGGGTCGTATGACCCGGTCGAGGACGTGCGGCGCATTCAGGAATATTTTCTGCTGGTGCCGAAGAAAAACGGCAAGAGCACGATCAGCGCTGCGATCATGCTCACGGCGATCATCTGCAACGTCAAGCGCCGCCCCGGCGCCGAGTTCAACTTCCTCGCCCCGACCATCGAGATCGCCGGAATTTCCTTCCGGCAGGCGCGCGGCATGATCAAGCTCGACGAGAAGCTCAACGAGCTGTTCCACATTCAGGACAATATCCGGCGCATCACGCACCGCAATTCGGGAAGCTTCTTGCAGATCAAGGCGGCGGATACCGACGTGGTAACGGGCGGCAAGGCGCTGGGGACGCTGATCGACGAGACGCACATTTTCGCCAGCAAGGCGCATGCCGCCGACATCTTCGTCGAAATGCGCGGCGCGCTGGCGTCGCGGCCGGACGGCTTTCTCATTCAGATCACCACGCAAAGCAAAGCGCCGCCCGCCGGGGTGTTCAAGGCGGAACTCGCGCGCGCGCGCGACGTGCGCGACGGGCGACTTGTATTGCCCAAACCATTATTGCCGATCCTCTACGAATTGCCGCGCGACATGGTCGAGCGCTGGGAAGACGAACAGGTGTGGCCGCTGCTCAATCCCTCGCTGGGCACATCGGTCGATCCTGATTTTCTGCGAACCAACTTGATCGAGGCGAAGCGGCGCGGCAGCGGCGAGCTTGCGCTGTTCGCCAGCCAGCATTTCAACGTCGAGATCGGGCAGACTTTGCGCGGCGACCGTTGGGCCGGTTCGGAGTTCTGGCAGCGGCAGGCAGATCCAAGTCTGACGCTCGACAGCGTGCTGGAGCGAAGCGAGATCGTGGTGGCGGGGCTGGATGGCGGCGGGCTGGATGATCTGTTCGGCCTGTGTATCCTCGGACGCTGCCGCGAAACCAAGCATTGGCTCGCTTGGTCGCATGCTTGGTGTCACGAGGGCGTCCTGCAGCGAAGGCATACCATCGCGGCAACGCTGCTGGATTTCCAGCAAGCCGGGGAATTGACGATTGTGCAGGACGAGCTGGACGACGTCGGCTCCATCGTCGAGATCATCAGCCTGATCAAGAAGCGAAACAAGCTCGCCGCCGTGGCGGTCGACCCGGCGGGCATCGGCGAAATGGTCGAGAAGCTCGCGGCGATAGGCGTCACGGTGGAGAAGAAAAACCTCATCGGCGCGCCGCAGGGCTACGGGCTGATGAACGTCATCAAGGGCACCGAGCGGCGGCTGGCGGCGGGCACGCTGTGGCATTCCGGCTCGGGGCTGATGCGCTGGGCGGTCGGCAACATCAAGATCGAGCCGACGGCGACGGCGATCCGCGCGACGAAACAGAACGCAGGCGATGCCAAGATCGACCCGGTAATGGCGCTGTTCGACGCCGCCGTCGTCATGAGCGGCAACCCGGCCAAGGCTCCCACGTATCAGATCGCCTTCATCTAGGAAGGGATACCCAATGCCAATGCATAACGGCTTTGCCTATTCGACGCTCGCCATCAAAAGCGTCGACGAGCAGCAGCGCATCATCGAGGGCATGGCATCGACGCCGACACCGGACCGAGTCGGCGACATCGTCGAGCCGATGGGCGCGAAATTCAAATTGCCGATGCCGCTCCTGTGGCAGCACAGATCGAGTGAACCCATCGGGCACGTCACATGGGCGCAGCCGACCGAGAACGGCATTCCGTTCCGTGCGCAATTGGTCAAGATCGAGGAAACCGGCAAGCTGAAAGATCGTCTCGACGAGGCATGGCAAAGTCTCAAGAGCGGGCTGGTGCGCGCCGTCTCGATTGGCTTCAAGGGCATCGAGGAAGAGCCGGTCGATCCGAAGTCGACGGGCTGGTTCGACCCGGTGCGCTACAAGGTGTGGGAATGGCTGGAGCTTTCCGCCGTCACCATCCCCGCCAACGAGGAAGCGACCATCGTCAATATTCGATCCATCGATCAGGCCTTGCGCGGCGAGTCCGCCAGCGATGCGCAAGACAAGATCGCCCCGGCCAGGTCTGGCCCGAACCCCGCCGCAGTCGCGGCCCGCAAGACATCATTTTCATTGGAGCGCAGGACGCAAATGCCGATGACAAACCAAGAGCGCATGAAAGGGCTCGAGGAAAAGCGCGCCGCAGAAATGGCGGCGCTTGAGGCCATCCAGACGAAAGTCACCGACGAAAACCGCACCAAGGATCAGGCCGAGCAGGAAGACTTCGACAATCGCGCGGCGACGATCAAGTCGATTGATCGCGAACTGAGCGATTGCCGGATGATCCAGACCGAACTGATCGCCAAGGCCAAGCCGGTGGTGGTCGCTACCGACGACGGGCGCGCCATCGAATACAGCGGCGAACGGCCGGTGTTCAAGGTGACCGCGCCGAAGCTTGAGCCGGGCATCGGGTTGATGAAGGTGCTCGCCTGCCAGCTGCACGCGCGCGAATACAATCGCGACGTGGTGCAGGTCGCGCGCGAGCATTGCGGCCAGTGGCCGCAGATCGAGGAGATGCTGACACGCAAGGCGGCGGTCGCCACCGGCACGACAACGGGCACGACATGGGCCAGCCCGCTGGTCTATGCACAAAATCTTGCTTCCGAGTTCGTGCAGTTTCTTTTGCCGCAGACCTTTTTCGGCAAGATCCCGAACCTGACGCGCGTGCCGTTCAACGTGCGCATCCCGCGCGACACGGCGGCGATCACGTCGAACTGGGTCGGGGAGGGCCGCGCCAAGCCCGCCGCAGCCGGCGCGTTCGATTCGGTCAGCCTCACCTTCAACAAGATCGCGCTCATCATCGGCGTGACGCAGGAGCTCGCGCGCTTCAGCAATCCCGCCGTCGAGACATGGGCGCGCGACAAGCTGGCGGCCTCGATTGCCCGCTTCATGGATCAGCAATTCGTCGATCCGGCGGTGACGGCGATCACCGGCGTGCGACCGGCCTCGATCACCAACGGTGCCGATTCGGACGCGGCCTCGGGCACGGCATCGACCGATCTGGTGCACGATCTGCGGCAGATCATCAAGCACGCGCAGGACAACTTCATCCCGACCGACGAGATCGTCCTGCTCACGACGCCGCAACTGGGGACGGCCATCGGCATGATCTACACGACGCTCGGCGTGTTGCAGTTCCCGGGCGTCACCGGCGCGGGCGGCACAATCGGCGGCATGCAGGTCATCACCTCGTCCAACGTCCCGGCGGGCTATCTGATCTCGCTGCACCCGCCGTCGATTGCCGTGGCGGATGACGGCGGCGTCGACATCGTGGCATCGACCGAGGCGTCCATCGAAATGGACGACAACCCGACCTCGGGCGATTATCACCTGATCAGCGCCTTCCAGAACAACCTGCTGTTCGTGCGGGCCGAGCGCTACTGCACGTGGGCACGGCTGCGCGCCAAGGGCGTGTTCTATATCACCAATGCCGCGTATGGCGGGGCGGTGACCTGATGACGATGCGCGCGCTCAAGTCGTTTCGCTATGTCGACCGCAACTACCGGCCCGGCGATCTGCTGGAGCCGTGTTCGGACGCGGATCGCCATGTCTTGGGCGTCGCGCAGCTTGCCGCGGAGGTGGAGCCGGACACTCCATCCCCGCGCAAGCCGAAGAAGGACAAGCACGCCTACAAGACCAGCGTCATGCGCGCCGAGGACGCCGAGTGAAAATCTTCGGCATGGAAATCACGGTGCGCAAGCAGCTCGACGCCATCGGGCCGCCGTCGACCATCATCAACAACGGGCAAAACAGTTCGTATCTCTATGAGCGCGGCTGGTTCCCGATAGTGCAGGAGCCGTTCGCCGGGGCATGGCAGCGCAACAAGCCGCTGATCATGTCCAACCCGCTGCAAAACGGCACGCTCTATCGCTGCGTTACGATGATCGCCGCCGACATCGCCAAGATGCGGCTGAAGCTGATGCAGCCGAGCGGTCGAGCGGGCGCGCAAGTCTGGAGCGAGACGACGTCATCGGCGTTCACGCCGGTCATGAGCAAGCCCAACGCCTACCAGACGCGCATCCAGTTTTTTGAATCGTGGATGATCTCGAAACTGCGCCGGGGCAACGCCTATATCCTGAAGGAATACGACCAGCGGCCCGTCGTCACGGCGATGTACGTGCTGAACCCGGACCGCGTGAAGCCGCTGCGCGCATCGGACGGCTCGATCTTCTACGAACTGAACACCGATTATCTCGCGGGCATCCCGACCGACCGCGTGATCGTCACGCCCGACGATCTCATGCATGACCGGATGAATTGCCTGTTCGACCCGCTGGTGGGCATGCCGCCGCTGTTCTGCGCCTCCGCCCCCGCCATCGCATCGCTGGGGATGCAGGAATTTTCCGCGCAGTTCTTCAACAACGCGGCGCGCCCGGGCGGGCTTCTCTCGGCCCCCGGCGAAATTCCGCCCGAGGACATCGAGCGGCTCAAGAAGATGATGGATCAGGGCTACTCGGAAGAAAATCGCGGCAAGACGGCGGTGATGGGCAACGGGCTGAAATTCGAGCCGATGCAGCAGAACGCCGTCGACAGCCAGTTGATCGAGCAGCTGAAGCACACCGACGAATCGATTGCCGCCGCGTTCGGCATTCCCGGCTACATGGTCGGCGTGAAAGACCCGCCCAACTACAACAATGCCGAGCTGCTCGACCTGCAATACTACAAGCAGGTTCTGCAAAGCCCGATCGAGCACCTCGAACTGATCCTGTCGGAAGGGCTTTATCTGATCGACGCGGGCTATCGCGCCGAGTTCGATCTGACCGGGCTGTTCCGCATGGACAGCCAGACGCAGATCAACACGCTCGCCGTGGCGGTCGACAAAGGCATCCTGACGCACAACGAGGCGCGACTGCTCATGGGCTACGGGCCGCAACCCGGCGGCGACAAGCTGATGGCGCAGCAGCAGATGTTCACGCTGGAGGCGCTCACCGCGCGCGATGCGGCTCCAGCCCCGATCCCGACGCCCGCGCCAACGGCCAAGCCGAGCGCGCAGCCACCCCTAAATCAGCGAGCATTGCTCGACGCTCTACGCAAGGAGTTCGGTCGTGCAGCAGCAGCTTGAGCAGGCGATCGCCAAGGAATTGGCGGATATTTTTCATGAGCAGCAGGGCAAATTATTCGGGCGAATCGAGTTTCTCGAAACGCGCCTGCTTTTACTGGAAAGCCGCCAACCGCAAAAAGGCGACAAGGGCGATCCCGGCCTCGCCGGGGCGCGCGGCGAAAAGGGAGAAAAAGGCGACAAGGGCGATCCCGGCGATGCTGGCGCTGTGGGTGCGAAAGGCGATCCGGGGCCTCAGGGGCTGACCGGCGAGCGCGGCGAGAAGGGCGAGCGCGGCGAAACGGGCCTGCGCGGCGAAACCGGCATCCCCGGCAAGGACGGCAAAGACGGCATCAACGGCAAGGACGGCGTCGACGGCCACCCTGGCGCAATGGGGCCGCAGGGCGAGAAGGGCGAACGCGGCGAAAACGGCAAGGACGGCGCGGGCCCCTCGCGCGGGCGACATCGCGGGCCGTGGAAGCACAACGAGACATATGCGCTCGACGACAGCGTGACGTCGGGCGGCAGCGGCTGGTATGCCATCGTCGACAACCCGCAGGGCCGCCCCGGTGAATCGAAAGACTGGCAATTGTTCGTGATGAAAGGGCGCGACGGCAAAGACGGCAAGGACGGCGTGCGCGGGCCGCAGGGACTTCCCGGCAAGGACTCGGCGTATGCGTAAGTCGCTCTACACGGTGAATGGGCCGACCGCTCCCGTCTACGATCTCGCGACCGTGCAGGACGTCAATCTCATGCTGGGCATTACCGGCAATACCGCCGACGACGCCATCATGGCGCAGCGCATCACGTTCACGTCGAAGCTCATTGCCGATTTCTGCAACCGGGATTTCGCCGCGCTGGAGGTCACCGAGAATTTTCGCGTGCATGCCGGACAGCCGGTCGAGGCGCTCTATCTGCGGCATTTTCCGGTGCAGCAACTGTTCTCGATCACCGTCTGCGGCGCGCCAGCGGAGCCGGAGCTTTTCGAACTGGACTACGACAGCGGGCTGTTGTGGATGAAATGCTGGCGCTGGCGCGGCGAGATCGTCGTCGATTATCTGGGCGGTTATAACTTGCCCGACGATGCGCCGCCGCTCCTGACGCAAGCCTGCGTCGAGACGATCCGCTTTTCCCGATTTGCCGGGAACCGCGACCCGACCATCCGCTCGACCACGCACGAGGGCACGACGGTCAGCTTCAACGATTATCGCTTCGGCACCGCGACAGGGGCGGGTGCCACCGCGTTGCCGCCCAACGTCAATGACATGCTCGACGGGTACAAGGCGAAGTGGGTCTGATGTTTCGCGCCGAGCCGATCTGGAAAGGCGAGACGTGCTACATCATCGGCGGCGGGCCATCGGTGCTAAACCAACCAACCCACTTGCTCAAGGGCAAGAAGATCATCGTCATCAATTCCAGCTACATCGCCTTTCCCGAGGCGCAGTTCTGCGTTTTCTCCGACATGCGCTGGTGGTGCGAGCACATCCGCATTGGCGCGCTGAAGTTCAAAGGCACGATTATCGCAACGTCACAGTCGGCGAGCGGCGCACCCAATCTCGTCACGATGCGACGCTCGACGCTGCGCGGGCTGAGCGAAGATCGCGAAACGCTGATGGTGAAAAACACCACGCTGACGGCGGCGATCAATCTGGCGTATCATTTTGCCGTCGCCAAAATCGTGCTGCTCGGCATTGATCAGAAAAAAGCCGACGACGGGCGCACGCACCATCATCGGCCGCATCCGTGGGTCGTCATGGCGGACGCCTATCGCCGCCAGCAATCGGATCTGCCGCCCATCGCGGAGGGCTTGCGCGCGAAGGGAATCGCGTGCGTTAATGCCTCCCCCGGTTCAGCGCTTGCCCTCTGGCCCATCGTCGAATTGCGCGATCATGTCGAAGCCGCCGATCAGTGTCTTGGGGATGCAGGGCTTGGGGGACAACATCTATCAGCGGGCGTTTGTGAAGCAGCTCGCGCGCACGGCGGACATATGGCTGGAGACGTCGTGGCCTGAACTGTACGCGGACATCCCCAGCCTGCATTTCGTCGTGCCCGCGGTCAACGGCAAATTGCGAACGCAAACCAAGAACGTCGCGCGCGCGAAAGTCAAATGGGAGCAACGTCCGCCCCGGCCCGCGCGCACGATCCGCAACACCTATGTCGTCGCGTTCCAGAATCACAAATCGATCATCTGGGGCATGGAGCAGAGCTTTCAGCTGCAACTGGACCCGGCGGACTTCGATCTGCCGCCACTGCCGCCGCCCCCGGTTGTCACCGACAAGCCCATCGCCTTTGTCAGACCGGTCACCGAGCGTCGGGAATGGCTCAACAGCGCGCGCAACCCGCGCCCGGAATACATCGCGCAGATCGTCGAACAGCTACGCCCGACGCATCACATCGTGATCGTTGCCGACGTGCTCGACGGCGCGGAATGGTTTGTCAGCCGGCCGCCGCGCGGCGACAGCGAATTTCTCCGGGGCGAACTGCGCGTCATGGACATGCTCGCATTGCTGGGCGCGTCCGATCTCGTCATCGGCCCGGTCGGTTTCATCGTACCCGCCTCGACCGCGCTCAAGCGCGATTGCTTCGTGATCCTCGGCGGGCAGGGCGGGCATAATTCGCCCGAGCGCATACTGGACAAGCGTCTCGATTGCTCGCGCATCACGTTTGCCACGCCGAGGGAGTTTTGCGGATGCACGAGCATGCGCCACGATTGCAACAAGGAGATTCCAAACTTAATGGACTCTTTCGCCGCCTTCCTGGCCGCCCGTGGCGACTCGGCATCGAGGACGAATGCCTACGCTGGTATCCCGAAATTGGCATCGGCTATTTCCCCGTCAGCGTAAGCCGGTCGCCCTACGATCAAGCCTATTTCGACCGCTTTGCGCGACAGGCGGACGAGCCTATCGGCAAACGCCTCATGGCGGCGCGCGTTGCTTTCGTCGACAAAGTGTGGGGTCTCGATCTGCTCGACTACGGCATCGGCTCGGGCGCGTTTATCGAGCGGCGCAATCAATTCGGGCGGCGTACCTACGGGTATGACATCAACGCCGCGGGCATTGCGTGGCTCAAGGCGCGCATGTTGTGGCTCAATGTCCCGATACACAACGAGCCGATCCGCGCGATGAGTCTGTGGGACGTGCTTGAGCACATCGACGATTTTCCCGCCGTGCTCGACAAGGTCTCCGACTGGCTCTTTCTATCGCTGCCGATCTTCCGCGACGCCGATCATGTGCTGCGCTCCAAGCACTATCGCAAGGACGAGCATTTCTGGTATTTCACAAGGCGGGGTCTGATCAACGTCATGGCGGACTTGGGCTTCGAACTGATCATCGAAAGCGACATGGAAATCAAAGCGGGGCGCGAGGATATCGGCGCGTTCGCCTTCAAGAGGGTCTGAATTTTGGACGCGCAAAATCTTGTCTTCGGCGTCACGCGCAAGTCACTGGAGGCCACGGTTCTACGTGCCTGCCCGCATTGCGAAGCGCCGGGAGTTTTCAAGAACGATCCGCGCACGCGCGATCATTGGCCGGGATGCTTCGACGAAAAACGCAGGGACCAACCGGTCGGCGATATCTGCCCCAACTGCGGCAAACACCGTAGACGTGATCTTGCCCTCGGTGAATTGTCGGCTTCGATGCCGCTGTGGCTGTGGAATGGCATTCTCGGCCTGAAATGGTGCGTTGTGAAAGTTCTCTCGCTCAAAACATAGGAGCCGCAAAATGGAATTGAAGTTCAGGGTGCAAAACCCGCACATGACGCCGTCGGCGACGCGCGCCACGGTCAACGGCAAGGAGATGACTGTCTCGGTCGAGGCGTTCGAGGTCGATCTTGTTTCCGAAAGCCCGATGAACGGCGGGCTCAAATTGCGCTTCATCGGCGACGAAGTCGAAGGCGCGAAAAATATGTTTCAGAATGATGCCATCGTCACCGCGACCTTGGCTGGCTATCAGGAAAAGCCGCGCGCATGAGCGTCGTCAAGCTGCCCACCAAGCGCCGCAACGTGCGACCGGTGCATGCGGCGGTCAACGAACTGAACGACATCGCACTGGCACGCGGCAAGCAACGCCATCTTGTCACGGCGATCATCGAAGCGAAGCGCGCCATCGCCGTCGAGCCGCAATCCAAGGAGCTCTGGTCGAACCTCGCGACGTTTTTATGGAACGCGCGGCACTACGATGAGGCCATGGCGTGCGTGGATCGCGCGCTCGACATCGATCCCGACTTTACCAAAGCCTTCCACAACAAGGCGCTGATCCTCGACAGCACCGGCGATCATGCCGGGGCCGAGACGTGGTTTGAAAAGGCGCTGACCGCCGACAGCGAATATCATAACGTGCGCTGGTGCCGCTCGATGATGCGGCTGGGGTTGGGCGATTACGAGCGCGGATTTGCCGAATACGAATCGCGCATCCAGTTTTCGCGCAATGAAGGCAAGAACAATTATCCGATTTTCCCGGCGCCCTATTGGGATGGACGCACATCACTGGAAGGCAAGGACGTGTTCTGCTGCATCGAGCAGGGCATCGGCGACACCATCCTGTTCTCGCGCTTCCTGCCGTGGCTCAAGGAGCAAGTTGGCGCGGGCACCGTGCATCTGTGCTGCGCGCACGAGGTCATGGTGCTGTTGTGGGAGTTCAAGCTCGCCGGTCTGATCGAGTTCGTTCCCGAAGGCACGCCGATCCCGCGCTGCGACTTCAGCATCGTCACCGGCAGTCTGCCGCATTTCGCCAAGGTGAAACTGGACACGATCCCGCCCGATCCCGGGCTGATCCGCAAGCGCGTCGACGTGCAGCTGCGCATCGGCAAGGCGGACATCCCCGCGCCGCTCGGGCCGAACGGTCACAAAGTCGGCCTCGTCTGGTCGGGCAACCCCAAGCAGGAGCGCAACGCCGAGCGCATGCTGCCCTTGGAAAAGCTGCTCACTTTGGCCGAGCACCCGAACGTGTGGCTTTACTCATTGCAAGTCGGACCGGCGCAAGCCGATATCGAACGACTCTGCGCGCAAGATCTCGTCTGCGATCTTGGCCCGCAATTGCAGGAGCGCGGGCTGACGGTCGCCGCCACCGCCATCCTGCAAATGGATTTGCTGGTGACGTGCTGCACATCGATGGCGCATCTGGCGGGCGCGCTCGGCGTCGAGGCATGGGTGGTGCTGTGCGAAAATCCGTATTGGCTGTGGATGAAAGAGCGCGTCGACAGCCCGTGGCATCCATCGCTCAAACTCTATCGACAAGACAAGACCGACGATTGGACTTCGGTCCTCTCGCGGGTGCGTGACGATCTGATCGACCGCGTCGACGCGCGGCTTAAACCCTCACAAACGGAGTCTGCCCATGGCTAACGCTGCAACGGCCACCTATGCCGGGCGCTCATTAATATGGGCGTTCGTGAAAGCCGCAGGATCACCAACCGAACCGAAGAATATCGGCTGGGGTTCCGGCGCGACGACCGGATCGGCCAACCCCGACGTGGCCCTGTTCGGGCCGCAGACCGAGGCGCGCGTGGCGGGGACATCATCGCTCGTGCTGACCACGCAACTCGCCGACACCTATCAGGTGACCGGCACGATCACCGCGACCAACGCTAAAACCATCACAGAGGCGGGCCTGTTCGACACCACGACGGCGGCATCGACGTCGGTCATTGCCACATCATCACAGGCGGCGGCGGCCACGACGATCACGTTGTCGGCTACCATCGGACCGGCATCCGGCAACTTCTACATTCAGGTGGAAAACGAGGTGGAGCTCGTGACCGGCGGCCAAGGCACCGCGACATTGACGGTGGTGCGCGGGCAGCTCGGCTCGACATCGACCGCGCATGCGGTGGGTGCCACGGCAACATCAGGCGCGGATGGCCTCGCCAATACCAATGCCTCGCTGGGTGGACAGACCGCGACCTATGCCAACACCACGGCAAAAGGCGGATCGTTGTTTGCGCATGCCGATTTCGCGGGCATTGCGTTAAGCAACAACGACTCGATTTTGTTCACATGGAAAGATACTCTGACCTGAGTCCATGAAAGTCACGGCGCTCAAGCAGGTGCACTACAATCCGTCCGTCTTCACTTCGGTGGAGACGGTCGACGAAGCGGTGCGCATCATCCTCACGCCCGAAGCGGGCATGACCTCGGTGCATCGCTGGAAAACCGAAGCGCCGTATCTCATGAGACTGATCGAGAAGCACATTGCCAAAAACGGCACGGTGCTGGATTACGGCTGCGGCATCGGCCGGTTGTCAAAGCCGCTGATCGAGAAGCATGGCTGCAACGTCATCGGCGTCGACATCAGCCCGAACATGCGCGCGCTGGCGGCCTCGTGCGTCGACAGCGACAGGTTCTTCGCCTTGCACCCCGCCATGTTGAGCGTGCTTCCGTCGGGCTATGCCACCGCCGCCATTGCGATCTGGACGCTGCAGCATTGTCTCAAGCCGTCCGATGATATCACCAACATTTACCGGGCGCTTGATGGCGATGCTCCGCTTTTCATCGTCAACAACGTGCGCCGCGTGGTGCCGGTCGACGACGGGCAATGGACCGATGATGCCATCGACATCCATAGGCTCATTCTCGACAGCGGCTTCATCTTGATCGAGCGCGGCGAACTGGAAGGCGACGACATCGCTCCCGGCACGCTGCGCGACAGCACGTTCTGGGCGGCGTATCGTAAAAACTGATGGGCGTCTTCGTCACCGGTCGGCAAGTCGCGCTTGAAATTCCCATGCCGGGGTGGTGGCTGCCCGGCGCATCGGTCGATCTCGATTTCGACAGCGGGCGCTATTACGACTCATCGACCGCCAACCCGAGGGCGGCGACGGATTTCCTGTCCTGCACCCGTGCCTCGACCGGCTATGCGAAGGATAGTAGTGGAAATTGGATTTCTTTTGGTTCGAACATCTTGCGCATTACCGATCTGGGCATTTTGGTCGAAGATGCGCGCACGAATCTATTTCTTAACTCTCAGGCCCCAGTAACACAGATTATCACCGTTGCTAACGGAACAGCATATACCGTTAGTGTCTATGGGACTGCCTCTGTAGTTCTGTCAGGTGCAGGTACTGGTACCGCTACGCAAGGGACCGATGTTACTTTTACTGCATCAACAACGAGTTTGACCTGCACTGTCTCCGGTGCGGGTGGTGCTTTTCAAAATGTCAATGTCGAGGCCGGCAGTTTTTCAAGTTCGCCTATAGTCACCACAAGCACATCGGCGACAAGGGCGCAGGACGTTGTTCTGTGTATAGGCAATGCTAATACGATATTTAACGCGCAGCCCATGTCTGCAATCATAGACTTCAAAGACATTTCTGGCGGATCTGGATTAGGTTTTAGAGTTTTTTGGCCCGGTTCCGGCAGCAGTTACGCAATCAATAACGCGGATACTGATTTTGATCATGCGATTGTCTGGAATCCTTTAGCCAAGGCTGTTGCTGGGTCCGGTACGGTATATACCGGAGCAAAATTAGGCATTGCGCAGGATGCGAGCAATGGTTCGGCAGTGCTAACCGGCGGGACCGTTATAACCGGCAGTGCTCCTGGCATAATGCCGAATGTTGTCTTGCTGACCCAATCAGGAGCCAGCTCTGTCACTAATTTTGGATATGTTAGGCGGTTGACGCTTTGGAACAGCAAACTCGCCGACGCCACGCTGCAGGCATTGACCGCGCCATGATCGACTACTTTGCCAAATGGGCCAATGAGGCCGAGGCCAAACAAGATGCCTATCGTCTGCGGCAATATTTCGGATCGGATGGCGGCACGGTCGTCAAGGATTGGTATCTGCATCAATTCCTGCCCAACGTGCAGGTTTGGCGGCCATCGCAGGATGTGATCAATACCGACGGCACGGTGACGCATACTTACCTCGCCGGTTGGTTCGGCATCCTCGCGCTCGACCATATCGAGAACGTTATTCTCAATGACAACTCGCTGGCATTTTGTCTCAACCGGGACGGCGGCGCGGGCGTGGCCTATGTGATCAAAAACAACATCGGCGGGATCATCAATGACGTGGCAGTCAGCCCGATCTTTGCCGGCAGTCACTATCCGCTCGGCGGCATCCACGTATAACCCGCTGCCCTGGTGGGGCGGCAATCCGAACTGGCAAGGACGGCGGCGCTATGCCGAGCCGGTGCATTGGGCACCGTTTGAGCCGGCGCACGACATCGGCGTTGTCCTTGTCCGCTCGCAAAAGCCGTGGGGCCATAACAACGACTGGTATCTAGCATTCCGGCGCGGCGAGGACGTCGTCGGCACCTTGGTGATGGCGCAGACCGTCGTCACCGCAAGTCCTGGCTCGAACCAGACCGTCAACCTTCGCTCAGACTTCATCAGCGATACGACCAACACGGTCGAGGTCATCGGCGGTGGAGCTCGCGGCGCGCACGGGGCCTCGACCTCGACATCGGGCGCGGGCGGACCGGGCGGCGGTTATGCCAAGATCGTCGCCTATGCCGGAACGGCATCGCCGACCTGCCAAGTCGGGATCGGCGGCGCTTCGGATGGCGCGGCGGGCGGCGATACGTGGGTCAACGACACGGCGTTTCCCACGACCGGGACGAACAAGGTCGGCACCAAAGGCGGACCTGCGCTCGCTTCAGCCACGTCTGCAACCGGCGTTGCCTCGGCACTCACTTCGGCTTTCTACACCAACCCGGCAACCGGCGCGGTCGTCCAGCGCGGCGGCTTTTCCAACAGCGCGGGTGCGTCCAACGCATTGGGCGGTGGTGGCGGCGGCGCGGGCGGCCCGCACGGTGCGGGCAATCCGACCTCGACCACGACGTCGACGGCAGGCGGCTCGGGCGACGCAGGCTCAGGCGGTGCAGCCGGTGTGGCAGGATCACCGGGCGGTGCCGGTGGCAATGCGGTAGCACCCAACTACTCGGGCGGCGGTGGCGGTGGTGGCAATGCCGGGCCAAGCACGGGCGGCGCGGGCGGTCAATGGGGCGGCGGTTCGGGCGGCGGCGGACGGTCCAACGGCTCGGGCGGCGCGGCGCAGCAAGGCGTGATCGTCTTCACGCAGTTCAAGTTCACCAGAACAAATACGCTTTCACAGACGCAGGGCGAGTCACTCGTCAATCGGATCGCCACGACCAAGATCATGTCTTCGCCGAGCAATATCACAGGCTCGGCCTTCAATATTCTCTATCGGCGGCAGACCGGACCGGGCCTAGCCGATATCAAGACGCTGACGCGCATCAAGGCTCAGGCAAAGGCCATTACGTTTTCAACCGCCGACGTCAAAACGCTGACCCGGAGGATCAGCTTCAGCAGGCTTATTACTGTGTTGCAGCCGAGCAATGTCTTCGGCACGGCCTTGGCCACCATCGCATTACGTGCGCAAGGCGTGGGCATCGCCGATATCAAGAGCGTGACGCGGCTCAAGGCGCTGTCCAAGGCCATCACGTTCTCGACTGCCGACGTGAAGACGCTGACGCGGCTCAAGTCGCTGTCGAAGACGATCACCATCTCCACCGCCGATGTGAAGACGTTGCTGCGCGCGATGCGACGGATCGTCACTGTCGCCACCCCGGATATCAAGACGCTGACGACAAAGCTGTCGGCGCGCATGACGATCACGATCACGACAGCGGATATCAAGACGCTGGCACGCCGATTGCCGCGAGCCGTTCTACTGGCTTCGCCCGACGTGAAGACGCTGGCCACGCAACTGATCTCGGGCCAAGTCACTTTCCCGCAAACCATTACGTTTGCCACCGCCGACGTTAAGACTTTGCTGCGCCGTCAGCCGCGGCTCATTTCCGTTATCTCGCCTGACGTAAAGACATTGAGCCGCTCGATGGGGCGCACCATCAATGTCTCGATCTTCGATCTCAAGATCCTGACGCGGGCCGCCGCGCATCGTTTGACGCTGACGTTCTCGACTCCCGATCTGAAAACGCTGGCAACGATCAAGGCCATCAACCGTGCCGTCACGGTTTCAATTGTCGACGTCAAGACGTTGACACGCAGCGCGATCAAGACGTTCACCATCAGCCTTGCGGATATCAAGACGCTGAGCGCACTGCGCCGCCTGCTACGAACGATCACGATCTCCACGAGCGACGTGAAGACACTGACGCGCAGCGCGATGCATGCGATCACGTTCGTCACGCCAGACGTCAAGACGCTGACGATCATCAAGGCCGTCTTGCGCACGATCACGGTCGCCACGGCGGACGTCAAAACGCTCACGCGCATCCTGCAAAAGCGGCTGGCCATTACGATCAGCACGGCGGACATAAAAACTTTGGCGCGTGGGGCGGCGCGCACGATCTCGATCCAGATCGCCGACATCAAGACCATCACGCGGCGCTTGCCGAAGACGCTTGCAGTCGCATTGAGCGACATCAAGACGCTGCTCGCGGTGCCAAGCTCGCGCGGTCAGATCAGCTTTGCCACCGCCGACGTGAAAACATTGTCGCGCGCGGTGCGCCGCACCATCAGCTTGCAGACGCTCGACGTGAAGACACTGGCGCGCGCGATCAGGCGCACCGTCACGGTCGCCATTGCCGATCAGAAGACGCTCGCGGCGCTCAAGGCGTTTCTGCGCTCGATTACGATCCAAAGTCCCGACGTCAAAACGCTGCAGCGGCGGCTCGCCCGCACGCTGGCGATCTCCACACCCGATCTCAAGACGCTCACGGCGCGATTGACGTTCCGCCGTACGATCCCGGTCTTTATCGGCGACACCAAGATGCTGATCAACCGGCTGACCCGAACGATCAGCTTCGCCACGCCCGATCTGAAAACCTTGGCCTTGTCCAAGGCGTTTCTGCGCTCGGTTACGTTCTCTACGCCGGACGTCAAGACCCTGACCCGCATCCGCGCGCGACTGGCCGCAATTATATTCAGCACCGCCGACGTGAAGACCCTGCGCCGGTCGGCAACGCGCACGATCCAGATCGCCATTGCCGACGCCAAGACGCTCAGCCAGCGCATCGCGCACCGGATCGCGTTTGCAACCCCAGACGTCAAGACACTGACGCGAAGCACCGCCAAGCTGCGCCTGATCGCTTTCAGCACAACAGACATCAAAACGCTGACGCGCAGCCGTGTGCGCGCGCTCACGCTCGCCTTCCAGATCAGCGACCGAAAAACGATCTTCGTCGCCCGCTCCAAGGTTCTCACGGTGCTGTGGGCGGACATCAAGACGCTGCTGCGCAAGGTGTCGCGAATCTTCCGCCCGAAGATTTGCGACATCGAGACGGTCATCACCGTATCGCGCATCGAGACGAGCATCGGGCTGAGCGACATCGGCACCGCCGTCACGTCCTCCAGGCTTGCGACCGTCGTCGCGCAAAGCGACATGGGTTTTGTCATGACGCCGAGCAGCATCGAAACCGAAGTGGGGTGCGAAGTGATATGACCGACAAGATCGTGCGGGGAAATCTGCTGGTCTTCGCCTCGACGCCGCGCGACGCCGCGGGTGTTGTCACCACGCCCGACAGCGTGAGTCTCTATCTCGATTACGTGCATGCCAACGGCGTTGCGTCGGTCGACCCGCCGCTGGCCATGGACCTACAGACCGATGGCACATGGACGGCGCAGTTCGACACCAAGGTCTGCGAACCCGGCGCGTTCTTCGCCTCGATCCGCGCGGTCAATCCTTCCGGTGCCGACGACATGAAATTGCAGATCATCGCCAACGCGGCGAACCCCGATCCATGATCGATTGGCAGGCGCACTATGACCCGATCTATAATACCCTCGGGGTCCCGGCCACCGTTGCATCCTCCGGTGGACAATCCGCAGCCGTCACCGTCATCGACAAGACTGCCGGGCTTCCGATCACCGATCCGCGAAGCCAGATCGATACGATCCGCCCCGTCGTGGACGTCCGTGCGCGGGAGCTCCAGTCGGTCGGCATTCTCGTGTCGGATTTGCCGCAAGGTACGGTCGTGGTTAACGGGCAGACGTGGCGGATAAAATCCTATTTGCCCAAGCCATCGCCGGGCGGCGAATTCGATGGCGAGATACGCCTGATCCTGCTGTTCGAGTCCTGACATGACCCTGTCGAGACGCGAAGCCATCCTCGCCCGCATTGCCGACGTGATCGCCACGATCCCCGGCGTCGAGACGGCGGGGCGCAATGTCGACCGCGTCGCCGACAGCAAGCTGCCCGCCGCCGTGCTGTTCGACGGCGACGAGGAAGCCTTCGAAAACCTGCGCGCGACCGGCGGGGCCATCAACATCGTGAGCATGTCGCCCACCATCGTCGTGTCGCTCGGCGACGTCCCGGAAAATGTCGGCACGGTGACCAACGAATGGCTGGCCAAGGTGCAGAAGGCGATTCTGTTCGACAGTCAGATCGAGCAGCTGGCGGGCGGACGCGCGGCGACGCTGCGCATCCCCAATGGCGGGGCGCGCTATGTCGCCGCCACCACGTCGCTCGCCGAAGGCCGCTCGGCGGAAGTCAATCTCACCGTGCATTTCTCCATCGCCTACCCGTTCAATCCCACCACGCTTTGAGAAGGAGAATCATCAATGCCCGTAAGTCCCGGCACCATACCCGCGATCACCAACTATCAGATCCCCACCGGCAAGGTTTACTGGACCGACGACGCCATCTCCGGCGAGTTCGATCTTGGCAACATGGTCAACTTTTCCATCGCCAACAACGTCACCACCAAGGATCACATCCGCACCTATGGCGGCTCGCGACGCATCGACAAGACCGTTGTGACGCTGGCGACCGGCGAGGTGAAATTCACGCTCGATGAGGTCACACAGCTTGCCATCAGCATGTTCGCCCTTGGCACCGTCACCGACAATACCGGCGGCGCCGGATGGGATATCATGCAATTGACCAAGACCAACTTTAACGGCGTGCTGCGCATCGCTGGCGACAACCTCGAAGGCCCGCAGGTCGACTGGATCGGCTACGTCAACCTCTCGCCCACCGCCGAGTTCTTCCTTGTGCGCGATAATGACGACTGGAATACGATCCCGCTACAGGGCAAGATACAGTTTCACGCCGTGCATGGCTTCGGCCATTTCACGCTGCGTGCCCTGCATGAAGGTCTGACCGCATGAGCGACTTCCTGTCCATCAATCACGCGCCCGATATCGTCGTATTGAGAGGCAAGAAGATCGACGTGCCGGGAATTTCGATGGAAGGCATCGGCTATCTGATCACCACCTATCCCGATCTGATGACGCGGCTGACCGAGCGCTTCGAACGCGACGGGCAGATCACGGTCAAGGCGGTGATGGAAGTCGCCGGACATGCCGTCGCCGCGATCATCGCCGCCGGGTTCGGTCATCCCGGCAACGAGCAGGCCGAGCAGATCGCCGGTCAATACTCGGCAACGGAGCAGCTTGCCGCTTTGCAGAAGATCGCCGACAAGACGATCCCGGATGGTGTCGGCCCTTTCGTCGAGCAGTGGGGCGAACTCGTCACGCATCTGGCGAAGACGCCACCGGCGCGAAAACTGCGCTTCAAGGTCTTGCCGAAGGAATCGAAAGCCTCATCGGAGTCTGTGGCCACTCCACAAGCGATGTCTGGCTGATGACGCCGCGACAGGTCGCGGGCTATCTCAAGCTCGCCAGCGCCCGATTGAATCGCAAGTGAAGATCAGAACCTTCGCGGAAAAAGGGCAATGGCTACGGGCGACCACGACCTATCAGCAGATCATGGCCAAGGCGTCGACTCTGGCGATGCGCCAGGTCGGCAAGGATGCCGTTAGCAAGGGTCGCGCCGTCATTGCGCAAGCTGGCTTCGGACCGAAAACGCAGAAATCGTTGCGCGCGCTCAACAAGCCAGCTTCGGGCTATGTGCTCAACCCTTCGGTCTGGGTCCACTCGACCATCAACTGGCTCGACATCTTCGAGAAAGGCAGCACGATCAGCGGCAATCCGTTGATCTGGATTCCGACCGACAATGTGCCGCCCTACAAGGATCGCGAGCACATGACACCGCAACAATATATCCGCCTCATCGGGCCGCTGACGACCATGCGCCGCCCGGGCGGACTGCCCATGCTCGGCGGAACATTGCAGACCGGCGTCAGGGCGACGCGCGGGCAATTGCGCAAGACGTTTCTCAAGGGAGTCTTTGGCGAGAAGCTGCGGCAGACGGTGCTCGTGCCGATGTTTGTCGGCGTGCCAGCGGTTGCCATTCCCAAGAAATTCGATACGCACGCCGCTTTCGAGGAAGCGTCGCGAAGTCTCGCCAGCTACTATCAGCGCTTTGTCGAACCGTATGAGGGGCGCAAGTAATGGCGATCAAGGAACTGATCACGCTCGATGGCGCGCAGCAGGTCGAGGCGCAGCTCGCGCGCATCAACGTCGCGGGCGAAGCGAGCATCGCGCAATTCAACGCGCTCGGCGGGGCGACCGGCGACAGCTTCACCGGCTTCACGGCGGGCGCGGCGGCGGCGGGCACGGCTGTTGCCGACACCGAGCAGAAGACGATCAGACTCTCGACGCAGATGCGCGCGCTAAAGCCGGTGCTGGCCGATCTCGGCGTCAGTCTTGGCGGCATTGGCGGGCTGGCCCGCGTGGCCAACTCGTCACTGGCGCTGGCGGGCGCGGCGGCGGGTGCGCTCGCCACATTGGGGCTGGCAAAGCTTCAGGAGAACACGGATCGCGCCAAGGGCAATCTGGAGGATCTGTTCAAGTCGGCGGACAAGGGCGCGCAGGCGTTCAACGCGCTGCAAGTGGCGGGCGAGAAATTCGGCGCGCAAGTCTCGGAATTGCAGCCGGGACTGACCGCGCTGCAAACCGGCATCGCCGCCGTCAGCAACGCTTCCAAGGGCTTTGTCGCCCTGAAAGAGGAAGACTTGCCGGGTGGCGGCAAGCAGAACGTGCAGCTTGCGGTCGATGCCTATACCGCCTTCATCAATGTCCTGCGCGCCGGTCGACTGACGCAGGACGATGCGCAGAAAGCGGCCGAGAAATTTTTCAACACCTTCAAGGACGGACAGGCGATCACGAGCAGCGCGCTCAAGGACTTGCCGATCGGCACCGTCAATCTTCTGAAAGAGGCGCTCGGGCAGGCGGGCGCCAGCACGCAGGATTTCTTCGCGCGCATCGATCAGGGCGGCGTCAATCTGCAAAATCTGTCCGCCGCGCTGCAGAAGTTTGCCCCGCAGGCACAGGCCGCGTTTGACAGCAAAGCCATCAAGACATTCGGCGACGAGGTGCAAAAGCTTCTGGCGACGATCAGCACCGGCTTCAAGAACGTGACCGGGGTCAATATTTCCGATGCGCTCGTGCAGAACATTGCGCGCCTCTCGCAGGGACTCAAGGACAGCGCCGAGGAAGCGGCGAAGCTTCTCGCCATCATCAGGCAGATCGAGTCCTTCACGGAAATTCCGAGCATCGGGGCTATCGTGCAGAAATTGCGCGAAGCGGTCAGCGGCGGCATCAAAGAAAGCACGCAGGGATTCGACGAAGCTGGATTTGCCGAGATTGGCACAAAGGCCGCCGCCGCCTTCAAGGGCACGTTCGGCAAGAGCGTCGACGTGTCGGCGTCGCTCGCCAATCTTGGCCCGGCTGGAATCAATGCGGGCAATCAGATCGCGCAGGGTTTGCAAAAAGGCACCGATGCCGCCAATGCGCTGAAGGAAGCGACGGGCAGGCTTCAGTCGGCCTTGCAGACCCTCGCGCAAATACAGACGCAAAAACAGGATGTCTTTTCCACCGTCGACATCGCGGACTTGCAGGCGCAGGAAGACAGGGCGCGGCGCGCGGCTCAGGAAGCATTGATCGCGCAGCGGCAGGCTGGCGGCGATCAGGGCACGCAGCAGGGGCAGCAGTTCGGCAACAAATTTGTCAGCGCCGTGGAGACGGCGGTCACGCAAGCCGCGCCGCAAGTCTCGCAAAGCCTGAGCACGGCGCTGACGCCGCCAGCGGACGCGCAGGCGGAGCTCGTCAATCAGTTCAAGGACATTGGCGATCAGGCGGGCCTGTCGGCACGACAGGCGGTGCAAGCGGGTCTTGCGCAGCCGCCCGATCTGTCGGCTTTGCTCGGGTCGTTCATCGATTGGGCGGCGCAGATCGGAACCATCGCGCAGCAGGCATGGCAAAACATTCAAGACGTCTTCAACAATCCGATTCTGATTCAAAGCCGCTTTCAAGCGCCGGACACGTCGACGGTCGGCGGATTCCAGCCCTTCGCGGGCGGCGGGCAGATACGCGGACCCGGCACGTCGACGAGCGATTCCATTCTCGCGTGGCTGTCGGATCGCGAATACGTCATCAACGCGCGCGCGGTCAGCCATTATGGCGCTGGCTTTTTCGGCGCGCTCAACGCGATGCTGCTGCCGCGCGATTTCTCCCGCGCGCTGGCACCGCGCGGCTATGCCGAAGGCGGACAGGCGCAAAACGGATCGGGCAGTTCGCATACGTTCATATTGCCAAGCGGGCAGACGTTCGAGGCGACACTGACCGATCAGACCGTGGCGCGGCTCAAGCGCTACTCGGTCAAGAGCCGCATGGCCTCGACCGGGCGCAAGCCGGGGTGGGTCACTTGAGCGGTTCGACGTTGCTGGAGCTCACCGGCATCGACCTCGGCGACTATTCCTGCCGTGGCCTGACCATGACGCTGACGCCGGTCGCCAGCCAGAACGGGCTGCGGCGCACCATCAATGGCGGATTATTGAATCTGACCGCGCCGCAGTTTCGCAAATACGCGGCGGCGATATCCTGCGAGGATCAGGACGCGCCGGAACTGATCGGCATCTGGCAGGGCATGCCGGTCACGGTCGTCTGCGTGCCGGGGCTGGCGGGCGGCACCGACAATCCAAGCGCAACGCTGACGCTGTCCATGCTGGTCGATACGTGGGACACCTCGCGCGATGAATGGAATGCATTGACCAACTGGACCATTCATCTCTTGGAAGCTTGATGCATGCCCTTGCCGGTCATGTTTTTCAATGCGTGGGTCGACGCGACAGAAACCACGTTCGGACCACAGCACGAGATCGTCGACGAGAATATTGTCAGCTTTCGGCTTGAGCAGACCGAGGGCAACAGCGCGACGCTTGAGCTTGACGTGCGCAACCCGAAGATCGGCCTGCTCGCACCGGGTCGCAAAGTCTGGATGTGGTTTTCCTACGACAGCGGCACCGGCGGCATCGTGCCGTTGTTTTTTGGCCGTCTGGTCGGCGTGCCGACCAACATGCTGGCCGAAGTGGTGACGCTGCAATTTATTGCCAAGCCGCTCGACTTCATTACACAGAAATTTCAACTCGCCGAAACGCTCAAGCAGCTGCCCTATTACGATCCGATCTTCGTCGACCCCGACAAGCGGCCATATTTTTCCTCTGCGGGATCAACTGGCGATCCCGACGTCGTGCTGGAAGGCTACTCGGCGCTGTGGCATGTCGACCGGCTCACCGGACAGGTGACCATAAGCGACATCATCAGCGGTGAAGACGGCACGCTGGTCTTCAGCCCGACGGCGATCCCGTATGATTCGGTGAGCATCGACCTTGGTCAGCCACCTTTGACTTCGGTGCAAGTGACCGGCGATGTCAGCTGGGGTCAGACGGCGACCGGCACCATTGATTTCGGACAACGGTCGTTCGATTGCTGGAACGGCGGCTCGATTGTGTCGTCATGGCCGAAGACCGGCGCGCAATTGTCCGGCGGCTGGAGCGTCAATACCGGCACGGCTGTCGATGTCTACAACGTGCAGAACAGCGCCGCGCGCAGCCTCAATTTTCATTTCGAGAACAGGGAAAAGAAACACGCAAACGGCGACGTGATGTCGATCTCGCAAAGTTGGACCGAATTTCCCAGCGGCGGGCATTTGTATATTTCCGGACTGGAGCAGCAGGCCGGTGTCATTCCATCGGAAGCGGTCCTCATCTATAACGCGGATGGATCAACCTCTAATCCTTATTCCGGCATCGACAACAGTGGCGGCGAGTTCGACGCTCAGCAAAACATCCCGCTGCACATGGCTTACCATCAGACGATGGTCATGGGCTGGCTGGTCAACACCAATCTGGTGCTCGACTACAAGGCAGGCGATACGCGCAAGGAAAACGTGCTGTTCACGCTGACAGCCGATCTGCAATCCATCGTGACCTTGCCCGACCCCGACGAAGCCTTGGAGCAAATCCCGTTCAGCGGGGCGGACGTCGGCGTCAATATCGACGGCACGCCACCCATCGCCGACAGCGCACGCAACCTGTATTTCTCAACGGATCGCGGCCAGCTCAGCTTGCAGTATCTGATATCGGTGGCGCGCTCGCATATCCTCATGCGGGCGAGAGCGGTCAATATTTCGTGGCAATGCAATTTCGACAATGCCGTGCTGTTCACGCTGCGCAAGAACGCCAGCATTGCCGACGACCGTATTCCCGGCGGTGTCGCAACCGGCAAGATCATTTCCTATTTCCTCACCGGCTCGGGCGATGACGGCACGCTGTTCGGTGGCTGCACCATCGGCTGTGCCATCGGGCATGACGGCACGGTGGCGGCAGTGACCGGCACCGAGACATGGGTCGAGCCCAACTGGGTCGATCCCGGCTGGCAGGTGATGGAGGGGCAAACCACCGCGCTCGCTTCCGGCGACGTGGCCTATGAATTGCCCATCCCCGAGCCGACCGGGCTGATCTATCCACTGACCAAGGATCAGGTGCTCGTCGACGAGCATATCGACACGAGCGAATTGACCGATCCTGTTCTGGTTGGCACCGACAAGGCGCGCTATCCGGCGACGGGCGAAGTCCGCACATATGTGCAGTTTCCCATCACCGCGTATTATCTCGAATTGAAAGCCGTGACCGGTAATCTGTTCGCCACGCCGCAACCGGCCAATGTGAGCGTGCTGAAAGTCCCCAAGCAGATCGACCTTGAGGCAACTTCGATATGAGTACCTTGGAAGGCATTGTCAGACCGTTTCAGACGAGCGACATCCAGCCACCGAAGACGCCGGCCTCTGGCAATGTCACCGATACGGCCAACGCGCCGCCCAATCTCGTGCTCAATCCCGGCAAGGGCGGGAACGTCAAAACGCTATCCGGCGCCTTCAATCTCACGATCACCTACTACCATGTGAACAAGCCGAAAGAAAAACCGAAACCAACAGCATAGGCAATGGCGGAAGAATATCACCGCAAACGGGCGCGCAAAAAGATTAAGCTGCCGTCCGGCGAAACCATATATATCCCGGTTCTCAACGAGATCGGATTCGCTGATCCGGTCGACCGCGGACAGGAAACTTTTTTCACCGTTCGCAATGACGAGACAAGTTCGCGCGAACTGCATGTCGACAGCCTGTTGCCGACACCCAATGTCGATGCGGACGGCAATCCACCGGACGGCGCGCAACTGGATACGAGTGGCGACCCGCTTATGGTGGAGCGCGTGGATAAATGGATCGTCATCGATCCGGTGAACAGAGCACAAGAAACGCAGGCTGAAATCGACAACAGGACGGGATCTGATACCGCGCCGCCGCGCTTTGTCACGCACGCCAAGACGCATATTTATCGTTATTTCAAGGACCCGCAAAATCCTGACGACAGCGGCGTCTGGATCGATTCGGAATTGATCGACGAGATTGCCCTGATCGATCCTGTGCGGCGCGCACAGGAAACTCATTATATTTTGGATAATCCAACCAACGAGGAATTTCGCGAGGGCGATCTATCCGGCCAGGCGAGTGATGATGACGAAGACATCACGATGGCAGATGGTGGTGAAGGCACCGAGGCATTTCCGGTGCGCACCGATCCATTTCAAAACATCGTCAACTGGTCGGACGCCATATGGATCATCATCGGCTTCAGCGTTGTTTCGGTCGATCATTCGGCCAACGCATCGGCAACCGGCGGTCCGCCGCCAGCGCTCTTGCTGCAAGCAACGCAGTACATGACGGATTGCTCGGGCGGATTGAGTTTCAATACATCGTCGGCGGCGGTCATCAGAAGCAACGGCACCACCTATAATGCCATCGGTGCCACTTGGTCTTATAGCGGTGGCAGTTCGCAAGTTTTAGATACGCCTGCGCCGAACACGAAATTTTCAAGTCAAACCACTCCCGGAGCGTTTGTATTCGTCACCGAGGATGCGCCATCGGGCAACACAGGTGATCCGGGGATGTATCAGGACTTTAAGTTGAATGGCGTCCCTGCCTATTTTGACACCTTGACCGTCACCGCCGAGGCATGGGGCTTGGATGGCGACGGGATCAACTACAAGACCGGCAGCGGTCCGAGCGCGGTCGGGTTCATGGCTTCGACTGGATTGACCGCCATCGATTGGAATACCAATTGGCCACCCGGGGCGGAAACGCATCAGGAGAATATCTTTCATTATGGCAACGTTTTTGCGTCGCGCACTTTCGATTTTACCGGCATCGTCGTTACCTATAACGGCGAGGAGTATGATTCCGTGGCTGTGCTGTTCGCGACCCGAGGGCAATCAATCACCGTGCTTTGCCGGAGACATTTGACGGCATGATCCTCGGCATCGTGGCAGAGGGCGGCGAAGCCACGGCTCCAACTCCTCCGCTTGGTGCGGCCTTGGGCGTCGCTGATTTCGTTGCCGGTGCCTATAATTGGGGCGCAACAACGCTCACCGCATCGCAGGTCACCAATCAGACCGGCTGGATCGGCGGCAGTGGTTTGGCCATTCCAAGCGCTGCCGGGGCAGCAGCACATGTGCTCAATCAATTCGCCACGGCTTTGCTGACATGCCAATGGACCGTGGTCATCGAGGCAGAAATTCTCGTTTCCAGTAACCTATCGCCGCCATCCAATTTGTTGAGCGTGTATAATGCGCCGACCGACCTTTTTGAAATGGGATTGGACGTATCCTCGCAGCAGAATTGGTTCATTACCGACCATGATAATTCCATTTCGGTGACGCGATACACGGATGATCTCACGGACAACGATACCGGCGGCACGGCTGACACGACCGGCGTTCATCGCTATGCGGTGACGCGAACTAACGGGAAACTTGCCGCATCGGTCGATGGTTATTCCGTTACCAATGATGCAACTGCGCTGACATTGCCCAATCTGACGTATCCGATGGATCGCGTCTATCTCGGCGGTTATTTTAACGGGACAGGGCGTGCTTTAAATATCCGGTCATTGGCTGTTTACAGTCCGCAAGCCGACATCCAGCTTCCGATTTTGAGTGCCTAGGAGACATTGAAGTCATGCCGCTAGTCCTGCGCGCCGTGAAAGGCTCGAACCTGACGCCGGCCGAGGCTGACGGCAATTTTAGCTATCTCGACGGACGCATCACCACGCTGGAAGGCCTGCCGATGGGGGTCGGTATTGCCAGCATCACGGTCATCGGCAATCAGATGACCATCACGCTGACCGACAGTTCGATCCAAGGACCATTTACAATCCCGGTCGCGGAGATGAACTTTCGCGGCGAGTGGCAAGCCTCGACGCTCTACAACGTCAACGACATCATCACCCACCAGAATGCCGTCTATCAGGTGCTGGCGCAGCATACGAGCGCAACATCTTTCGATCCCGGCGAAGTCATCGATACGGCCACCGAGGTCTACGGACTATGGATCAGTGGCGCGACATCGGCATCGGTGCAGACGCAAAGCGGCAATACGTGGGACCCGACCGAGGCCGATATCAACACTTATAATCGTTTCACCACCAACGACACGGCGGGTTGCACCATTACCTTGCCGACGAATGCCGACGTTCCTTTTACTATCGGCGCGGAAATCCATGGCCGTCAGGCCGGTGCAGGAGCGGTGACGATTGTCGGCGATACCGGCGTGACGGTTAATCCGCAATTCGGCTGCGATAATTTCACGCCGGGGCAAGGGTCGACTTTCAGTATGAAAAAAGTCGGCACCAACGAGTGGGATCTGATCGGCCGCTTCGAGGCCGTCTCCGCTTGAGGATCAAAACAATGTGGCTGCTGATGTTCCTCGGCTTCGTGCTACTCGCCGCCTATATCGGCGCGTTGCTTTATGTGATCGAGGCGAACAAGACTCAATGAACCCGATCGTTCCGATTGCGCTCGCCGTCGCTATCGTCGCGATTGGCATTTTTGTTTCCGCCACCGCCGACAGCCTTCATCCCTTCTGCGTCGCGAATGTTGAAGAACGCGAGCATGTACGCGATGTCGCGCGAGCGGCCTTCGAAAAAGCGTTCAATGAGCATATCCAAAATCTGTTCGAGGCGTGGATGAGAGACGACAAGGAACAACCGGTCCGCGCGGAAAAAGGTTTTCGCAAAAGCCTAATGGCATATCAACACTCGATGCAGTATGCGACGAAATGGAACCCGCCTTTGTGTCAGGAAGCAAAATGAAGATTGTCGTGTCATCCGGTCATGGTCTGAAGATTCGTGGTGCATCCTGCAACGAGCCGTGGGGACTCGATGAAGTGGATGAAGCCATCCGCGTGATGAATGCCGTTTGCGACAACCTACGCATATTGGGTCATGACGTCACGACATACACGGACGAAGTTTCCACTTCGCAGAATGAGAATTTGCATCGCATTGTGGATTTTCATAACGCGCAAGGCGCGCATGATCTGGATGTCAGCGTTCATTTTAACGCCTATGTGCCGACGGATGTTGGGCGTGGGACGGAAGTCCTCTATCTCACGCAGCAAGACCTCGCGCAGCGGGTCGTCGACGCGATCTCGACCGCCTCGGGACTGATCAACCGCGGGCCGAAGAAACGCACCGATCTGTATTTTCTCAACAGCACCAGCGAACCGGCGATCCTGATCGAGACGTGCTTCGTCGACTCGAAATGCGACGCCGATCTCTACCGAAAATATTTTGATCAGATCTGTCTGGCCATCGCGCGCGTCGGCAACAAAGGGCGGCCGGATCATTACGAGTGGCAAGGTCTCGTGTCGTGGTTCGGCGGACCGAACGATACCGGCGTTGATTCTGATGAAGGCCTAGCCTTCATCTATGAGGTCGCCGATCAGCCGGATTTGTTTCTCGATCAACAGCCGCCCGGGACGACGGGCCTCGCACGCCGACTTGACCCGGACGCCGACTACATCGCGCTGCGCTGGGACTATAACAAGACCCCGCGCGAGCAGCTGCTCGACAAATGGGCGCTCGTGCGCGCACCGCTGACAGGGAAGAGTTTCTATGCGCGCCCCGGGGATTGGGGACCGCATATCGACACGGGCAGAGTGGCAGACATCTCGCCGGGACTCATGGAAAAGCTCGGCATCACGACCGACGACGTCATCGAGGTCAGCTTCCCGCACGATCCGCGCAAAGCATAGGGAGAAAACGCCATGGCAATGGGTTTAGCGTATTGGATCATCATGCTGTTGTGGTTCGTCATGGGGCTATACGTGACATGGGGGCTCGGCAATCATTTCCTTGTCGGCGGAAATGTCCTGCTGTTCATCCTGTTTGTGCTATTGGGGTGGAAAGTCTTTGGATCACCGATTCAAAGCTAAGCAACGTAACCAAAGGAGAAATGAAATGGCAGCAGTTCCAGTGATCATCAACGGCGTCATGATGCCGAAGAACCGCGCGGCAGGCGACAAGCCGGTGCCAGCCGTTTTCTGCGGCTATGCAACCATCGCCGGTTTGGAAGTCGGCGGCGGCCCGATCATTCCCGACAATCCACCGGACCCGCCGATTGATCCGCCGACGCAGCCGCCTCCGTCGAATCTTGCCGTTGTCATCAAGCCAGCCCCGGAAACTGGCGGGTGGGGACTCGCGGCAAACAAAGACGCCTTGCAATGGTATTTCGTGCCCGGTGCAAGCGGCGCGGGACCGAAAAAGTAATTTGATCTAGATCAAAACGAAAAGAACAAAGGCGAAATCTGTGCTATAAAAACAGTTTCCAAACCCCCATCTCAGGGCCGCGCCTCAACAGCGCGGCCTTTTTCTTAATCAATCATTAACGATTGGCTGTGGCGGCAGCGGCATCCAGTAATCAATGTCGCTCATGTCAAATGGATCAAAGTCGAACCCAACCCAGTAGTCATCAGGACCGTTGCGTATGATTGTATCGCCATGCCACTTAACTGGCATTGGCGGCCAAGCGTCAACGCCACATACCAATATCCACGTTCCATCCTTTGGCACTGTGTCTATTGGTTTCCATTCGCTCATTCATTCCTCCCGGCGTTTATCGGGCGTTAAGGCTTGGCGTGCGTCATAAAGAGCCACACGCAATCCATCGGGCATAGCCGGATGCTCAAACGTATAATCGACCATTGCTTGCAGCGCCGCCCGCAGGCGCTCAATTTCATTGGAACAGGTGATGCAGCACCCGATTACTCCGTGTTCGCATTTGCTCATTTACTAGTCCTTCTTCTCGGGCGTTACTTGCATTTCCATCCGACTACAAACCCTGTAATGAAAACCAAAAGACAAAGCGCAAGAATCTGGTCGATGGGATGCACGGCGTTATCTAGTCCTTCTTCTCGGGCGTTATGGCCGCAAGGGCATCCCGCAACGCGCGTTCCCGTATCGCTACAGCAAGCGCCTCGATCCCCGCACCGCGAACGCCCGAATTGCGCCGTGCAATGTGGAAGGCGCGGAGGTCTTTGCACTCTCGGAGCATGCGTTCGATTTCGTCCACGTTGCTAACTAGTCCTAAATGCCGCGCACTACGCGGCGCTGGTTCAGGTTACGATTTCAGTCCAGTAGTTCGGATCGCTGCCGTAGGGGCCGCAGCCAAGAGCCTCCGAGGCAGCGTAGCGCGAAACC
>Ga0075425_100000248_pt1 | contig 49464 bp, 43 predicted proteins | sample SoiMethybrSBSTD4_FD_75300 | JGI IMG/M metagenome (GOLD analysis project Ga0075425, IMG submission 75300) | Bulk soil microbial communities from a Populus tree surrounding site in Tennessee, USA - Soil MetaG P. TD hybrid SBSTD4 | ecosystem: Environmental > Terrestrial > Soil > Tree plantation... | reverse complement strand
CCCTGCGCGTAGCGGATCGCTTCCTCGAACGCGCGCTGTGCGACACCGACGGCGCGCGCCGCCACGTTCACGCGGCCGACCTCGATGGCACCCATGTTGTGGATGAAGCCCTGCCCCTCCTCGCCGCCGAGCAGGTTCGCCGCCGGCACGCGATGGTCGTCGAAGGCGAGCTCGACCGTCTCCACGCCCTTGTAGCCGAGCTTCTCGATGTTCTTGCCGACGATCACGCCGCCCGAACGCTCCGCGCCGGGTTCCTTCTCGACGATGAACATCGACATGCCCTTGTAGGGCGGGTCGGCTTGTGTGTCGGTCTTGGTGAGCGTCATGCAGACGCCGGCGCGCAGACCGTTCGTGACCCACATCTTCTGGCCGTTGATCACGTAGTCGTCGCCGTCGCGCACGGCCTTCGTCTTGATCGCCTGCACGTCGGATCCGGCGTGCGGCTCACTCATGAGCAGCGCCGCGCGCGGGTTGCCGGTGACCATCCGCGGGAGGAACCGCTGTTTCTGGTCCTCGGTCCCGAACGTCTTGATGAACCATGTGGCCATCGTGTGGGTGTTGAGGATCCCCGACAGGCTCATCCATCCGCGGGCGAGCTCCACGATGACGAGCGCGTAGGTGGTGAGCGGCAACCCGAGGCCGCCGTACTCCTCGGGGACCATCATCCCGAAGAGGCCCATCTCCTTCATCTGCTCGACGATCTTCTCGGGGTACTCGTCGTTGTGTTCCATCGCGTCGGCAACGGGGATGACCTCGCGCTCGACGAAATCGCGAACCGCTTCGATGATCGCCTTCTGGTCGTCGGTCAGCTGGAGGATCGACATGGCACGCCTTTCTGTGAACGGGTTCTACACTTCGGCTCGTGAGCGAGCCCGCGTACGCGCACTACAGGGTGGATCGTGAGGAGAGCGAGAAGCCGGCGACCCCGTGGAGAACGTTGGTACAAGCGCTGAAATGGGGATGGCGCGGTCTCCTCCGCCGGGTCTCGAAGAGGAGCGTCGCCATCGACCCGCGCGTAGCCGTCGACGTCACCGACGTCATCCGGGTGCGCGACCGCGATGGGAACGTCGTGCTCGCCGAGACGTTCGACCGGCGGGACCGTAGCGAGGCCCGCGAGGCGCAGATCACCGCCGATCTGCTGGCGATGGACCTCTCCACCTTCCGAAAGGCCTACAAGATCGTCGTTTAGGTCCCGCTCAACCGGGTTCTGGCGCGAACCGAACATATCCTTGTACGAGGCGTATTCCCGAGCGCGAGGAACCGAATGAGCGAACCGGCCATGCTTCATTTCCGGATCGACGCTGGTGATCCGGCGGCCGAGCAGATCACGTTCTTCGATCCCGGCGGCAAGCCGGTTCACTCGCTGCGCGTCGCGGACCCCAAGACGGCGGGCTTGGTTCGGGGACAGATCAGCCAAGACCTGTTGCGCATGGACGTCGATGCGTTCCGGGCGAAGTATCGGATCCCTGCTGGATCCGGCGCCGCTCCTGCTCCGGCACCGGCCGACCCACCGGCGCCCAACGGCGCGTGGCGCACGTACCGGTTCGACCATCGGAAGGTGACGCTGACGAAGGGCAATCCCCGCGCGCTGCGCTGGGCGAAGCGGCTCGGCGCGAAGCCGAAGACCGTCCGTCGAACCATGTCGTTGGATGAGGCCCGTCGCATGGGCGTCCCGCTGCCGCCCGACGTCGAAGCGGTCGCCGAAGGACAGCGCCCTTCGTGGCTTCCGGAAGGATCCGCGGTGAAGATCGCGAGCGAGTTGCCGGCCGGTTGGAAACCCGCACTGCAAGACGAGCTCTCCGATCCCGGCGACGTCGTTCGCGTCATCGATCGGGACGGCAACGTCCGTGCGCGGATCCCGGTCAGCGACGAGACCTTGCCCGAGGTCGAGCGCGCTTTGCTCGAAGACCTCCGTCGCCTCGACATCGCCGACTTCGAGACGAAGTATCAGATCCGCCGATAGCCGGGCACCGCCGACCGGTTCTGCGTCCACCGCGAGCCTCAGCCCTCTTTCTTAACGAAGTCGTCGGCCGTCTTCACGCGCTTCATGCCCGCGGCTTGACCGCGCGCCGCGAACTGCTCCGCCATCTTGCGGGAGGCCTCGTCGATCATCTCCTTGCCGAACATCACGGCGCCCTTGCGGTCCACGGTCGTGACGTGCTCGTAGTACTCGAGGATGGCCTCGGCTTTGTCGTATTCGTCTTGCGTCGGGGTGAAGACTTCGTTCAGGACCGTGATCTGATCCGGGTGCAGCGCCCACTTGCCGTCGAAGCCGAGCGCTCGCTCGCGCATCGCGGCGGCGCGGAAGCCTTCGAGGTCGCGGATCAGCAGGTAGGGGCCGCCGATCGCCTGCAGGTTGTTGGCGCGCGCGGCGATGTTGATGTGCGTCAGCACGTAGTGGAAATGGTCGAGCGACTCGTAACCGGGGATGGGCTCACCTGCGGTGACGGTCGGCAGGCCGAGCGACGCGCTCATGTCGGCGGGGCCGAGGATCAGGTCCTCGATGCGCTCGTCGCTTTCCGCGATGTCGTGGATGTTCTTGAGGCCGAGCGCGGTCTCGATCTGGACCTCGATCCCGATGCGCTTCTCCATCCCGAGGTTGTCTTCGATCATGCGGAGAAGGTTCGAGACGAACTTCACGTCGGAGACCGTCTCGACCTTCGGGATCATGATGCAATCGAGCTGCTCCCCGACCGCCTCGACGACTTCGATCAGGTCTTTCGCGCACCACTTCGTGTAGACGCCGTTCACGCGGAGGACTTTGGTGGGCGCCTGGTACTCGTTCTCCTTCAGCGCCTGCACGACGTGGCCGCGAGCGGCCTCCTTCTCGAGCGGCGCCACCGAATCCTCGAGGTCGAAGAACACCTCATCGGCGGGGAGGCCGGCGGCCTTGGCGAGCATCTTCGGGCTCGATCCGGGGACGGAAAGGCAGGATCGGCGAGCTCTCACGGGTCCCTCCTTGTTCGCGCGCTGTTCGAGTATCTGCGGTCCCCGCGCGGGCCTTCCACTCGGACCGGGCGTCGGAGCCGCGTGCCCACAGTCTCGCGCGTCACGAGCCATGCTGTCTAATGCGTGTACGGTCCGCTTCCCATGCCGTGGCGCTATGCTTCCGAGGGTATGGACCTGGACGACTTCGCGGCGGTGCGGGCGGTCATCGACGCCGGGACCTTCACCGGCGCCGCCGCGTCGCTACGGGTCGCACAACCGGCGTTGTCGAGGCGGATCGCCCGCCTCGAGCGGGAGCTCGGCGGCAAGCTGTTCGATCGCCTCCCCCGCCACGCGGCGCCGACGGCGCTCGGGGAGGCGGTGGCCACCGCGGCGGCGCGGACGCTCACGGACGTCGCCCGCGCGACCGAGGAGGCGACCGCGATCGCGCGCGGGGCGGCCGGGCACATCCGGATGGCTTCGCTCGCCGGCGGGATCCCGGCGCTGGCGCGCGGGATCGCGCGCTTCCAGGAGCAGCGGCCGGCGGTCGCGCTCGAGGTCGTCACGCTCGACGCGACGGCGGCGGTTCTCGCGCTGCACGAGCGGTCGGTCGACCTGGCGACGCTGCCGGGTTCCGCGCTGGAGCCGTCGATGCGTTCGCGGCGTCTTGCGCGCTGGCGCGTGGTACTCGCCGTGCGGCCCGACCACCATTTCGCGAAGCAGCGGTCGGTGACGATCGCGCAGCTCGCCTCCGAGCCGCTGCTGATGCTCGCGCCGGAGTTCATGGTCACGCGCCACGTCTCCGACCTCGCCGCGCGGACCGGCCTGCGCCTGTGGATTCGCCTGCGCGACTCGACGCCGGAGGCGGTGCTCTCGCTGGCGCGGCGCGGGTGGGGCGTGGGCGTGCTCCCGGACTCGGTCCGCGTGCCCGGCGACGTGACGGTCGTGCCGCTCGCGCGCGGCGGCACGTCGGCGGACTTCGACTACGTCATCGCATGGCTGGCCGAGCGAACGTTGCCGCCCGCGGCACCGGAGCTGGTCGACACGTTGGTCCGCGAAACCGCGGCGTTCCGCCGGGCCGGCTAGAGGGTTCCCGGCGTCTCCGGACCCAGCCGCGCAAGGCCTTGATCCGCCGCCGTCTTCTGCACCGCGGTCGCGATCGCCTCGACGCCGCGGCGATCGAAGACGCTCGGGACGATGTACTCCTCGGAGAGCTCGCCTTCGCCGACGACCGCGGCGAGCGCGCGCGCGGCCGCTTCCTCCATGCCGATCGTCACGCCCGTCGCGCGCGAGTCGAGCAAGCCGCGGAAGAACCCCGGGAACACGAGAACGTTGTTGATCTGGTTCGGGTAGTCGCTGCGGCCGGTGGCGACGATGCGCACGTTCGCGGGAACCTCTTCCGGCATGATCTCGGGAACGGGGTTCGCCATCGCGAACACGATCGCGTCCGAGGACATCTTGGCGAGCCACTCGGGCTTGATGAGGTTCGGCCCGCTCACGCCGACGAACACGTCCGCGCCGCGCAGCGCGTCGTCGACGCCGCCGGTGACGCCGCGCCGGTTCGTGTGCTCGGCGATCCAGCGCTTCTGTGCGTTCATGTTTTCGCTGCGGCCGGTGTGCACGACACCGGTGCGATCTGCGCCGATCACGTCGCCGATCCCAACGTGTAGCAGCAGCTTCGTGCACGCGACGCCGGCGGCGCCCATGCCGAGGAAAACCACGGTCATGTCCTCGAGCCGTCGCCCGACGACCTGCGCGGCGTTGAGCAACGCGGCGAGCGTCACCACCGCGGTGCCGTGCTGGTCGTCGTGGAACACCGGGATGTCGAGCTCCGCACGCAGGCGCTCCTCGACCTCGAAACACTCCGGCGCGGCGACGTCTTCGAGGTTTATCCCCCCGAAGCCCGGCGCGATCGCCCTCGCGACGGCGACGAGCTCGTCCGGCGACCCCGTCTTCGCGCAGATCGGGTAGGCGTCGATGTCGGCGAACTCCTTGAAGAGCATCGCCTTGCCTTCCATGACCGGCATCGCCGCTTCGGGCCCGACGTTGCCGAGGCCGAGCACCGCGGTGCCGTCGGTCAGGACGGCGACCGAGTTCTGCTTGATCGTGAGCTCCCAGACGCGCTCGGGTTCGTCTGCGATCGCGCGAGAGATGCGGCCGACGCCCGGCGTGTACGCCATCGACAGGTCGTCGCGCGTCTTCAACGGGAAGCGGGGAGTCACCGCGATCTTGCCCCCGACATGCATATCGAAGGTTCGGTCCGACACCGCGCGAACCTCGATGCCGGCGACGCGCTGCGCGGCGCGAACGATCTGCTGGCCGTGCGCCTCGTCGCGACACTTCACCGTGACATCGCGCACGACGACGCCGCCGCGGTGCTCGACGAGGTCGACCGCGCCGATGTCGCCGCCGGCCCGGCCGATCGCCGACGTGAGGCGCCCGAGGCCGCCGGGCCGGTTCTCGAGGTTGACGCGCAGCGTCAACGTGTACCCGGCGGACGGTGAGATCTGAGCCATGGGCTGCGGATTATAGGTGCTGGCGACGAAGCCTTCGACGCGGTTACGCGGAGCCGAGGACCGATCCGATCGCCGACGTGAGACGGTCCAGCTTCGCGGGGAGGCACGACTCCCCCATCAGCCCGATCCGCCAGGCCCGGCCGGCGAACGCGCCGAGCCCGCCGCCGACCTCGATCCCATGCTCGTCGAGGAGACGACCGCGAAGCCCCTTCTCGTCGGCGCCGCCGGGCAGCGCTGCGGTCGTGAGCTGCGGCAGACGGAACCCCTCGGCGGCGAGGAGCTCGAAGCCCATCGCCGTCAGGCGCGCGTGCAGCTCAGCGCCGAGCGTTTCGTGGCGGTCCCATCGCTGCTCGAGTCCTTCATCGAGCACGAGCCGCAGCCCTTCGTGCAGGGCGTAGAGCATCGAGATCGGCGCGGTGTGGTGGTACACGCGCTCGGCGCCCCAGTACTTGGTGATCAGACCCACGTCGAGGTACCAGGAATGCACCGGCGTCGTGCGCGCGCCGATCGCGTCCATCGCGCGCGGCGAGAACGTGATCGGCCCAAGGCCCGGCGGCACGGACAGGCACTTCTGGGTCCCCGAGTAACAGACGTCGATCCCCCATCTGTCGACGTCGACCTCGATGCCGGCGAGCGACGTCACGGCGTCGACCACGACCAAAGCTCCTGCCTCGTGCGCGATGCGCGCGATCTCCTCCACCGGCTGGCGGACGCCGGTCGACGTCTCCGCGTGGACGATCGCGACCAGCTTCGCCGGCCCGCCGCTCGCGAGCGCGTCCGCGATCTGCTGCGGGTCGACGGCGCGGCCCCACTCGACCGAGACGGTGTCCGCTTGGGCGCCGCACCGGCGCGCGATCTCGGCGAGGCGCTCGCCGAACACGCCGGCGACCCCGATCACGGCTCGATCGCCGGGTTCCAGCAGGTTGACCAGCGCCATCTCCATCCCGGCGCTGCCGGTGCCCGACACGGCGAACGTAACGGGGTTGGCGGTCCGGAAGACGGTACGGAGCATGGAACCGATCTCGTCCAACAAACCGACGAACGCCGGGTCGAGGTGGCCCACGACCGGCCGCGCCATCGCCTCGAGGACCGAGGGCGCCACGTCGGAGGGGCCGGGCCCGAAGAGCATGCGCTGCGGCATCGTCGGCACGAGGCGCAACGATAGCGTGGTACAACCGCGCGGTGAGCTACGCGCTCGTGGGGTTGATCGCCGTGGGGATCGCCGCGTCGATCGCGCTACTCATCGTCCGCGGCCGGCGCTGAACATCGGTCGCCGGCGTCGCCCAGCGCGACCCATCGGGCCCTCCTAGGATGGCTCGCGTGCGACGACCCCGCTCTTCGACCGTCGCGATCGGTCTCGTCATCCTCGCCGCCGCGATCACGTTCGCGGCGACGCGCGTCAGCTTCTTGCAGGGCCCGGCGCCGAAAGGCTCGACGCGACACGACCCGGCGCCGAACTTCGCCGGCATCGCCGGCTGGCTGAACTCGCCGCCGCTGACGATCTCGGCACTGAAGGGCAAGGTCGTGCTGGTCGACTTCTGGACGTACTCGTGCATCAACTGCGTGCGCACGTTCCCTGCACTGAAGGCGTTGTACGCGGCCTACCACCCCCTGGGGTTCGAGATCGTCGGCGTGCACTCGCCGGAGTTCTCCTTCGAAAAGATCGAATCGAACGTGCGCGCGGCGATCAAGCAGGACGGGATCCCGTGGCCGGTGGCGCTCGACAACGACATGGACACGTGGGGCGCCTACAGCAATCACTACTGGCCGCACGTCTATCTGATCGATGCGAAGGGAACGATCCGTTTCGACCACGTCGGCGAGGGCGACGACGACTTGATCCAAACACGGGTTCGGTCCTTGCTCGCCGAGAACGGCGCGAAGCTTCCCTCGCCGGCGGACGTCACCGTGACCGAACCGACGCAGCAGACGACACCCGAGATCTACGCGGGACCCGACCGCGGCGCGATCGACGGCTCGATCGGCAACCCCGAGGGCTACCAATCCGGCGTCGTGAACTATCACCAGGCGAGCGCGGCGACGATCGCGCACGGCGGAACGGACGGGATCTTCTTCCTCGCCGGGAAATGGCGTGCGAGCGGTGAGTTCATCGAAGCGGAACAGAACGACGCCCGGCTCGATCTCCCGTTCTTCGCGCGTAACGTTTACATGGTGGCCGCCGCGCCCGCGGGCGCGCGCGTTGCGGTTCTACTCGACGGAGTGCGGATCACCTCAGACGCCGGCGCCGACGTGAAGAGCGGTGTCGTGGACGTTCGGCTATCGGATCTGTACGGGCTCGTGGCACTGGTCGGACCGGGGACGCATCGGCTGACGCTCGAAGCCGGGAAGGGGTTCCGGCTCTACACGTTCACGTTCGGCTAGACGGGCGACCGTAAGTGCACGGCGCGAACGCCCGGCGTCAGCGACCTTCGAGCGCGGCGAGGTCGAGCTCTTCCGCCGCCACCGAGCCGGAGCGGACGGCTTCGACGATCGCTTCCAAGCGGCGCAACCGATCGTCGAGACGCGTCACGTCCTGGTGCAGCGCACGCACCACGAGCGACAGATCCTCGATCGACGTCCGGTTGTTCATCACAGCGTCATGGTAGGTCGCGGCGGAGTCGGGTCAAGCAACAAGGACGTCAGAATCGCGATGAAACGAGCCGATGAAGCGAAAATGACACGGGTGGGCTAGTTACTTCGTCCTGTCAGTACTGAGAGATTCGGCTATGTCGCCGAGCGTATCGGGGTTCTCGACGCTCGAAAGGTCGCCGGGGTCCTCGCCCAAAGCGGCCGCCCGCACCGCGCGGCGCACGATCTTGGCCGAGCGGGTCTTCGGAAGCGCGGGAACGAACACGATGCGGTCGGGGCGGAACGCTTTGCCGAGCGCGCCCTCGACGATCTTCCGAAGTTCGTCCCGCAGCTCATCGGTCGGTTCGGTCCCGGCTTTCAGCACGACGAAGCACCAGACCTTCTCACCTTTCACCTCGTCGGGCACGCCGACCGCTGCCGACTCGGCGACGGCCGAATGCGAGATGAGCAACGACTCGATCTCCGCAGGCCCGAGTCGCTTCCCGGCGATCTTGAGGGTGTCGTCCGAGCGGCCGTGCAAGAACCAGAAACCGTCTTCGTCGCGGCTGGCCCAGTCGCCGTGCACCCACACGTCTGGCCAGCGTGACCAGTACGTCTCGAGGTACCGATCGGGGTCGCCCCAGATCCCGCGGGTCATGCCGGGCCACGGCTTCGTACACACGAGCTCGCCGACCTGACCCGGCGGCAGCGGTTTCCCGTCGTGGTCGTAGACGTCGATCGCCATCCCGAGCGCCGGGCCGCCGAGCGTGCACGGCCGCAGCGGCACGAGTGGCGTCGGCGAAAGGAAGCACGCACCGACCTCGGTGCCGCCGGAGATGTTGATCACGGGGCACCGGCTCCCGCCGACGACCTCGAAGTACCAGCGCCACGGCTCGGGGTTCCACGGCTCTCCCGTGGATGCCAGGATCCGCAGCGAGGAAACGTCGTGCTTGGTCACCTGCTCGGCGCCGTGCGGGATCAACGCGCGGATCAACGTCGGCGACACACCGAGGATCGTGACGCCGTGCCGCTCGACGAGCGACCAGATGCGGTCGGGGCCCGGGTAGTCGGGCGCCCCTTCGTACAGCAACAGCGTCCCGCCGTTCGCGTGGGTGCCGAACACCTCCCACGGTCCCATGATCCATCCCATGTCGGTGAACCAGAACAGCGTGTCGCCGGGATGGCAGTCCGCCTGGTACGCGACCTCCTCCGCGATCTTCACCGTGAACCCGCCGTGCACGTGCACCGCGCCTTTCGGCCGCCCGGTCGTTCCCGACGTGTACGCGATCAGGAGCGGGTGCTCGGCGTCCAGTCGTTCCGCGTCGCGCTCGGGCTGTTGATCGGCGACCAGCTCCCGGTAGTCGTGGTCGCGCCCGTCGGTCCACGGCACCTCGCGTCCGAGGCGGCGCACGACGATCACATGCTCGACGCTCGGCGACGCGGCGACCGCTTCGTCGGCGGACTCCTTCATCGTCACGACCTGCCCGCGCCGGTAGAAGCCGTCCGCCGTGATGATCGCCTTCGCTCCGGCGTCCTGCAGCCGCGCGGCGACGGCCGGCGCGGCGAAGCCCGAGAAGATCGGCAGCGCGATCGCGCCGAGCTTCGCCAACGCGTATAGCGTGACGGGGTTCTCGACGATCATCGGCAAGTAGACGCCGACCGCGTCACCGCGCTCGATGCCGAGCGAGGCGAGGCCGTTCGCGAACCGATCCACCGCGGCGCGCATGTCCGCGTAGGACAGGCGCTCGACGGCGCCGTCCTCTCCTTCCCAGATCAGCGCCGTCGCGTCGGGACGCTCGGCTGCGTGACGGTCGACGCACACCGCCGCGGCGTTGATCGTCCCGCCGCCGAACCAGATCGCCCAGGCGATGCCCTTCGGCGTCTCGACCACCTGACGGTACGGCTGGAAGAACGGGATACCCAGGTCCTTCACGACCGCGTCCCAGAACCACGCGATGTCGTCTTGCGAGCGTCGGACGAGCTCGTCGTAGGTGTCGATGCCGTGTGCGCGCATCAAGCGCGTCACGTTCGCGTGCTCGATGTAGTCGTCCGTCGGCCGCCAGGCGAAGTCGGGCACGGCGGCGAGCCTATCGGCGGGTTAGGGCAGGCGCCAGCCGTCGCGTCGCGCGCGCACGGATTAGCATGAGCTTGTTCCGCCGATCGTTCGAGGAGGCAGCGTCGTGAGCGAGTATCGAACCGAGAAGGACTCGATGGGCGAGGTCCACGTCCCGCAGGAGGCGTACTGGGGCGCGCAGACGCAGCGCGCGGTGGACAACTTCCCGGTGTCCGGGCAGCGCTTCCCGCGACGGTTCATCGAAGCGCTCGGGATCATCAAATGGGCTGCCGCGACGACGAACAAAGAGCTCGAGCTCGTCGACTCACGACGCGCAGAAGCGATCCGCGCCGCGGCGGAAGAGGTGATCGCCGGCAAGCTCGACGACCAGTTCCCGATCGACATCTTCCAGACCGGCTCGGGAACCTCGACGAACATGAACGCGAACGAGGTGATCGCGAACCGCGCCGACGAGATCCTCGGCGAGGCGCGCGGATCGAAGGCCGTCCACCCGAACGATCACGTGAACGCGAGCCAGTCTTCCAACGACGTGATCCCGACCGCGATCCACCTGTCCGCGCTGATGGAGATCGAGAAGTCTCTGCTCCCTGCGCTGACCACGCTGACGCGCGCGCTCACGCGGAAGGGTGAGGAGTTCGCTTCGGTGCTGAAGGTCGGGCGCACTCATCTGATGGACGCGACGCCGATCACGCTCGGGCAGGAGTTCGGCGGCTACGCCCGGCAGATCGAGCTCGGCTCCGCGGGCGTCCGCGACGCGGAGAAGCGGCTCGGCGAGGTCGCGCTCGGCGGTACTGCAGTGGGGACCGGCTTGAACGCCGAGCCGAAGTTCGCGCCGCGCGCCGTCGCGTTGATCGCGGAACGCACGGGTCTGTCCGTGCGCGAGGCGGTCAACCACTTCGAGGCGCAAGGCTCGAAAGACGGTTGCGTCTACGCGTCGGGAGCGCTGCGGACGGTTGCGGTCGCGTTGATGAAGATCGCGAACGATCTGCGCTGGATGGGGTCGGGCCCGCGCGCCGGGCTCGGCGAGATCAAGCTCCCCGAGCTGCAGCCCGGCTCGTCGATCATGCCCGGCAAGGTCAACCCGGTGATCCCCGAGGTCGTCACGCAGGTCGCCGCGCAGGTGATCGGCAACGACACGGCGATCACCATCGCGGGGATGAACGGCGCGTTCGAGCTCAACGTGTTCATGCCGGTGATCGCGCGCAACCTGCTCGAGTCGATCTCGCTCCTCGCGAGCGCGTCGCGGTTGCTGGCGGAGAAGTGCGTCGCCGGGATCGAAGCCGACGTCGAGCGCTGCCTCGAGCTGGTGGAGCAATCGTTCCCGATCGTCACCGCTCTCGTCCCGGCGTTCGGCTACGACATGTGCGCGGAGGTTTCCAAGGAAGCCTTCAAGTCGGGCAAGAGCATCCGCGAGGTCGCGCTGTCCAAGGGCATCAGCGAAGAGAAGCTCGACGAAGCGCTCGACCTCAAGAAGATGACCGAAGGCGGGATCGTCGCGCCGGGCCTCGGCGGCGGCTAGAAGATCGCCGGCTACGCGGCTTTGAGCCGGTAGATCGTTCCGCTGAGGTCGCAGACGAAGAGCTCACCGGCCGCGTCCTCGCCGAACGACGACACCGCGAGGCTCGTGTCCATCACGAGACGCGTCCGCGCCGTGCCGCGCAACGCCGCGTCGGCGTCCATGGCCCAGATCCGGCCGCTGCAGTTGTCGGAGTAGAAGTACGCACCGCGCAGGTGCGAGTACTTCGACCCGCGGTACACGTAGCCGCCGACGATCGCGCAATTCCCGCCGGCGTGCGTGTACTCGACGATCGGCAACACCTTCCCGCTGCGGTTGCACCCCGACGGCGGGTTGTAGCAGTGCTTGCCCTCCATCACGCGCCATCCGTAGTTGTGGCCGCCGCTGCCGGCGTGCTCGACGTCGATCTCCTCGTAGTTGTTCTGGCCGACGTCGCCGATGAACAGCCCGTGCGTCTGCCGGTCGAAGCTGTAGCGCCACGGGTTGCGGAGGCCGTAGTCCCAGATCTCGTGCCGCGCGCCCGAGCGATGCACGAACGGGTTCGACGCCGGCGATTGATACGGCGAGCCGTGGTTGACGTCGATACGAAGGATCTTGCCGAGCAGGCTGCCGAGGTTCTGCGCGTTGTTGTGCGGGTCGCCCTGACTACCGCCGTCGCCCATCGCGATGTACAGGTAGCCGTCGCGGCCGAACGCGAGCATCCCGCCGTTGTGGTTCGGGTACGGATCGCTGACGGCGAGGATCTGCCGGCGCGACGCGGCGTCTGCGTGCGTCGAGGACGTCGCGCGGAACTCCGCGACCACGTCGTGGCCGCTGTTGTCGGTGTAGTCGACGAAGAAGCGATGGTTGCTCGCGAAGCTCGGATGGAACGCGAGCCCGAGGAGACCTTGCTCGTTGCCGCCGGAGTTCACGATCCCGCCGATGCTGAGGAACGTGCCGCGCGTGTGGCCCGTCGGATCGACCGCGAGGATCACGCCGCTCTGTTCGACGATGTAGAGAAGACTCGAGCCAGGAGCTTCGGTGATGAAAACCGGACGGCTGAGCCCCGACCGGAACGTGGTGAGCCTGATGTGGACGCCGGCGAGGCTGAATCCCGCGGCGGCCGGCTTCTTCGGGGGCGGTTTCGGCTTCGGCGAGGACTTCTTGGACGGACTCGCGCTCGGGCTTGCGGACGCGGACTGCGACGGGCTCTGGGTCGGCCCCGCCGATGGTTTCTTGTGCGAGCACGCCGCGAGGAACATCGTTGCGATGCACGCGATCGCGAGCGCCCGCGCGGCCGGACCCGATCTCGTCACGTTCCTTGTTCTACCCAATGCTCACACCGGCGGCCAGGGGTATGGGTGGCCGGGACCGGGCTCGGGGAAACACGCGAGTCGGATACATCCCTCTGTTCGCCGCTGCAACGCCTCGATCTCCGACGGATCGAGCAGCTCGCCCAGAAGATCCCGCAGTGGTCCCGACATCACGTTCTTCGAAAACGTTGTGAGGTCGCTGAGAACGTCGGGCGGGAACGGCTCGCCCGCGTAGTCCCAGATCACCGTCCGGAGCTTCGGATGCGGGTGGAACGTCACGCCGTGGTCCACCACGAAGATGCGGCCGGTGTCGCGCTGCAAAAGACAATGCCCACCTTTGCGGTCGGCGTTGTTCACCATCAGATCGAATACGGCAACGCGCCGGAACACGTCCGCGTGATGCTCCTCGAGCGTGAAGTAGTGCTCGGCGGGATCGTGATCGATGAACAACTGCACCATGCCGACGCCCATCGGGCCGTCGCGCACGACCGTCGGCGGCACGATCTGCCACCCGAGGGCTTCGCTGACGACGTACGCGGCCATCTCGCGCCGGTACAGCGTTCCGTCGGGGAAATCCCACAGCGGCGCTTCGCCGTCGCGTGGTTTGTAGACGGCGTAGGTCTCGAGCGATGCGTCGGCGATCGTCGCGAGGAAGGTGTCGTTGGATGCGCCGGGTAGCAGTCCCTCGGGTTGAAGGTTGCCGTCGCGCAGGAGCTCGAGGACGCGGTCGGTCGAGACCTCGGCCACGACGGTCAGTGCTTCGAGTGCCCGTTCATCGCCGGACACACGTGACCGCTCGCGTCCATCGGGTTGCCGCAGAACCGGCAGCGCGGGCGTCCGGCGTCGACGACCTCCGCGGCGTGCTCGGCGAGCGCGCGCATCTGCGCCCGCGTCGTCACGAAGCGCGCGGTGGCGAGGTCCTCTTCGGCGACCTCGACGGGCTCGTCCGGATCGACGAGCGGCGGCGCTTGGGTGGCGACGAGCACGATCCGATCGCGGTCCTCGTCGTATTGCAGCGCCATCGGCCCGACACGCCACTCCGCGAGGAACGGCCCTTCGATGTCGGCCTGCTCGATGGGAACCTCGGGCGATGGCTCCTCTTCGTCCGGCAGGTGCGAGAGCATCTGCTCGATCGAAACCGCGAGCGCGCGCACCTGCTCCTTCTCGACGAAGAGCGTCACGAACTGATCGTCCGACCACGCTTGCAGATAGAAGGTGCGGTCGCCGGGGTCCCCGACCGCGCCGGCCGCGATCCGCGTCACCGGGTCCAGATCGAACGACGACCCGCTCATCGCGTCCGCTGCCTCGGCTTCGGGATCGTGAGCCCGTCGAGCGAGCCGGTGTCGTTGACCTTCAAGACCCGCGGCCCGCCGCGGCCGATCCAGATCACCGTGACCGAGACGGGTGCGACCATGAGGCGCTGGTACAGGTCGAGGTGAACGCCCGCATAGTGAGCGAGCACGACCCGGATCACGTCCGCGTGCGTGAAGACGGCGACGGCTTGGTTGGGGTGCTGCTCCGCGAGCGCGTCCAACGCTTGCACGGCGCGGAACTGGGTCTCGAGGATCGTCTCGCCGTTGGGGAACCGGACCGCGCTCGGCCGGGCCATGATCTGCCGCCACAGCTTCGTCTTGGCGAGCACACGCAGCTTCTTCCCGGTCCAGTCGCCGTATCGCACCTCGCCGAGGGCGTCGCGGACGCGGACGCGCAAGCCCTTGGACGACGCGACGGGCTTGGCCGTCTCGACACACCGCTCGAGCGGGCTCGCGTAGATCGCGTCGAGCGCCACCGGCTTCAGCCGCTCGACCAGGCGCTGTGTCTGCGCGCGGCCCTCGTCGGACAGCGACAAGCCGGGCGTCCAGCCGGAGAGCCGGTCGCCGGTTTGCGGCGTGAGTGCGTGGCGGACCAAGAACAGGAGCACGAGGCCGAATCCTAGTGGCTCAGCGCTCGTAGAAGAGCGCGAGGCTCGCGGTGAAGCCGTGCAGGAAGTTGCGGCCGCCGATCGGGCCGAGCTCGCCGGCGGCGAAGAACCCCGCGAGCGCCGGACCGAACTCGCCGGACACGATCGCGGCGTCGTGGTCTGCGACGCCGAACAGGCGCGTGCCGCGACCGTTGCAGGTGAACAGGAGCGCGCCGGCCGGCTTGCGGACGGTTTGAACCATCTCGCGCAGGTCGTCGTCCGCGCTCGCCGCATCTCGCACGTGGAACTGCACCGTCTCGCCGATCCCGACCTGATCGCCGACCGCGATCGCGCCGGTGCGTTCGTCGGCGCCGAGCACGTTGCGCACCAGGAAGTCGCCGCGGACGAATTCGGTCTTGTATTCGTCGACGACGCGCCCGACGTGGAGCCCGCGCTGCATCGCTTGCCGGTCGGACTCGGCCGACGCAACGAACGTCTCCTTCAATCGGTCGAGCGGTGGCTGTCCTCCAAGCTCGAGCAGCACATTGCGTTCGGCGCTCGTCACCGCGAACGGCGCACCGACCGGCTTGCAGCCTTGCGACACGAGCGCGCGCACCTCGACGCCGCCACCCACGAGCACACCGACGCACCCGCTCCACCGAACCTCCTCGCCGCTGATCAGCCGGGTCTCGCCCGGCGCTGCGCCGCCCGAGGCCAAACCGCCGATCACGAGCAAGCCGGGATGAGACTCGTTCAGTCGCGACAGCCATTCGTCCGCGGGGAACGTGTATGGATCGGCGATCGCGATCGCGGTGGCTCCGGGCGACACCTCGTCGGGCCAGCCGAGGAACGTGTCGCCGTCGGGCGTGCGCTCGAAGTCGACGGCGAACGGAACGATCTCGGCGCGGGGCAGGTGCGCGGCCCAAACCGAAACCGCCGGCTCCTCTTCGACCTCGCGCGCGTTGCCGACGATCCATATGGCGTTGCATCCGACCAAAGTTCCCGGCCGCAGGACTTCGTGCACCGCAGCGACGGCGGCCGGCACCTCGCGAGCGTGGTGCGGCGAGCAGAACAGGAACGCGAGATCGGCGGAGGTGCCCGCGAGCAGCTCGGCCGCTTGCGTGGCGGCCGCGCGCGCGGCACTTGCGGTGTCGGGCGTCGTCGAAAGGCCGGCGCCCGCTCGGATCGTTTCCGTCACAACCGGCGAGTCTAACGCCGGCGCAACGCAGCCATCGCGTCCGCTCTGGTGACCGCGCGCCGGCGGTAGTTCTGCAATGCGAACCGGTCGCACGCGGTCTCGGCGGCGCTTTTCTGGCCGAGCTCTTCCTTCAAGAAATAGTGGTACCACTCGTGGCAGTAGAGGAAGCGCACGACCTCACGCTGCGTCTTGAAGGTGAGACCTTCCGACAGCCACACGAACCGCATCCCTTTACCGGCGATGCGTTTCGCCCCGTACTGCACGATCTCGCCGAACGGCAGGAACGGGTCCGGCACCTGGATGGTGATGCGCTTGTCGTCGAACTCCGTGTACGCGGCGAGGTGCGGGCGCGTGCGGTAGCGCAGCGGGCGCACGATCGCTTCGTAACCGTCGGCCTCGGGCAGGCCCTTGAGGAACGTGCGGAAGCGCACGACGTCGATGTCGGGATGGCGTGACGCGAGCTTCACGAAAGTGTTGCGCAGCGTTCGAGCTGTTCGCGGGACGGTGGCTGGTAGAACGAGAGGACGACGTGTTCGCAGCCTGCCTTCTCGTAAAGCGGGATCGTTTCAAGCAATGCGTCGACCTGACCTTCCTGCGACGGATGCAGGAACAACTGCACCGACCGGCGGATCTGCGACGGATCGCGGCCAACCTCCTCGCACGCCTCGCTCAGGGCTGAATTGACCTTCGCCCATTCGTCGACGCCGGCGAGACCCGGCGTGTTCCATTCGTCTGCGTGCCGCGCGATCACGCGCAGCATCTTCGGTTGCGTACCGCCGACGACGATCGGCGGGTGCGGCTTCTGAACCGGCTTGGGGACCGATCGCGCTTCGGCCAGCTTGTAGAAACTCCCGTCGAAGTCGGAGACGTCCTGCGTCCACAGCATCTTGATCACGGTGAGCGCTTCGTCGAGCATCGCGACGCGCTTACCGGGCGATGGGAACTCGACTCCATAGCCGAGGTGTTCCGGCTCGTGCCACGCAGCGCCGATCCCGAACTCCAATCTCCCACCTGAGATGTGATCGACGGTCACGGCCATCTTCGCCAGGATCGCCGGGTTGCGATACGTGACACCGGTGACCATGCAACCGATCCGCGCCTTGCGGATCACCACCCCCATCGCAGCCAGCGAGGTCCATCCTTCGAAGGTCAGTCCCTCGGGGTCGGTCAGGCCGTAGAAATGGTCGTAGTTCCAGACGGCGTGGAACCCGAGCTCGTCGGCGAAGCGCCAGAACTGCTCGAGGATGGGATAGTCGAAGGTGGGCGCGAGCTTGGCGGAGACGAGCATGGCCACATGATGGCGTGTTTTGGTCCCGTTGCTCAACGTGGCCGACCACGGAGGGTGGGCAGAGCCCCCTTTCCGCGATATCGTCCCAGGTGGAATGGTTCATTGAAGCGCCGTATGTTCCGATGAACACAGTGACGGGGCGAGGGCGTCCACCCTTCGCAGCCCCGGCTGATGCGGGCGAGGAGAGTCCAGCGTGAGCATCGTTTCGAACCGGCTCGAGCGCGCCGAGCGTAAGCGGCGGCCGCCTCGGCGGATCGCCGCCGCGCCCCTGGGACCTCGGATCGTGGTCGCCGAACCCGACCCCTATCTCGCTTTCCTGCTTCGCCTGAACTTCCCGGCGGCCGATGTGATCGAGCTCGATCCCTCGGCCGACGCCGAGACGGTCCTCGAGCTCGAGCCGAGCTTGGTGATCGTCGGGGTCGGCTCGCAGAGCATCTCACTGGCGGAGCTCCAGAGCGCGCCGCGCGCGCCCGAGATCATCGCGGTGGTCGACGGTTCCCGCGCCGGACGCACCGCGATAACCACGAGCGCGGACCGGATCCTGATCCGGCCGTTCGTGCCCGGCGAGCTCCACCGGATCGTGCGGATGGCGCTCGGGTGGGGCGACCCCGAGGAGGCGCCGGGCCTCGCGGGGCACAAGCTCGTGCGCGCGAAGTCGCTCGCGGCCCCGATCCGCGTCGCTGCGATCGCCGTCGGCGCCGTGCTCGAGGTCGCCGGGCCCGGCGTGAAGGCGTCGCGCGCGACGATCCTCGCGCTGGCGTTCGGATACGTGACCGCTCGGTGGCTGATGCGGCGGCCGTCGATCGTGTGGACCGCCGCCGACGTCGCGGTCGCGGCAGCCTTGGTGGCCGCGACCGACGGTTCATCGAGCCCGTACATCCCCTTCGCCCTTATCGTCGCCGCCACCACCGGGTTGATGTACAACGAGCGCTGGGGAGGTCTCGCCGGTCTCCTCATCACCTCGGCGTCGACGACGATCGTGATCGAGGGGTTACAGAACCACACCCTGAACGCGCAGAACGCCGTGGCCTGGTACACGCTGATGCCCCTCGCCGGCATCGCCGGTGGCTTCGCGTCCCGCGTGTGGCGCGCACCCGCCGGCGAGAAAACGAGCGACCTCCTGGCGGAAGCCAACCGCGTGCTTTCGTCGCTGTACCGCATCGCGCGCACGCTGCCCGGCGGTTTGGAGATGGGGACCGTCGCCGACGCCGCCATGCAAGAGATCCGCGACACCGTTCGTTCCACGGCCGGCTGCATGTTGGTGTGGGAAGCGGGGAGCCTCGCCGTCGTCGGGTCGTACGGGTTGCGCAACCCGGACACGGTGGGCGGTACCGGCGGCGACCTCGCCGGGTTGATGCACGGGGCGGCGCGGGTGGTGACATCCGGCGAGCTCGACCCGGCGACCTCTCAGGCCCTCGGCGGTTTCGACTGCTGGTTGATGGCGCCGATGCGCGGCGCGGGTGTGCCTTCAGGCTTGCTGCTCGCCGCGTGTCCGGATCACGCGCAACACGCCGCGAACCGGTTGCTGCTGCAGCAGATCGCGCAGGAGACCTCCGTCGCAGTCGAGAACGCGAGGCTGTTCTCGCGGGTGCGCGAGATCTCGATCGACGAAGAACGCCGCCGCCTCGCACGCGAGCTGCACGACGGCGTCGCGCAAGCGCTCACCCATCTTCGGTTCGAGCTCGAGTTCATGGCCCGGCATGGCACACACACGCCGGAGGCCGTCAAGCGCGAGATCGAGCGGCTGTCGCGCGTCGTGAACCGCGCCTCCGGGGATGTCCGGTCGATGATCTTCGGCCTGCGCTCCTCAGTTTCGGCTGAGGGCATCGTCGGGTCGCTGCGCGCGTACCTGTCCGACCTGCGAGGCCTCGGCGGGCCGGAGATCGTATTCGAGGCACGCGGCGAGGTCCGCCTGCCGGCGGGCGTCGAGGCGGAGATCTTCCGCATCGCACAGGAATCCGTTTCCAATGCGCTGCGTCATGCCAGCGCGAGCGAAGTGCGTGTGACATTGGTCGCCGGCGCGTCCTTGGTCCGTTTGTTCGTGGAGGATGATGGGGTAGGTATGCGCGGGAAGCGCAGCGCATCGGTACGCGGTGGAGTGGGTCTGGACGCGATGCGCGAGCGTTCCGAGGCGATCGGCGCCCATCTCGACCTCTCTGAACGCCCCGGCGGGGGGACTCGGGTTACCCTCGAGTACAAACCCGCCGAGAAGCAATAGGATCAAAGGACTGGGGGTCGGTAAATGACACGAGTTGTGATCATCGAAGATCACACCCTCGTGCGTCAGAGCTTGATCAAGACGCTCGAGGCGGAGCCGGGCTTCGACGTCGTCGGCGAGGCCGGCCGCGGCGACGAAGGGCTCAACCTCATCCGTCAGCACAAGCCCGACCTCGCCATCCTCGACATCACCATGCCCGGCGGGAACGGCCTCGAGATCGCCTCGCAGCTGCGCCAAGCCGCGCCGGACGTCCGCTTCCTTTTCTTGACGATGCACGAAGACGACGCGTCCATCTCGCGGGCGATCGGCATCGGAGCCGACGGCTACGTGCTCAAGACCGCATCCACCGACGAGCTGCTCCAAGCCGTGCGAGCAGTCGCCGAAGGCGGGTCCTATCTGTCGCCGGCGATCGCGCGGCGCGTGATCGATCTGGCCGGGGGCAAGCGCGGCGGAAGCGGCAGCCGGCTGACCGAGCGCGAGCTCGAGATCTTGCGCTTGCTTTCGGAGGGAAACCGTCCCGCGGAGGTAGCCGGTAAGCTCTTCGTCTCGATCAAGACGGTCAAGAACCACCTGACGAGCATCTATTCGAAGCTGGGAGTCGCAACAGGTGCCCAAGCGGTCGCAGAAGCCTTCCGGCTCGGCCTCGTCTCGTCGCCGCCCCGCAGCGACTAAGCGTCCTGCCGCCTCGCGGCCGAAGCGCCCCTCGCGAACGCAAGCCTCGCAGTCACCGCCCTCGCCGGCCGAGTCTGATGCGCCCAAGATCCTCGTGGTGGACGACGAGGCCGATCAACGCACGGTCTTGTTCCACACGCTTCGGATGGAGGGCTACGAGATCACCGAAGCCGCCGACGGTGACGAGGCGCTCGCGAAGATCAAGCGCACGCCGTTCGATGTGGTCGTGCTCGACATCATGATGCCGCGCATGAGCGGGTACGAGGTCCTGGATCAGATACGCGCGATGCCGGGGCGCGAGGACACGCCGGTGCTGGTGGTCACGGCCAAGCACGATCCGTCGGGGCTGCTTCGGGAGGTGCGCTCCGGCGCGAACGACCACATCGCCAAGCCTTACCTCCCCTCGGAGCTGGTGAGCATCGTGCAACAGTTGTTGAAAGGCGGCCACGATACGAGCGAACGGGGCCGCATGCTGGGGCAACAAGCAGATCTGTACGGAAGCGTCAGCGAGCTTCGCCAGCAAGCGCGCGACGACGGCTGAGCGTCCAGGCGGCGATCGCGAGAACCGTGAACACTTCCATCATCGAGAGCAAGCGAAGGTTGTCGCCCGCGTAGTGCCAATTCAGCAGCGGGATCGCGGCAAGCTGTAGTCCCGCCGCAACCGCCAGCCACCCGAGCATCCTTCCTCTGCGAACCCCGAACGCGACGATCCAAAGGACGATGTGCACGGCGGCGATGGCGAACGCTTCCAGGCCGTAACGGGTCAGCCCCCTCCACAGCGACAAGAACGGCACCTTCGAGACCTGCGCGCCGTGAGCCACGTACGGATCCAACAAGGGCAGATGGCCGAAGCGGTTCCATACGACGAGATGCCACAGGGTCACCGGCACGAAAGAAGTCGCCGTGACGAAGGCGATCCGCCAACCTTTCCGGCTGCCTACCCATCCAACGAATCCCAGGACCACCAAGGCAGAGTTCTCGCGCGAGAGCATGGCGAGGGCACAGAGCATGGCCATTACAAGCCACCGCTCGTTCGTCGCCTCGACGGCCGCGGCTAGGAGGAAGGCGACCGAAATAGCTTCCGCGTAGCCACCCGCGATGGACAGCGTAAGGCCGAGCGAGACGAAGGGAAGGAGAAGCCACAACCCCCGAGCTTTTAGGAGGGTCCGAGCGCTTGCGGCGATAGCGCCTGCGGCAAGAACCATGATGATTGGTTGCACGTAGCGCATCAGCCCCGAGCGTCCGCCCGAGAGCAGCCATATAAGTGCAGGGAGCGCGATGCGTCCATACCGGAGCGCCGGACCCCGCGCAGCGACGATGGGTGCGACTTGGCCTTTCGACGCATCCAGATGTTGCGCCACGTAGCGATAGAAGTATCCGTCGCCGGACGTCATCCGATCGATGTGTCCGTGGCCGTACGCGACGATCACGACGGCCGCGAACATCATGCCGGCGATCCACGCGAGGATCGCCGGATGGCTCGGGCGCTCGCTCACGCGACGGGTGCCGGCGCGAGAGTGTCGCGATCGGCCCACGCTGGGCGGAGCCACGTAACGAGGGCGAGTGCAACGAACAGCTGAAGGAACACGGCGGTGCGCGCGGCTTCACCGATGTATCGCCACGCGAAGGGACCGGAGACGAGCAACTGAAGCGACGCCGCGACGGCAATGTATCCGAACAAAGAACGACGGCCGAGCCTGACCGCTATGGCCGCCAGCCCCACGTGGATACCGGCCATCGCTTTCGACCGGCCCGCGCCGGCCCGCGTAAAGCTTCGGATGAGAGCAATGACCGGCGTACCGACCGTATCGGTCGCCTTCCGCAAGTATGGATCCAGTGGAGGTAAGTATCCGTAGCGCTGCTGCACGAACACGTACCAAGCGCCCACCGGGACGAGTGACGACACCAAGACCGGAACGGCGCGCGCGGAACCACGAACCACCGCCCAGACGCCGACGCCGAGCAGGACCGCGATCGCGTTCTCTCGGGTGAGCATCGCGGCGCACAGGGCGATCGCGCACCACCACCAACGCCGCCGTGCCGCGAAGATCGTCGCCCAGACCGCGAGCGCAACGGCGAGCCCTTCCGCATACCCACCGGCGATCGACAACGCGAAACCCGGCGCGAGGAATGGGATCAGCGCCGAAAGAGGCCCGGCGCCCGGGAACAGCACAGCCGTTCCGGCTGACGCCGCGGCAGCCGCGAGAACCATCACGATCGGCTGCGCGTAGCGCATCGCGGAGGGCTGTCCCGCCGACACGGTCCACAAAACGATCGGCAACCCGATCCTTCCGTATCGCAACGAGGTGCCTCGCGCGCGCACGACGGGATGGATATCTGCAGGCGCGGTGTTGAGATGTGCAGCAACGTAACGGTAGATGAGGCCGTCGCCCTTGGTCATCTGCGATACCTGGCCCCGCGAGCTCGAGAGGATGATCGCGATCGCGATGACGGCTCCCACGATCGCGGACGTCCATACCTTGCGTGACGAGAAGGACTCGCCTTCGTGCGCTTCACGCGCACGATGCTCCGAGGTCATCACCGGCTAATGCTATCCTCGCGATGTGACGGCGCCCCGTACGCAAGAGCGGGCGAACGACGACTCTCCTAAGCGCCTCACACGACTGGTCTTTCCCCCGCTTGTCCTCAGCGTCGTGGTGGCCGCTGCCTCTTCCGTCGTCCCGTTGAGTTACGACGAGGGGAACTGGCTGGCCGTCGCGCGCCGTCTCGCGGCGGGGCAGGTCTTGTACCGCGACGTGACCGACAACAAGTCTCCGGCGCTGTTCGCGCTGGTCCGTTTCCTCGATCGCATGCCGGGGTCGTACACGCTGGCCCGCGCCGTTTATCTGGGCGTCGTGACGGCGGCGCTCGCGTGGCTCGCGACGCGATTCTTGCAACGCCTGGATCTCCGGCGCCCGACCGCGCTGATCCTTGGCGTCGTGATCGGGCTCGCCGCCGCGATGCAAGCCGTTCTGGTTGTGAACTTCGAGCTGCCGGCCATGCTGTTGTTGATCGCCGGGATGACGCTGTTCGTCGAGGGGCAGGACGTCCTGGGTGGCATCGTCGCCGGACTCTCCGCCCTGTTCGACCTTCGCGCGATCGTGCTGTTGCCCGGCGTCGTGCTGGTCGCGTTCGCGATCGGCGGCCGAAACCGCGCTCTGCGTCTTGCCGCCGGGGCGCTCGTCCCGGCGGGCGCGTGGGCGATCACCGTGCTGTCCGTGGGTTCCCTTCGCTACTCGCTGCTCGAGTTAAACGTCGCGACGCGGGGAGGAACCACCGCCCTGCACCCGGGTTCGCAATTGGCAGCGTTCGCTCGCTCGATGCTCCTTCCCATCGTCGCAGTCGGTGTGCTGACGGCACCCTCATCCGGCACGAAGAGCCTTCGGAACGCGTCCTGGTTCCTCCTGGGCGCCGGGCTCTTGATGGCCATCGCTTCGGTCCAACCCTTCGACAAGTATTGGACGTTGACGGTGCCGGGTCTCGTGGCTCTGTGCGCCAGCCGTGTACCTCGCGTCCGGACCGGTGACCGTGCGCTCGCCGCGGTGGTCCTGCTGGTCGCGCTCGTTCCCTCGGCCGTGTACGCCGCGACCACGAACCGAGACGAATCGCGTCTCGTTCATTCCTATGGCAAGGCTGCCACGTTCGTGTCCACGGCCATCGGACGCGACGGCACGTTCGTGCGACTCGACGCCCAACCCTTCCTTGGGACGTTTCTCGCGACGCGAGACCTCACCCCGGCCGCCGTCCTCGACTTCCTTATCGCGCCCACATCTCGAGAAACCGCGAATCTTGCGGCCGTTGATCGCGCCATTTCGCGAGCCATCGCCATCGTCGACGACGGTGCGTTGGAGCAGCCGGCGGAGACGATCCTCGTTCCCTATCGGCGGTTGCGCGGCGTGTTCGCCGCCCGCCTCGATGCCTTCCCCTGCATCAAGCAGGGGTTCGGATTGACGCTGCATCTTCGATCGGATCGCTGCGCCGCCCCGTGAGGCGACGCATCACTTCGATCACGACGAACACCTCCAGCAAGCTCGTGACGCGGGTCGCATCCCCGATGAAGCGCCAGACATCCACACCGAGCGTCAGGATCGTCAGACCACACGCCGCCGCCACCGCAGCCACGTCCGACGTGCGCCATCGAATGAAGGCATGGGTCGCCAGCGCAACATGAACGACGATCAGAGCCGCGGATCCGAATCCGTGTTTGGTGAGCGGCTCCCACAGCGCGACGACGGGGAACCCCACCGAGTTCGATATCGAACGCAACCAGGGATCGAGGAAGGGCAGATGCCCGAAGCGCGCCGCGACGAAGACATACCAGGCTGCGACGGGAACGAGCGCGGACGCCATGATCATCGCCTCGCGTCGCTTGCTCCGAAGTAACGCCCAAACACATAAGCCGACGAGGACCGCTACCGCGTTCTCGCGCGTGAGGATTGCCAACGTGAGCGCCGCGGCGGCAAGCCCGGGTCGCTCGCGTTCGAAAGCCACCACAGCCCACATCGACAACGCGACGGCGACCGGTTCGGCGAAGCCGCCGGTGAGGGAGACCGTTAGGCCGATGGCGGCGAACGGCGCCAGCGCGAACAGAACCGAGCCGGGGATGAGCTCGCTCGCTGCTGCCGCAACCGCCGCCGCCGCGATCACCAGCAACGCCGGTTGCGTCCATCGCATCGCGGTCGCGCGACCGAGACTCGTGGCCCACAGCAACGCCGGGAATCCGATGCGGCCGTACCTCAACGACGTTCCGCGCGTACGGATAAAGGCTTGCACGGAGGGATCGCGCGCGCGAAGGTCTTGCGCGACGGCCCTGTAAAGTCGCCCGTCGCCGAAGATCATCTTGTTCGGATCGCCGTGGCTCGCGATCGCGATCACCACTACGGCAAAGACAGCGCCGGCGAGTGCCGCCGTCAGGAGTCGCCGCCGGTCGGTCCCTCGCGCTTGCCGAGTTTCAGGAGGCGGCACGGATCCGCACCGTCGGCCCGCTCGCAACGGAATCTCCGTCGGCGATGCGATCCCGGCGTCGATCCAGCGCCACCGCGCCGATAAGCGCCAGAGTTGGCAATTGGAAGATCGTGGCCGCCCGCCACGGTTCGATCTCCGCGAGACTCGGACCGCCCGGTAACAGCCCGATGAGCAACGGCAAAACGACGAGGCATGAGAACACAAGTGTTCTGCGATCGAAGGATGGTGCCCGCAGCAGAACGAGCACGACCCATGGCAACACGAGGACCAGATAGTGGTCCCACACGATCGGCCAGATCAGCAACATCAATGGCGCCGCAGACCAGAACGGATCACCACTCAAACCCCATCGCGGGCGTGCGGCGAGCAGGAAGAAAACGACGACGCCGGCCAGCGCGAACGCGAGACCAAGTGCCTCGAGATCCATATGCGGAACCCACCCGTTCGGGGAAAGCCATCGTGTGGCCATCCCCCACCACCCGACGTTCGCAGGAGACGCGTCCCAATACCGGAACCCTTGCGACCCGGCGCCGGCCCGCACGTAACCGACCGCCTTCGACGGACCAAGCGCGACGAGTCCGAGAGCTGTGAACGCGACCGAGGAAGATAGCGCCGCGGAAACGGCCTTCCATCGACGCGCCGCGATGAAAGGCAGGAGCATCAGGCCCGGAAACACCTTGAGCGCAGCCGCGAGACCGATGTACGCGCCGGCCCAGCCGTCCCGCCGCCGTCGCGCCAGGTACCACGCCGCGACAAGCAAGAGCAGGAGCTCACCGTTTAGGTTCCCAGTCGACAGATCCTTCTGCACCACCGGAATGATCAGCATCCCAACACCGAGAACGAACCCCGTTGAACGTTTCCATCCGAGTCCGGCGGCGAGCAATAAAGCTGCTCCTACATACGCGGCGCTGGATAACAAAAGCCAAACGATCCCCGCTGCTCGGTACGGGAGCAACGCCAGCGGCAACGTCAGCAGAAGCTTGAACGGCGTATGCCAGTTCGCACCCGGCAGAACGTCTTTCAGGATCTTCGCCGGTGGGTGCAGATAATCGCGGACGAGGTCGTGGATCGGCGTGTATGGATCTCGTCCGTCCAAGACCGCCTTGGCCGACACATAGTCCAGCGCGAAGTCTTTGGTGAAGCGATCGGTCGTGCGGTACTGCTCTGCGTACACCGTGATCGAAAGGACACCCAGCAGGATCGCAAGCGTTGCGACGACGAGTTTTAGTGACCGCGATGGACTTCGGATCGCGTCTGCGAAACCGGGGGTACCGGCACGCACGCGTTCCATCGGAAACGGGGTTGTGGGTCTACTCGGAGTAGATCCGCTCGTCGACGAGTTTCTCCTGCACCAGACCGCCTTCCGGATCGAAGCGGAAGTGGAGGAAGTCCTTACGGAACTCCAGGTCCAGCAGGTTGGGACCGCCGCGGTTCTTCTCGACCGTGAAGACGACCCAGTCCTTGAAGGTCTCCGCTCGCACGGGATCGTAGGCCAGGTGCACCTTCGAAACCGTGTTGAACTTGTCGTTCAGGATGATCGCCACGTCGCATTCGTACATGAGCGCCGACGACCCACGCAGGTGGTGGAGCCGCAAGCGTCGAGATTGCAGACCTTCCTTGTCCGCGGCCACGACGCAGATGATCGGGATCTTGAGGGTGAGCGCGATGTCTTTCAGCGCCTCGGTTACCTGCGTGATCTTCTCTGCTTCCACTGGCGGCTCCGGATGCATGGCGACCTTCTGCAGGTAATCGACGAACAGAACCACGTTGCCGTCGGGGTTCTCGCGCATCCGATCTTTGACCATCTCCTCGAGCTTCTCGACGGTGGTGTGCGCGCCGGACGCGCGAACGAGCCACATGCGATTCCCGTACGACTCGACGTGTTCGTACGCGCGCCCGATGTGACCTTCACCCTGTAGAACATCACTCAAGCTTCGTGAGCTACCGGACGCGATGTCTTGCAAGCCTGTACGCATCAGGTCGAGGTTCTCGTCGTACTCTCCGCCGCCGGGCATGTCACCGAGCTCGAGCGCGAGGAGACGACCGAGCAGCGCACTCTCTTCATGCTCGTAGCACGCGAAGATCGTCGTGTGACCCGCGAGCGCCATGTTCCGCGCGATCTGCAGCGTCACGATCGTCTTTCCGACACCCGGCGATCCACCGATGAGAACCAGATCGCCGGAGCGGACCCCGCCACCGAGAACGTGATCGAGCTGCGAGAGACCAGTGGGCAAGGGAAGGAATGTCTTGCCTTGTCCCGATCGTAGATCTTCGTCCAGACCGGTCAACACATTGAACACTGTGCGCGGTGCGCCGGTGCTCCGTCTGCTTGTCGTCCTCTGATCAGCTCTCACGTCTGCCATCTCAATCACCCCAATCTCTCTTCGGCTGAACATAGGGGAATCTCGATAGTCGCGCCATGAGGTCCTAGAAGACGGGACATAGGTCCCGGAGCAGTGGGGCCGTCGTCGCGAAATGATGCCCGCCGTACTCATTGTGCGGCCACTTTGAGTGATTAGCCTTGTAGGTGCGCTCAACCCCGCCTCCGTGTGTTCCGAAAGAGCCTGAGGTAGGAAGTTCGAGCGCAAATCCAAGAAACAAACCTTGGTGGAGAGCGGCGGCGGGTCCGCTGCACAGGGCAACGGGGAGGTGAACATGGGCATTCTGGAGATGGCGCGCATCGGTAGCGCGTGGTTGGCAGCTCGCATCAACGTCAAGAGCGAGCGCGGCGCCACGGCGGTCGAGTACGGCATCATGGTGGCTCTGATCGCAGCGGTCATCATCATCGCGGTGCTGTTCCTTGGCCGTCAGACGAGTAAGACCTTCAGCTGCACGGCGGGGTCGATCCAGTCGACGACCAACGCCTGCTAGAACGCTCAAAAGGCAGCGAGCCCCTTGGACGACCAGTAACCCGTCCAGGGGGCTCGTACGCTTTCCGAGAGGGATCTTTTGTCTCACCCTTTGGGAGGCATTCGGGAGATGAAGAGGTTAGAAATGGTCCGCTGCCTGAGCAGTTGGGTAGTCGCCCGTCTCGATATCCGCAACGACCGCGGTGCGACCGCGGTCGAATACGGGATCATGGTGGCGCTCATCGCAGCAGTCGTCATCGTTGCGGTCCTGTTCCTGGGCCGGCAGACCAGCCGCACGTTCAGCTGTACCGCGGGTTCGATCCAGGACACATCGAACGCCTGCTGACCGGAAGGATAAGGATTCGGGGTCAGGACGCCGATAACTGTGGGTGAGAGGCAGACAACAGGGAATTTTCGGTACCCCGACCTGCTTCATCAGGTCCAGAAGAGCTAGCGCGACCGCTCTTGGTGGTGTTCAATCTGATGAATCGAGCTGGGAGATGTTCCAGCGCCTCCGGCGCGTGGAAAGCCGGAAAGCAAGGGGGAGTTTGTAGGGTGCGTCGCTTTCGGGATCGGGAAGAGGGAGCTTCGGCGGTCGAGTTCGCGATCGTCGCTTCCTTGCTGCTACTCATCCTCTTCGGGATCATCCAGTTCGGCATCGCATACAACCGCGTCCAGGGCTTGAACTCCGCCGGACGCGAGGGCGCGAGGGCTGCGTCGATCGGCGTTCCGATCAACGGTGTCGTCCAACGCGTGAAGGACGCCGCCAGTCTGTTCCTGCCGACCGACCTGACGATCGCCATCGATTACTCCAATGACAACGGTGTGAATTGGACCAACGTGACCACGTGCTCGGCGCCATGCAATTCGCCGGCGACGACAACGTCGTGCCCTGGTCCATGCCAAGCGGGAAGCCTGATCCGTGTAACGGCGAGCACAGGGGCTACGAACGCCATCCGAACGAAATACGCCATCGCCATCCCGCTGTGGGCGAGCTGGAAGGTGGACTGGAGCGGTCAAGGTCTCTTCCGCGTGGACAAGACAGGCTGAGCGGTCAAGGTCTCTTCCGCGTGGACAAGACAGGCTGAGCGTGTCTGGGGGCAGGACGAAAGGGCAAACGATGAAGACGTTCATGACGAGGATCCGGGACGAGCGGGGGATCTCCGCCGTGATAGTCGCCGTTAGCCTTCTGGGTTTGTTCGGGGCTTCTGTATTAGCGATTGACGCCGGCAGCGCCTGGGCGACACGTCGGAAGATCGTCACGGGAACCGACGCCGCAGCGCTCGCGGCCGCGCGGTATCTCTCCTCGAGCACATCGCAGGCATGCGTGCTGGGCGACGGCACGTGGAACGGCACCCAGTTGACGAATGCCGAAAACGAAGCATCGGCGGTCCTTCACGCGAATTCCGCGGCGGCGGAACACGATCCTGCGACCGGCTTTGCCGTAACGGTCTCAGGTTGTGCCTCCGGATTCCCCGTCGGACATGTTCGCGTGGATTCAAGACTCGGTTCCAAACAGGCGTTCTCTGGGGTGTTCGGGTTCGGCCAGACGAAACCGTTCTCGAGCTCGACCGCAGAGTTCGGGTACCTGGATTCGCCGGTTGGGCTGCGGCCCATCGCGATCTGCGATCAGAGCTTCATCACAACCGCGCAATGGACTGCGGCGGGCCAGCCGGTTATCCCGCCTGCCGCTGTACCCGGCTCTACCGCCGCGGGTGTCTATCCGCACTACGCGCTCTGGAACTGGCTCCAGAAAGGCACCTACGCGAACTTCAACCAGGCCGCGTACGACCGGTACTTCGGATCGCTCGCCTCCGATTATCCGAGCGTTAGCCTCGGCAACACGGATTCCATCAACAACGGCTTGAACTATCTCTCCCCGGCGAACGGCGGTGGCGTGGTTCACCGCATCGACGCACGGGACAGCTGCAACGGCGGAGCCGCGTGGCGCGGCTGGGTGAACCTCAACGGCGGCGCCAGCGGAAACGGTAACGGCAAGTGCGACAACCAAACCGACCCTCAGACCCTCGAGTGCATGCTCGTCAATGGTTACGACGGCTCCGAAGGGCCTGTGAGCGTCGGAGATCCCAGCACGACGCCGGTCACGCCACCGACGTGCAATAACGGCGCTGATCAATGGTGCGCGGTCAATACCGGTAGCCACAACGGCATCAAGGACTCACTCAACCCGATCACCTGCCCGGCTGCGGAGCAGTCCGCCGATTGCGTTCGCGACGGCAAATATATCGTCGTCATCCTGGACAACGGCGTTTTCCAGGTCGCCGGTAAGGACGATGTGCATCAGGTCGCCTTCGTATTCGTGATCTTGCGCGGCTGGGGCGCGACCGATGGGGATAACAACCCGTGCTCGGGTGGTAGCCACAGCTGCACGTTCGACTTCGAATTCGTCAAGGTGCAAGGTGTCGGCACCATCGGCCATAACCCATCGCCGAACGACGCCAGCCCGCCTGCGACCGATTTGTGCGGCATCGATCACGACACGCAGGCCAACCGCTGCAACGTCTAGATCGGCTGAGAGTGGGACCTCGGTCCTGATACATGTGCGCAAACAGCGACGTTAAAGTACGAAAATAGGTGGTCCTGGCGGTCTTTCGATAAATCCTGTCTTATGTGACCGCTCAAGACGGCCGATAACGGCAAGAGTAAGTATCCAGACCCTCTGGGGGAGGTAGACGTGGCAGCGGTATCTATGAGCCGGCGCACCATCGCGCTGATCCTTGCCGTGGCGCTGGCAGCACTCGCGACAGTCGCTTTGATCTCCTACGTCCACGGCATCGAACGCAGGACCGAAGAGCAGGCGACCCCGGTCACCGTGTTCGTCGCCAAGCAGGACATCGCGCCCGGCGTGTCCGGCGACACCGCGGCCAGCCAAGGGTTGATCACCCAGACCATCGCACCGGCAAAGGTCGTTCCGGCCGGGGCCATCACGTCTCTCCAACAGGTCAGCGGCAAGATCGCGGCCGTTCAGATCTACAAAGACGAGATCATCGTCGGCCAGCGTTTCGTGACGCCCGGCGTCAGCGCGACCCACGTGCTCCCGATCCCCCCCGGGAAGCAAGCGGTGTCCGTCGCGGTCGCGGGCGCGCCCGCTGTGGGTGGATTCGTCCAGCCTGGCGACCAGGTGTCGCTCATCGTCCAGACGACGAACCGCTCGAGCAACGGCACCGTAGTTACGGGTGGTAAGGCCGGCCCGATCGTCAAGTATCTGATGCAGAACCTCGACGTGATCGCTGTCGGCGCGCAGGTCGTTACGACCGCAGCCACGCCTGCCAACGCCAATGCTCAGCAGCAAGCGCAGCAACCGGCCGGCATCTTCACGTTCGCGGTGACGCCGCAGCAAGCGGAGCAGCTCGTCTTCGCAGCACTGGACACGACTCTGTACTTCACGCTGCTGCCCGAGAAGTCGCCGACAGCCAAGACGAACGGTCGGACGTTCGCCAACCTCTTCTCCTAGGCCCCGATAGAGTTGGTGCGCTGATGATCGTTCTCGCCGATCCGGACCGACGCTTCCAGGCGCGCGTTGCGGACGCGCTGGGGCGGAAAGACGATCTCCAGATCGTCGACTCCGTGCTGCTCCTGGACAAGGTGCTGCACGACAAGTCCGGACAGGTTTCGGTCGTGATCCTGGGACCGAACTTGGGCATGGACGAGTCGCTGGAGGTTTCTCGCCGGATCCAGACCGGCGTCTCGGACGTCAGCGTGGTGCTGATCGCGAACGCATTGACGCCGGATGTTCTTCAGCAGGCGATCCGAGGGGGCGTCCGCGACGTGCTGCCGGCGGCCTTCACCGGCGCGCAGCTGATCGACACCGTTTCCCGCGCCGAGTCGCTGTCGCTACAGATCCGCGGTCGCGTAGGAGCCTCGCCGATGACCACGGAGACGAGTGATCTCGGCGGTGGCAAGGTGATCACGGTGTTCAGCTCGAAGGGCGGGTGCGGCAAGAGCTTCGTGTCGTCGAATCTCGCGGTCGCACTGTCGCAGAAGACCGGTGAGGAAGTCGCGATGGTCGACCTCGACCTGCAGTTCGGCGACCTCGCGATCATGTTGCAGCTGTTCCCGGCGCGGACGATCTACGACGCGGCGCAGAACCTCGACCGCTTGGACGCCGACGCGCTGAAGGGATACCTGACGCCGCACCGCGGCCAGGTGTTCCTGCTCGCCGCGCCGCTCGAGCCCGGCCTGTCCGAGACGATCTCGGCGGAGTCGGTCGCGAAGATCATCCGGCTGATGAAACGCAACTACAAGTACGTGATCATCGACACTCCCCCGTCGTTCACCGATCACGTCCTCGCCGCTCTGGACGAAAGCGACGAGAGTGTTCTCATCACGTCGATGGACGTGCCGAGCATCAAGAATCTCAAGCTGTCGCTGCAAACCCTGGAGCTGCTCGGATTCGGCCGCGATCGGATCCGCCTCGTGCTCAACCGCGCGGACAGTAAGGTCGGGCTGCGCGTACAAGAGGTGGAGAAGACGCTGGGAACGCGGATCGACGTCTCGATCCCGTCGTCGCGCGAGGTCCCGCTGTCGATCAACCGCGGCACGCCGCTGATCCTGGAGGATCCGAAGTCCCCGGTCGTGGCTTCGATCATGAAACTTGTCGAGATCATCGGGGCGAACGCCCCCGTATCGCCGAAGCAGCCGCAAGCGAGCGGCGGGCGCCGCTTGTTCGGGAGGAAGTGAGGACCTAAATGAGTCTGTACGAGCGCCTATCCAAGGCACGGACCGGATCGCCCGAGACGATGCCGGTCGCTGACGGCGATCCGTTCGCCGCAGAGACCGTACAGCGGATCGTTGACCCGCTCGAGGCGTTGAAGCGCAAGATCCACCAGAGCCTGCTTCAGGCGCTCGGCCCGAAGCTCTACGACCTGAACATGACCGCGGAGCAGCTCGAGTTCCGCGTCCGTCAGAAGCTGCAAGAGGTCCTGGAAGAGGAGGACACTCCTCTCTCTGCGGCCGACCGCACCCGCCTGATCGCGGAGACCACAGACGACATCCTGGGCTACGGCCCGATCGAGCCGTTCCTGCGCGACGAGACCGTGACGGAGATCATGGTCAACAGGCACGACGTGGTCTACGTCGAGCGTGAAGGCAAGATCTTCCGGGTCGACGCCAAGTTCCTAGACGACTCGCACCTACGCCGCACGATCGACAAGATCGTCGGTCAGGTCGGCCGACGCATCGACGAGTCCTCTCCCTACGTGGACGCCCGCCTGCCGGATGGCTCCCGCGTCAATGCCGCGATCCCGCCGATCGCGATCGACGGACCGGCGCTCACCATCCGTAAGTTCGCCCGCGACCCGTACCAGGCGGAGGATCTGATCTCGTTCGGAACCTTGTCGTCGAAGGTAGCGCGGTTCCTCGAGGCGTGTGTCCGCGGACGGATCAACATCCTCGTTTCCGGCGGAACCGGCGCCGGCAAGACCACGACCTTGAACGTGCTGTCGTCCTTCATCCCCGACGGCGAGCGCATCATCACGATCGAGGACTCAGCCGAACTTCGACTCCTGCAGCCCCACGTGATCCGGATGGAGGCACGGCCGCCGAACATCGAAGGCCGCGGACAGGTATCGATCCGAGACCTCGTCCGGAACTCTCTGCGTATGCGTCCCGACCGCATCGTCGTCGGTGAGGTCCGCTCCGGCGAGGCGCTCGACATGCTCCAGGCGATGAACACCGGCCACGACGGCTCCATATCGACCGTCCACGCCAACTCGCCGCGCGACGTCATCGCACGTCTCGAGACGATGTGCCTCATGGCCGGCATGGACCTTCCCGTGCGCGCGATCCGCGAGCAGGTCGCATCGGCGATCCAGGTGATCGTCCACCAGACGCGTCTCAAGGATGGAACGCGCCGCCTTTCGCACATCACCGAGGTCGTCGGGATGGAAGGCGACGTCATCACACTTCAAGACTTGTTCCTGTTCGACTTCGGGATGGGCGTGGATGAGTCCGGCCGGTTCCGCGGGCACATCAAGTCGATGGGTCTGCGCCCGAAGTTCATCGAGCGCCTCGAGGACCTCGGTTTGACGCTGGACCGCGAGATCTTCGAACCGGAACCCTTCGCGCGAGCCCAGAACCGAGCAGCGGTATGACCCGGAAGTTCCGTCGCAGCGCTCTCTTCATCGCGGCGCTCGTCACCGCGATGACGGCCGGCGTTGCCTTCGCGCAGACGTCGGCGCTTCAGGTGGCGATCCGTTCGATCGAGCCGGCCACCGACGGCACGACGCGTGTCGTCGTGTCGGTGACCGGGAGCGCCGTCACCACGTCGCTCGGCGACTCGAACTTCACGGTCACCGAAGCGGGACAGCCGATCACCGGATTCACCGTCGAGTCGCTGTCGCAGTCCGCATCCGAGTCGATCACCGTGGCGCTGGTGATGGACGTGAGCGGGAGCACCGCCGGACGGCCGATCGCGGATGCCAAGAGCGCGGCCCGCACGTTCGTCTCGCGATTGCCCGCGAACGTTCGCGTGGCTCTCATTGCATTCAACGACCGCGTATCCACGAGGCTTGGCTTCACAACCGACCACAGCCGCCTGCTGTCAACCATCTCGTCGCTGCAGGCGGGGGGCGGTACTGCCCTGTACGACGCTGTGGTTGCCGCGACGAACCAGCTGAACGGTTTCCCCGGTGCGCAGCACAACATCGTGCTCTTCTCCGACGGTGGCGACACGAACAGCAAGGCGAACCTTTCGGCCGCGCTTGCCGCACTCCGAAACACGAAATCTCCAGTGTCGTCCGTCGGTCTGGTGACGCCCTCGTTCGACCAGAGCGTCATGAACCAATTCGCCGCGGCGGTGAAAGGCGGACGGGCACTCCGCGTGAGCCAGTCTGCACAGTTGAACGCGGCGTTCACGCAGGTGGCCCAGGGGCTGTCGTCGCAGTACGTATTGACGTACGTGTCCGACCGCCTGCAGCCGAAGGACCTCGACATCGCGGTCCAGGCGAAGGTCGGATCGGCGACCGCGTCCGACACCAGCACGATCTTGAACCCGCGCACTGGCGAGAAGCCGGCGAATCCCGTCGGCCCGCCGACCGTGAGCCTGCCGAAACCCCTCATCGGGTTCTTCGGATCGAAGACCGGCTACTACGTAGGCATCGGCGGCGTGTTCCTGGCCGTGATCCTCTTCCTCGTCGTGCTGCTGGCCGCGCCGCAGAAGGGCCGCGCCGCTCAGGTGCTCTCGCGTGGTCTACGTTTGTACTCGCGCTCGGAGCGCAAGAAGGAACGCGACCGGTCAGAGGGATTCCTCTCCGGCACCGCCGTCGGCCGGCGTGCGGTTGAGTTCGTAGAAAAGGTTCCCAAGACCGAGGCCTATGAGGCAAACGTCCAGATCCTCTTGGACCGTGCCGCGTGGCCGCTCCGCGCGACGGAATTCATCGTGCTCCAGATCGGAGGCGCGGTAGCCGGAGCCCTGCTGGGCTTCGTCCTGTTCGGCCGGTGGTGGCTCGGCATCGTGCTTCTAGTAGGCGGCGCCATCGTCCCGCGACTCGTCCTGGCGCAACGCGTCGCCAAGCGCGAGTCGGCGTTCCTGTCCCAGCTGCCGGACGTGCTCCAGCTTTTGTCCGGTTCGCTGCAGGCGGGATACGGATTCATGCAGGCGATCGACACGGTTGCCAAGGAAGCGACGCCGCCGGCTTCGGCGGAGTTCGCGCGCGTGCTCGCCGAGGCTCGGCTGGGCATGCCCGTCGAAGACGCCCTCAACTCCATGGCCGAGCGTGTAGGCGGCGACGACTTCAGGTGGGTCGTGCTGGCGATCAACATCCAGCGTCAGGTCGGCGGTAACCTCGCCGCCCTGCTAACGACCGTCTCGAACACGTTGCGCGAGCGCGAGATGGTTCGCCGTCAGATCAAGGTACTTTCCGCGGAAGGCCGGCTGTCGGCGATCATCCTCGTCGCGCTGCCGTTCTTGCTTGCCGGGTACATCTCGATCGTGAACCCCGGCTATCTGCAGCAGCTATTCCATGCGACAGTTGGAAAGATCATGATCGTGATCGGCGTCGTTTTGATGACGATCGGAATCGCTTGGATGCGCAAGATCATCAAGATCGACGTCTAAGGAGCGGGCATGGGTACGGTCGGAGTTCTGCTGGCTTTCGGAGCGATGCTGCTCGCGCTCGTCGCGCTGCAAGACTTCGTGCTCGAGCGGCGTCAGGTATTCAAGGCGTTGCGCTCCGTGCGTGCGATCGAGCTGACACCGACGGACGTTCGCAAGCGTGAGCTTGCCATACCCTTTTATCAGCGCGTGCTGGTTCCGACACTGAAGGGCGCCGGGTCGGTCAGCAGGAAGTTCACGCCGGGAACGGTCACCGAACGGCTGGCGAAGGAGCTCGTGTACGCCGGAAGTCCGGTGGGCTGGGACGCCGAGCGCGTTCTCGCGATGAAGATGCTGGGTGTCGTCTTCCTCGGTCCCGGATTCTTCCTCCTCGCGCACAATCTGGGCGGACTGGCTGTCTTTAGGTCGGTCATCGTGGCCGGACTCGGAGCGTTCGTCGGCTGGTACATGCCGGAGTGGGTGCTGCGCTCGAAGTCGGGAGCTCGGCAGAAGGCGATCCAACGCGCCCTCCCAGATGCCCTTGATCTTCTTTCCATCACCGTAGAAGCTGGCCTTGGTTTCGACGCTGCAGTCGCGCGTGTTGCCCGTCAGGCCGGCGGTCCGCTCGGCGAGGAGTTCCACCGCGTCCTCCAAGAGATGCAGATCGGCAAGACGCGCGGAGACGCTCTGCGCGACCTCGGCGAGCGTACGAACATCGCGGAGCTGAAGGCGTTCGTGCTCGCGATGATCCAGGCGGACATCTTCGGTATCTCGATCGCGAAAGTCTTGCAGGTTCAGGCCCGCGAGATGAGGATCAAACGCCGTCAGCGCGCCGAGGAACAGGCTCAGAAGGTTCCGGTGAAGATCGTCTTCCCGCTGATCCTCTGCATCTTTCCCTCGCTGTTCATCGTGCTGCTCGGCCCCGCCGGCATCACGATCTATCAGAACATCATCTCGAAGAACCGCCCGCACTAGGCATCGCTCATGCGAGTGCTCGCGCTGACGCGCAATGCGTCGTTGCTCGTCGCCCTTGGGTCGATGATGCGCGAGTGGGAAGTCATCTCCGTTCCCGACGTGGCGTCTGCCACACAGGAGACACAGGCTTCGGTCGCGCTGATCGACCTCGGTGACACGCCGGAAGGTGTCGCAGCGGCGAACGAGCTGTTTCGGCTCGGAGTGTCGATCCCGTGTGTCGTGCTCGGCGATGCTCCGTCCAACGAAACCGACGTGACGGTCCTGATCCGGCCCTTCTCGCTGGAGGAGCTCACCAGCGCGGTGCGAGACGCTTCGGCCTCTCCTCGGCTCGGCGTGCGAAGTCGCGCGACCGTCGAAGAGCCCGCGCCGGTAGAGCCGCCGGTCGATGACCTGCCGACGACAACGACAGAGGAGCCCGCGGCCGAACTCCCGTCGCGGCCGGCGAAGTCGCGGCCGTTCACGGTCGTGCCTCCGCCGCCGCCGTCGGCGAGCGGAGCCGAGGTCGAGGAACTCGAGGAGCCGGCCGCGTTGGCCCCAGAGCCGGCTCCCGTCACGGAGCGGCCTGGGAGCCCGGCACCAGCGGCCAGGCCCGTCTACACGCCTCCGGCGCCGCCGCCCTCGCCACGTGTCGAGCCGAGACCGCAGGGCGCTGCGATGGCTGCCTCAGCGGCTCAACCGGCGCCCTCTTTCGAGGAACCCGTGCCGGAGAGCGCGGGCCGGTGGCGCCTGCGCCGCAAGGGCCCTCGATCGTCAGACGCGGAAACTGCCGAGGACCCTGTGGTCCGGCGGCTGAAGGCCGCGGCTACCTCTGCAGCCGAGCTGGAGACGCTCGTCGAGGAGCTGCCCTTCGTGTCTAACCTCAACTCGATCGCGGATGGGCTCGTGTCGGAGATCGAAACGCAGCTTCGGGCCCAGGTCGCGTCGGCATACGTTCTGCGCGATGACGGTTACCACGTCGTTGCATTCCGTGGCTTGAGTCGCGTTGAGGCGGGCATGATCGTCGCGCCGACGCAGCCGTTGTTCAGCGACGTCACGCAGACGGGCGAAGGGATCTTGATTCAGCCGATCGACCTCGCCCAGGGCCTCGTGGCCGGGATCGGTGGCGCACGCACCGAAGCGATGATGGCGGTCCCCGCGATCGTGCACGGGAAGCAGGTCGCGGTAGTGATCGCGGGGAGCGACCGGTTCAGCCAACAGGATCTCGAACGGTTGAACGACCTTGCGATCGAAGCCGCTCCGGGGTTGGCGGTCGCGCTCGCGCTCGCGCGCCTGCGCGACAAGCTGTAGCGCGCTTCAGCTCAACTCGGGATCGGGAAACGTTCGCATCCTGAAGCGGGAACACGCCTCACGAAGACGATTGCGACTGTGTTCTCGCGCGCTACCTGCCAATCGGGGGAAGCCCGGAGGTCTTCGGCCAAGGGATCTCGGTTGGGCCGTATGGCGACGTGCGTTGTGCACGATCCGTCGAGCGTCTGCTGCCACCCTGGAAGACCTGCGATCGCGCGCGCGTACCGGCGGGTCTGGTTCGTGCCGTACATGTCGTCTCGCGTGTCCTGGTAGACGTGAACATTCGGCCAGCTCTGGTCGATGAGGTACCCGGCCCAGAAGTCCACCGTAAAAACGCGCGTGCCCGGCTTGTCCAGCGTCGCCAGGGTCGCGACCGGATATTCGCGGTCGACGATGCCGCCCGGCGTGTCGTTGCGGGGGACGTTCCGTGCGACATGGATGCTCAACGCGCCGATCGCCACTGCAAGCCCGAGCATCCCGATCGCCACCGACGGCGCGCCGCGCACGCGGGACGGCTCGGACCGATCGCCGCGCAAACCCGCGCCGGCCGCCCGAGTGGATCCTGCCGCGACGTACCCCAAGACGATGGCGGCGAGCGCGAGATTGCGCGCGGCTTGGAGCGCGAGGACCGTGAACGCCAGCGCAAGCGCCAGATCGGTCAGGTCGATCTCTTCGCGCTTGATCGCCAGCACGGCGATCGTGAATAGAAGAAGGGCCAGGAAGATGATCGACGTCAGGTCGTGGAAGCTCGGCGAGGCCCATTCCGTCACGAGCGATCCCACGATCCGCACGAGCCGGTAGGAGTGGACGAGGAGCCCCGGGCCTCGCGGGTTGATGAACGTCCCGAGGAGACCGGCTCCGGCCACGAGCCACAACCTTCGCGCCCAGGCGCCATCGGCACCGGGCTTCCGCAGCCCAGCCTTGAGCGATTCCGCGATGGCCACCAAAGCCACGAGTCCGACCCCGATGACAACCATGCCATGGAGGTTGGCCCACACCGCCGCGATCGGGACAAACCACCATATCCGCGCTTTGTCGCGCCGATCGACGAGGTCGAGCGTCACCACGAAGAGCACGAACGAGAACAGGTTCGGCCGCTCGGTCCAGTTCGAAGCGCCGCCGTAAGCGACGAGCGCCAGAAGCACCCACGTCCCGATCCCCGATCCCATCCTCCGAACGAGCAACCGAGCGACCAGCGCGTACACGAGCAAAAGCATGAACGCGCGCCAGAAGAAGACGCCCCACAGACCGAACGCGTTCTGGATTCCGCGCAGGATCAGCTCGGCACCCCATTCTTGAACGACCCACGACTTCCCAGGAACGCTGTACGAGAAGACATCGCGATGCGGGATCGCGTGCGTTCCCGCGATGATCGCGCCGGTCTTGAGATGCCACCACAGGTCCGGATCGATCAGCCGCTCGGAGAGAACTTTCGCCGGCACCGAGAAGAGAACGGTCAGAGCGGCGACGCCCGCCGGCGTGAAGGCCCACGGAATCCTCTTCTCTTGGGTCTCGGTCATGCGGCTTTGGGCTCCGCGCGGTCCGCCCCGACGAATGTTCGCGCCAACATGACGAACAGCGCGCCGATCACGCCGACGCCACAAAACCGTAACACTCCCCCGCCGGGATGATGCGAGAACACGATCCACGCTTGGCCGATCGGCGAGTCCGAGAAGTGGTGGGGGAACTTGACCCCGTCCCACGCGAAGCGATTGGGCTGCATCCCGAACACCATTGTCAGCACCGACAAGCCAGCCAGCGCCGCGGCCATCGGCCGTAGCCGCGGCAGCGCATCGATCGCGTACGCGCCGAGAACGACGAGGAACACGACGATCTCGAGCAAGAACCGGTAGCCGTATTGACTCGTCCCACCCCACCATTCCGTCCAGCGCGAGTACACGCCGATGAGAGCGATGCTCGCGATACCGAGAAGGATCATGCGCTCGGCCACCCCGTCTCGTCGCCGTCGCAATGCAACCGCGAGGCCTACGAACGCGAGCACCATCACCGGCGTGTAGACGAAAACGCCGCGCCACCAGCTGAACAGCAGCCCGAACAGCCCCTTAGCCACGTTGCCGTGGAAGCCCGCCGGATTGTTCTCGTAGCCGCCGAGGAGCCAGTTCCCCCAAAGCCAGCGGTTCTGCACGAGGATCCCCGCAACGGGCAGCAAGACGCCGCCGATGTACGCCAGCACTGAGCGGCGCTCGCGCAACAGATAGAAAAGGCCCACCAACCCTGCAACAACGACCTGGGTGGGCCGAAGGAAAGCAGCGAATCCAAAGCCGAGCCCGGCGATGAGCGGCGAGCGTCTGCTTCGCCCGAACAGGCCCCACAAACCAATCGCTTGCGCGAGCATGACGGCGCTCACTTCGTGCAGAGCAGTCGTTCCGATCGTCCACGCCGGCGTCCCAAGAGCGAACACAACCGCCGCGATCGCAGCAACAAGCGGCTGGACCAGTGACCGCAGCACTCGGAAGAGGATGAGGGTCGCGGCCGTGACGAAGACGATCGCCGTTGCTCCTTGCATGAACGCCCTCGAGGCACCGAGGCGGATAAGCACTGCGTACATGGGCGCGGCCACGACGCTGATGCCGACCCCGAACTCGGAGTAAAGGCGGCCACCGTGGTGGAACGCGAACTCGGCCGGGAGCAGGTGTTGGCCGGTGAGGTCCATCGTGCCATGACGAACGAACGTCTCGGTCTGACGGCTTTGGAGGTCGGTGTCCGTCAGGTTACGGAAATCGAACGTCGCTGCGTAGAAAGCGGCGAGGGCCGCGAAGACGACGAGGGTCCACACCAGCCGTTTCGGGCCCGACCACACGCCTCACTAATACACCATGCGTCGATACAATCGGCCGAAGCCCATGAGCCCTCGCGCGATCGCTCTCGCCTGCGCCGCGGCCGCGCTGGCGGTCTGTGGTATCGCCGCCTTCGCCGAGGCATCCGAACACGGGAGCGTCACGGTTCTTGTGCACATGTCATCCGGAGAACCGATGGCAGCCGTGGCGCGAAAGACCGACCCCTCTTTCGTGTTCGTCGACATCCAAGCTCATTACGACGGCGTCTACTTCTACGCGATGGCGCGCGACCCGTTCGCCCGTGGCCGGGAGCACATGCTGCTCGATCGTCCGGCGTATCGATACGGCCACGTTGGGTTCGCATGGATCGTTTGGCTCGCAACCCTCGGCCGCGCGAGCCTCATCCCTTCAGCACTCCTTGGCGTATCGCTCCTCGGCGCAGCAGTGTCGGGGTTCGCCGCTAGTCGATGGGCGGATGAACTGGGCTGGTCGCCGTGGTGGGGCCTGGCCGTCGCGCTTTCGCCGGGGATCGTCTACGCGGTCACCGCCGACACGAGCGAACCGGTCGCCTTCGCGATCGTCGCTTTAGCGCTTCTCGCGTGGACGCGCCAACGCTGGCTTCTCGCGGGGATCGGGTTCGCGGCCGCCTGCCTGACGAAGGAGCCCTTGCTCGTTGTTCCGGTTGGGGTGGCGTTGTGGGAGCTGCGCAATCATGCGAGATCGTCCGACAGCCGCACCGCCGGGAAACTCGCCGCATTAGCGATCGGCCCGATCGTCTTCCTGCTCTGGTATGCCTACTTGCGGCACACCTTCGGGGTGTGGCCGTTCCAGCAAGAAGCCAAGGACTACTTCACCGTGCCCTACGCGGGCTGGTTCGACTCGATGAGGCGTGCGGCGTCACTCGCGACCGGCACGTTCAATAGCAGTCAATTGGGTAACGCGGCGATACCCCTCTTGGCGGTCTTCGCGGCGGCGCTCACCATCGGGCTCGTGCGGGCCGCGCGACTCAAGACGTTCCTGGATCCCGTTTTCGCTCTATCGGCCATCCTCATCCTGAGTCTGAATTGGCTGGGCGTGCTCTATCCAAAGGATCTCATCCGGGAGTCGGCGATAACGATGCTGATCCTCCCGGCAGCCGTTGCCGGCCGGAGAAAGTCACGAGATCCAGCGCCACCGCCCCAAGCAGAGCCAGCGTAGGCAGGCCGAACCCAAGGACAATCACCGCAACCGAAAGACCTGGAACGGCCGAGGGCACACCGGGCAGTGTCCCGATGACGAGGACGACGAGGATCAGCCAACCCACGTAACGCGACCGGCTGCGCACGCTGCGGGCAATCGCGATCGTTCCGGCACACACGAACGGCAACATCAGAGGGAGCGACTGATCTCCGGTTAGAGGGCCGGCGAGGAGCATCAGCGGCAGAGCCGCGAGGTAGGGGTCGCCCGACCAACGCGCAGGTGTGAGGTAAGCGATGAGGGCCGCTATCACCATGAGAAGGATCGCGATCACGAGTGCGAGCGACGGCACGTCGAGATTAGAGATCCTCCAAAAACTCGTCGAAAGCCACCGGAAAGCCGAGCCCGGCAACGAGATATTCACCGGCGCCGCGCGCCAAAATCGGAAATTCTCGGGGCCGGCAGACTTTAGCCAGAACCGCGCTGGGCCCCACCCCACCATCGCGAGCGCAAGTCCATTCACGATCGCGCCCGAAATGAGCGCCGCGGCGATCGCTCGCCACCTCTTCATACGTACAAGAGGGATCAGCAGGAACGCGGGGAACAACTTGATGCCCGCCGCGATCCCAAGGGGTATCCCGGCCCGCAGCGAGTCGCGCTTGCGGCTCCTGAGCCACGTCGGCACGAGGAGAGCCAGCATGACGCCGCCGCTCTGTCCGTAAACCAGGTCGTTCTGCACGATCGGAAGGGCGAGGGAAGCCGCTGCACATATCAGCGCAACACGAACACCGGCGCCCAACCCCCTAACGACCCAATACATCGCGACGGCAAGGAGCGCGGACGATACGAGAAGCCAGGCAACCCGGGCTTCCCTGTACGGCATCGCGGTGAACGGCAACGCGAGAACGATCTGTGACGGCGAATGGGGGTTCCGCTGATGGTGATTCAGCGTGTAGTAGACGATGTGCGTGTGCGTGAACGGCAACAGGGTCTGAAGCTCGGCGTACGGATTACCACCAGCGCGAAGAGCCCGTGCGGATACGAAGTCATGCGTGAAATCATCTGCCGATAGTCCGCCACGCAAGAAACGCTCAGCCCGGAAGCCGATGCCGACAAGCCCGATGACAACCAAGACGATGGCAAGCACTCCCACGAAGCGGCGATCGATGGGACCGTGACCGATCGGCTCGGTGAGCTCAGGCGCGTGACTCACGGGCGGAATCTAACATCCAGAAGTCCGCTTCGATGCACGTTCAGGCGGCAGCCATGAGCAGGAACAGGGCGAGAGCCTGCCGAAAGGGTCAGCCTTACCTATCGGAGGCCTCAGTTGAAACGAGTCGTCGTCATCGCGACCGCGCTCGCCCTTTTCGGGTTCATGCCGGCTCGAGCGATCGAACCCCAGATCATCCGAGATGGTGACGTGTATGGCTCTGTTAATCCGTCCGGGATCGTTCTGGGAAACGATCTCATAGAACGCTCGTGGCGGCCCGACGTCTTGGTCACGACGGGTATCAGGGATAAGCGGTCGGGCGGATTATCGGCTACCACCCCGCAGGCGGATTTCGCGCTCACTCTCGACCGCGTCCGACTCGGCAGCGACCGTTTCAAGATCAAAGAGGTTCACCTGTCACGATTGGCACGGGGCGGGGTTAGAGTCGATTTCACCCTCACTTTGGCCGGAGTCATGGTCGCGACGCGCACGGTCGACGCGTTCCCCGGCGTGGCCGGTTTCGCATCGCAGACGACCGTGCGGCCGCTCGTACCCCTGGTCGTCTCGGGCTACACGCTGGACGAGGTCGCTGCCGGGTCCGGCGTCGCGCCAACGGTGCAAGCGTTCCGGGCCGGCTCCGACTGGCGAGAGCCCGGATGGAAGCCGCAGATCTCGATCGGAGACGCGCACACCGGCGATTGGCGCGCGACGGCGTCCGCCGGCCGTGGTCGCCCATTGACCGCCCCCGGCGAATGGATGACCCTCGCGAACCCAACCGGCCGTTCCGTCTTCATGGTGATGGAACGGATGGACTTCTCGTCATCGCGCATGTCCTACGACGGGACGGTCGGGTCGGCGCTCGTCGACCTCTCTCGCGACGTCGAGTACATCGGTCCGTTCGAAGAACAAGCCCACGTCGAGAATCCCGGACCGGGCCCGGCGCGCCACCGGGTCCTGCTTCCGACACAAGCCACGCCTCTCGAGCGAGTGTTCACCGGATTCGGCGCGAGTCCCGACGACGAGCCGTGGCAGTTCTACAAGTACCTCACCCAGCATCGTCTGACGCCTTATACAAAGGCCATTACCTTTAACACCGACGGCGTAGACGACAACAAGATCTCGACGGGCGCGAAGGATGACGCGAACTACGCACGGTTCCTGACTCTGGCGGCGGCCGCTCGCCAGATGGGCGTCGAGACGTTCATCTTCGACGACGGATGGCAGGCGGCGTCCGGTGACTGGTGTCCCGACTCGACAACGTGTCCGGAGCCCCGCGCTCCGAAGTTCCCGCCCCGCTTCCCCGACGATCGTTTCGCTGCCGTGCGGAATGTCCTCGGCCAAGACATGCAACTCGGGCTGTGGATGAATCCGATGGAGTTCAACCCAGCCGCGAAGGCATTCAAGAAGAACCCACAATGGGCTTGTGCCCCGACGGGTTTGGCGACAGCGGTGCTCAACGCGGCTCAACCCGGCAGCGGATCCAACGAGGCTGGCATCGGCGTATGGAACCCCGCGGCACTCGGTCGGGACCCGGACGACGGCAAGCTCGAGACACTGATCACTTACATCGAAGGGCGCATCCGGCGCGCGATCGATGTCTACGGCGCGCGCTACTTCAAGTTCGATTTTCTGGTGTGGTCGGACTGCGTCGGCGTATCGCCCGTCGACATCTACGCGTATCACGACACGTTCGTCGCCATGCTCGACCGACTGCAGCAGGCACATCCGAACGTCACGTTCCAGATCGACGACACGAACGACTACCGGCTCTTCCCCTTCGAGACCATCGCCCGCGGCCCGGCGTGGTTCCAGAACGGAGCTCCCGATTCGACGCAGCTACTTCACAACCTGTGGAGTCTCTCCCCCTACGTGCCCGGATTCGCGATCGGCCAGAAATCCCTGACAAACGGCGCCGACGTGGCGGCACGCGGGATCGACTATCTGATGTCCGTCGCACTCCCGTCACACATCACATTCATGACCGACATCGACACGGTGTTCACCGACGCACAGCGGGCCGAAGTCAGAAAGTGGACGGATTTCTACAAAGCGAACCGCGACGAGATTGCCTCCTTCACCTACCCTTTGCTCGCCGATCCCCTCACGAAAGGATGGACGGCGCTCGAGCCCTGGAACTCAGACACGCAGCGTGGGTTCGTGCTTGCTTGGCGACAGGATGCCCCAAATGCGACTCAGACAATTTCGCTCCGCGGCCTCCCGTCGAGCGGGACGTTCGCACTCACAATGGTCGATCCTGCGACCGGATCTGAAACATCGCTGGGAACGGCCGACGCGGTCACACTCCGATCGGGAATCGCAGTCACGATTCCGAACCCGTACGGATACTCAATCATCCGCGTTACGCTAATGGGGTGAGCCGCTCGTCCAGCGACCGCTCGTAAGATGTCAGAGGCGGTTTCCACTACTGGATCACGACGCTCGATCGGGGCTTCGAACCACCGAACCACAATCCTGATCGTCGCATGCCTCGTCGGACTCATGGGTCTGCTTTCGGCTGTGCGCGATGTTTGGCATCCTAACGGAGCTGATTTCGCGATCGATCAAGCTGCGGCGCGCGCCGCGCTACACGGCCGCGACCCCTACGCCCCAACTGACGTAATGATCCGCGAGGAAGTAACGCGTGATCCAAGTGTTTGGACGCGTTATCGAGATGAACAAAACTGGCACACTCCGGCTCGGATCGCCCTACAGGCTGTTGTCTTCTGGCTATCGCTCCGCTGGGCTGCGATCACATGGATCCTGATGGAAGTCGCTGCACTCCTTCTCGCTGCAGTGTTGCTGGCGAAGTCGATGAAATGGCGGATTGACCTGACACTCAGTGTCGCGCTCGGGCTGTTGGCCCTTCCCCTCGTCCAGACTGAACTGCGAGGAGGACAAATTCAGTTGCTGCTTCTCCTCCTGGTCATGCTCGGTTGGAGGGCCATCGAGTCCAATAGGCCGGGCAGAGCCGCCGCCTGGATAGGGATAGCGACTGCGCTGAAGCTCTTCCCGATCCTGCTCTTTCTTGGGCTACTCCGGCAGCGGAAATTCAAGCTCTTTCTTACGGCTGGTGTCGTGGCCCTGTTCGTGAACGGTCTCGTGTGGCCATGGTTCGGCGAAAGCGCCTTCTTCTCACAGCTCAGCACCGCTTCAGTCGCGAAGTGGCGCCGTTGGCCATGGAACGTTTCGATTGGAGGCACGCTCGCTCGAGCATCGATTCCGCTCGTAATAGGTCTCGCGCTGTCGGCTCTCTTCGTCGGCCTGATCTATTTCCTGTCTCGCGAGTCGTTCTGGGCGGGCGCGCCTCTTCTGCTTCTCGCGCTGCCGATCACGTGGACCGTTTACTGCCTTCTGGCGCTCCCATGGATGGCCATCAGTTCGGTCAGGATATCCAAACGTATGCGCTTCCCATTACTGGTTGCGGCAGCCGTCGTGCTGATAGACGTTCCAAGCACCATCAGTCAGGGCTCGGTCGCTGTTCTCCTACCAACCCTGGCACTGCTTCTACTTGTAGTCGCCGGGTTCTTCCTTCAGAACGTCCATGTAGTCTCCGCAGCGCCAGCCCATTCGAAGTGAACGGATTTCGTTCGCGCCCAATTCGTGCCGCGGTGATCCTGGCGACGGCGGGTGCGGCTCTGGCGGGCGTGTTTCTCGCCAGCAATCTCCACGAAGATTCACGGATTGCCGTGGTCGACGTCCGACCGTACAACCCAGACTTTGCCGCAACCCGCGGCGCGTTGAACGTCATGATGGCGAGGGGCGATGGCCAAGGCCTCGCGGTGCTGGCTCGCGACCCCCTGATGAGGAGCTCGCCGTTGCCGCCTTCCGAGACGGCCTACCTCTCGCAGCGGCCGTTCGTTCCGATGGTCGCGTGGGCTGTTTCGCTGGGTCGGCCGCATCGAGTCCCGCTGGGTATCGCAGTCTCGAGTGTCCTCGCCGGCGCCGCGGCGGCCGCGGGCGCGGCGTCGCTCCTCGTCGCGCGCGGACGATCGCCGTCTTACGCGTTAGTCCTCGCCGTGCTGCCCGGATCGATCGCCGACGTCCCGAACGGTGGTGCAGAGAATTGGGGACTCGGATTCGCCTTGCTCGGCCTCGCCGCGTGGCCTCGGCGCCGTGGCGTCGCCGTGGCGGCGTTCACGCTCGCTGCCTTGTGCCGCGAGACCTACCTGGTGATCCCGGCGGTGCTTTTCGTCCTCGACCTGATTCGACGACGTGTTCGGCCCTCGCTGCTGGTACCGGCCGCCGTGTACATGGGCTGGGCCGCGGTCGTGCACGCGCGTGTCGGCGCGTGGGCGTGGGAGAGCCGTGCAGGCAAGCTCGACATCCCATTGCGGGGATTGCTGCGGGCCGTCCCTCACTGGAGCGGGGAGGCCACGGTGAACATCCTGACCCTCGGATTACTACTTGCAGTCTGCGCATACGCGTTCGTCCGGCGAGCTTCGCCGACGCCGTTCGTAGCTGCGTACCTAATCTTCGCAACGCTTCTGGGGGAGACGGTTTGGGGGCGCTGGGAGAACTTCACTCGTGTCTTGCTGCCCTTGTACGCATTCGGGGTGTTGACGATCGTAATGACAACGACGGCATCTCGCGGGGCTTTCGACCCTACGGGAAGCTAAGAACAGCGGCGTTACAGTACCGCGCAGTCGTCATGAGTGATCCCGGCACAGTCGCGCGGTCGCAGGCCGACCCTTCGCCGGCGGCAGAACACCGGCGCTTCATCGCCTCCCTGGGAATCGTCGCCGCGCTCGGGCTTTGGATCCCCCAATTGACGTCGAGTCTCTGGGCCGACGAGACCGTTACGCATTGGATAATCCGCGGGTCTCTCCATCAGACAGTCGCGCGAGCGGCGCGATTCGAGGGCGAATCGCCCTTGTACTTCATCCTCGTCAATGGTTGGCGACATCTCGCAGGTACGAGCGAGCTTGCTATGCGCATTCCATCACTCCTCGCGATAACCGGCGCCGCTGTCCTCGTCTGGCGGATAGGCCGCCGCTTGGTCGATGACGAAGCCGGCATCCTGGCCGCATTGATCTTCATTGCGTCCCCCGGCATCACGTTCGCGGCCGGCGACGCGCGACCATACCCCGTTGCGATCTTTATGGTGGTCGCTGCCACTCTAATCTTGCTCCGATGGAGCAAGAGACCGTCTCCGCGCGACGCACTCGCGTACGTGATCGTGTCCACTCTGGCGCTCTACTTCCATTACTTCTCCGCGCTTGCCCTCGCAGCGCATCCTCTTTACATCTGGATCAGCGGACGACGCACGCTCCTGCACAAATACGCGCTAATGCTTGGGGGGGTCATCGTTCTGATGATCCCGGCTGTCCCGCACATCGTGTCGCTCGTTCATCGACGCCACTCACTGCAAGTCGCGATAGGCGTAAACGTCACTGACTACTTTGCCGTGATTGTTCCTCCCCTGCTGATCGGATCCATCGCGCTTGGCGCGGTTGCCGCACGAGCCTGGGGGTCGCGAGACGTCCAGATCCGGCGCCTCGATGAAGGTGCGGCAGCGCTGGCCATTGCGTGGTGGATCGTGCCCCCAACGGCCCTGTATCTGATCACCCGCACGAGTTCCACGACGCTATTCGAGCCGCGCTTCTTCTTTTTCGCTATCCCCGGACTCGCCCTCGTGGTTGGGTCGGCGGTGGGCGCCGTCGGATCATCGCGAGCACGGTCCGTCATCGCCGTCGCGATCGCGATAGGCGCGTTCTGGGGGTTCAGTAGCAAGACCCACTCCGGAGACAAGTGGCGGGAAGCTGCAGCGCGAGAACGCTCGGTCGCGAACGCCGCCACGGTCGTTCTTTTCAGACCGAACTTCATCGAATCGGCGCAGATCGATTGGTTGAGACAGCCTGACAAGCGCCCGTATCTGCTTTCGGAGACCTCGCCCTACCCCATGACGGGCCGGATCGTCCTCATCCCGTATGCGTTGACTCCGGCCGCCCAGCGCTATCTCGACCCGGTCGTCGAGCAGGTGAGAA
>Ga0075425_100000246_pt1 | contig 49483 bp, 19 predicted proteins | sample SoiMethybrSBSTD4_FD_75300 | JGI IMG/M metagenome (GOLD analysis project Ga0075425, IMG submission 75300) | Bulk soil microbial communities from a Populus tree surrounding site in Tennessee, USA - Soil MetaG P. TD hybrid SBSTD4 | ecosystem: Environmental > Terrestrial > Soil > Tree plantation... | reverse complement strand
CCGGCTTCTGCCGAGATCGTCTCCCAGTCAGTATCAAGACAGATCGTGTGCTCGCGACTTGGGAGACTTTCTGCCAGCGAGTTCTCGGTCAGGAGCACGGTGACTCCGGCATCTTCGAGCATGAAGTCGAGACGCGCCTTCGGTTGGCCCGAATCGAAAGGAACATAGGAAGCTCCAGCCTTTAGAGTCGCCAGAATTCCGACTATGGTCTCGGGCGAGTGGTCCAGGCAAATGCCGACGCGGGCGCCGCGATTTACGCCGAAAGAGCGCAGGCGGCGGGCGAGTTGGTTGGCACGAATGTCCAGCTCGTAGTACGTGAGGTTGCGGCCGGCTGCTATGACTGCGACCTCTCCGGGCGTCCGCGCTGCCTGTTCCTCGAAAAGGTAGTCGATGGTTCTATTCCTGGGGTACGGTCGCGCCGTCTTGTTAAAGCCGAAAAGTACTTGCTGCTTTTCATCAGTCGAGAGCAGTTCGAGTTCCGCAACACTGACGCCGGGTTGCTCAATAATGGCATCGAGAATTCTCAGATAATGTTTGGCGAAGACGTCGATGGTCTCCCTTTTATACAGGGCCGTGCTGTATTCGATGAATCCTGTGAGCCCTTCTTCTCGACGTGAAATGACCAGCGTCACGTCGTTCCTCAGATGCGAGACATTCGCGGCATTGTTAATGCGATCGTAGATTAGGACCACGCTAAAAAAGGGCGCGTGGTTGGCAGGGGCTTCGACGCTAAGTGCTTCAAGAATCCGATCGAACGGATACTTCTGATTCGCGTAAGCCTCGGACACTGTACGGCGCACGTCTTCAAGGAGCCCGCGTAACGTCGTCGCTTCGTCTACATGTGTCCGCAGCGCCAACACTTTGTTGAGTGCCGCCACACCGGCATGCTTATGGTGGATAGCGGTGCCGACGACAATATCTTCAAGACCGGTGTACTTATGCAGACAGACCTTGAGCGCCGCAGCCGAGACCGTGAAGACAAGTGAGTCGTTGTCGCCGCAGAGGCGATGCAACCTAATCTCGAGTTCCGGCGTGATGCGGAAATCGACTCGCGCATTCCGCTTTGCAAAAGTGGCCGGACGGCGGAAGTCGAGAGGAATTTCTGCAACTGGTAGGTCGCCGGAGAGCTGCTGTACCCAAAAGTTCTTCTCTTGGGTCAGCTCAGGGTCGAGAAATCTCTCATCGGTGTTGCGCATTGACAAGTCTCTCATCTCACGGATTCTTTAAGCCGTCCCAGAGTGGTTCGCAGCCGCCCGTACCATGTTTTGCAGATAAGCCTGACCCAAAACGCTTTTTTGGGTCGCAGGGACGGCGGCAATCTCGAGGGTGAGTAGCCGCTGTGCCTCCGCCATCAGCGTCTGCAATTGTGTCGTTGAAATGCCCAGGCCGAGCAAGTAGGGGATGGCCCAAAAGTCGAAAGACCATTGCGGCAACCAGGTTGACTCCTTGATCGTGAGGAACGCGCGGTCGATGTGGTCCATCGCCTCAAGGCTGTCCATAGTCGCGTGCTTCCAGATAAATCCTTCCCCTGAGATCCCATACTTCTCACGCTGGCGTTCGATCGGTGTCCCCGCCTCGCAATACCACAATTGCCCGCGATAGAAGTTAGGCTTCGTATCGCGTATGAAATTGACAGTTTCGGTGACGGTCTGATCGGTCTCGCCGGGAAAGCCGAAGATAAGCGAGGCGAATGTCACGACGCCGTAGCGATGCAACATCTCAATCCCACGGACGTACTTTTCGACCGTAGCCGCCTTATTCATATTCTGGAGAATAGTGGGCGAGCCGGACTCGATGCCGAGGAAGACTCCCTTGCAGCCGCTTTCAGCCAAAAGTTCGACTGCCTCCTCGTCGGAATTACTGCACCGGAAGTAGGAGAACCAGTTGAAGCCGTACTGTTTCTGGATCAGCAGGCGGCAGATATCTTTGAAACGTGGAAGCGGAACGTTGAAGGTGTCATCAATGAAGACCACATTCTTCACGTAGCCAAGGGCATGCATTGAGTCGAGTTCCTTCTCCAGTGTGTCAAGACTCGCGAGTGTGAGCTTACCGGCTCGCGTCGGGTAGTTGCAGAAGCTGCAATTGAAAGCGCAACTGCGGGCCGTGCGCGTTTGCAGCGTTGGGCCAAGCGAGCGGCCAGAATAAATACACCAGTCAATGAAGCATTCGTCGAGCGAGTTCGCCTCGGGAACTCTCGCAGTCGCCCGGAGTCCTCCACCTTCGGCGTAGATGAGGTTGGGCACCTCGGCGAGGTTGCCACCACGTTTGAAACACTCAACGATTCGCGCCAGCGTTAACTCACCCTGTGACTCATTGACGTAGATGTCCGCGCCGATGTCGTCCAACGCAGCGGCGAATTCCGGGTGGAGATGCTTGAGGGCGGGCGCACTTGATTTCGGTCGACGAAGCGAGACTAACGGTGGTTCATCGTCGTCGTGTCCCTGGTAATTGCGTGCGTGATTGGCAACCAGCGGGCCACCGACGATGATCTTCGTCCGCGGATTGTGTTTGCGTATGAAGCGGATCATCTCGGTGACTGGGAAATTAATCACATAGAAGGTGGTCGTGATCGCCACACACAGCGGGTCGCGCGCAAGGTAGCGCAGCAGGTCTTCGCGCTCGTGCTGAAATAGGTTGATGTAAACCGACTGGTGGCCGCGCTTGCGCAGAAAGTGATCGAGGTAGATGGCAGCCAGATTCGGTATATCGCAGGACTTGAATTGATTATTTGCGGCGGTCCCGCCGGCCAGCTCGAAGACATGGTTCAGCAGGCCCATGTAGTCTAACTTCTTTCCGTCCAGGTCAATGAAGCTGAACTGCAAATCGCGATATGCTTCCGCGTCCTTGCCGTACTGGCTCAGAAGTCTTTCGTACTCCTCGAATGGCATCTCGTTATAGCCGATTACAACGCAATCAAGCCGTTCGCTCTCACTCATGGGATCTCCAAAACTTTTACTCTGTTAAAAGGAGGGAGGAACTTCAGACCAACTTAAAGCCGGAAACTTTCGCGGAGTTCTTCGACTTGCGTCGTCGCGGCCAGCAGCGCGTGCTCGTCCTCTGTAAGCATCTCAAGTTCGTCGAGCCGCGCGTCAGGCCGGTCCACGATGCTGTCAAGCAGTTTCTCGAAGTGTCTCAGCATGCGTGTGATCGTTGCAGGATCGAAGAGGTCAAGGTTGAACTCAAGCGAGCCCTTCAGACCGGAAGTTGTCCTCCACATATTCAGCACGAGGTCGAATTTCGCCGTGCCCTGGTCCACCTGCACGGACTCCATCTCAAGGCGGGAGGTGCGCATACTCTCGTTCGGGGCATTCTGTAAGCTGAAGACCACTTGAAAGATCGGTGAATGGGTGAGCGTGCGCTCGGGGCGCAGGTCTTCCACTAATTTATCGAAGGGCAAATCCTGATGTGCGTAGGCGCTCAAAGTAACGTCACGCACGCGTCTGAGCAACTGCCGGAAGCTCGGATTGTCAGAGCAGTTCGTTCGCAACGCGAGCATATTAACGAAGAAGCCGATCAGCTTCTCGAGCTCGGTCCTATTCCGATTGGCAATGTTTGTACCGATGATCAGGTCGCCTTGACCCGTGTAACGATGAAGCAGCGTGGCAAAGGACGCCAACAGCGTCATGAAAAGCGTGCAATCTTCGCGTTGGCTGAGCAACTGGAGCGCATCACTGAGTTCAGACGAAAGAACGAAGCCGTGGCGTGATCCGCGAAAAGTTTGGACGCTCGGCCGTGGCCTGTCCGTTGGCAGTTTTAAGACCGGCGGCGGGCTGGTTAGCTGGCTCTTCCAATAAGAAAGCAACTCGGACAGTGTATCTCCACTAAGCCGCTCGTTTTGCCATTGCGCGAAATCGACATACTGGATCGGGAGGTTTTCCAACAGCGAAGGCTGACCTGCGCAGTAGGCATCATAGAGAGTAGTTAACTCTCGGGCAAAGATACCGATCGACCACGCATCCGCGACGATGTGGTGCATCGTCAGGAGCAGGACGTGCTCGTGAGCTCCGGAACAAAGCAGCGTGGCCCGCATCACGGGACCGCGTAACAGATCGAAAGGCCGTCGTGCTTCCATCTCAGCAAGCTGGCGGATTTTCTCCGCTTTCGTATCTTCGGACAGTGAACCCAGGTCTACGACCGAAAGGGTAAGCGATGCCTTAGGGCGCACAACCTGTCTCGGTTCGCCGTCGACAAGCGTGAAGACAGTGCGCAACGACTCATGCCGCCTCGTGATCTCAGCAAGGCTTTGTTCAAGCGCTGCTACATCAAGCGGGCCTATAAGCCGCGCAGCGTCGGGAATGTTGTAAGCAGCACTGCCTGGCTCGAATTGGTCAAGAAACCAGAGTCTCCGCTGCGCAAACGAGAGCGGGAATGAGTCACCGCCTCTGCGGCCGGCGTCGATTTTGATTTCCCCGAGTAGTCCAACCATTTGCTCATCGTCTTGCTCGGCTTGCAGTTGTGTGACGGCGAGCGCCTGCTCGGCGACGGTTGGCCCATCGAAAAGACTGCGCAGATGCAACTCCACGTCGAAGGCTCCGCGGATGCGCGATAGCAGTTGAGTAGCCAACAGTGAGTGACCGCCGAGAACGAAAAAGTTATCGTGGATACCAATGCGCTTGAGTCCAAGGACACGACCCCAGATCTCGACAAGTGCTTCTTCCATTGGGGTCCGTGGCGCTACGTATGGCATGCTCTGCTCGCTCCGTGCCTGCTCCGGTTTAGGCAGTGCACGTCGGTCAACTTTGCCACTAAGGGTGCGTGGTAGTGCCTCAAGCTCAACAAAGTATGACGGTAGCATGTAGTGGGGCAGGCTGGTTGCCAGGTACGCGCGAAGCAAACTGGGGTCGGTCGGCTCTTTGAGCACGACGTACGCGCAGAGTGAGTTGCCACCGTCTCGCTCTTCGTGGCTCACAATGGCCACGTCCTTGATCATTGGGTGGTCGCGCAGCAGCCCTTCTATCTCTCCCAACTCGATCCGTACGCCGCGCACTTTAACCTGGCCGTCCCTCCTTCCCAGAAACTCGAAGTCGCCGCTATTGAGGATGCGCCCAAGATCGCCAGTCTTGTAGACGAGATCGTTTTCGTCACCAGTGAATGGGTTCGGAATGAAGACTTCGCGCGTTAGTTCGGGCCGCTTGTAGTAACCATGCGTCCGGTATGGCGTCCGAATGTAGATTTCGCCGAAGGATCCTGGCGCGCATGGTTGGCCTTTCTGGTCGACAATGATGGCCCTCGCACCAGGCATCGGTTTTCCGATAGGAATCGCACGCCTTTCAGCGTCCGCCGCAGTCACAAGGTAAAAGAATTTGGTCATTGTCGTCTCAGTCGGACCATAAAGGTTGACGAGCTGCACGCGGTCACCGAATACGTTTGTCCACCTGCGAACGTCGGAGGGAAGTAGCGGCTCGCCTGAAAGCAGGACATGTCGTAATGACCGGAAGAGGTCTGGATGGAGATCGCCGGCGAGCATCGCGCGGAATAGAGACGGTACGCAGTGGATGAGGCTGATATGATTGCCATCGATCCACTCAACGAGCTTTTCGGCATCAACACTCGTTTCGGGCATCGGCGGCACGCAAATGACTCCGCCCGCACATAACGGCACGAACATGTCGCGCAGAAAGGCGTCGAACGTTGGCGCGACGAGTTGACTACAGCGCACCTCATGGTTGATGGAGAAGGTTTCGATCTCCCAACGTATGAAATGGTCGATAGCTTTCAGGCGGCCCGCGACGCCTTTGGGCCTTCCAGTCGAACCGGAGGTGAAGTAGATGTAACAAAGATCGTCGGAACCCACCTCAAGATTCGGTAGGCGCGTGTCCTTATATATATAAAGGCCGTGGATGATTTCGAGGTTTTCGAAATCCTCGTCTTCGCAGCCTCCCAGGCAGATTGCTTTTATCTTTTTGACCGTCGCAGCCGCTGCGTCGAGCTTCTCGAAAGATGACGCGTCCCCCAGGAACCATCTCGGTTCGGCCTCAACAATCATTGCTTCAAGTCTTTTCTGCGGTGTGTCGGGGTCGAACGGGACAAAGGCGTAGCCGGCTTTGAGCGTTGCGAGGATTGCTGTAATGAACTCTGCACGGTCTTCGACCATAAGACCCACGATCGAGCCTTTGGGTGCTCCCGAGGAGAGAAGGAAATTCGCCAGCCGATTCGAACTCGCCTCCAACTCTTCGTAACTGACTCGCGAACCGTGATGGTCAATGGCCGTACGGGTAGGAAATTCCTCGGCCGTCTGGCTGAACCACTCGTGGACGTTTGCTTGTTTCATTTGCAATTTCCTGCCAGTTGTCTCGCGACGATGGTCAATGGATCAATGCACCCGTAATGGCTGCGGCCGTTCTCGGGAAGGATGAAGCGCCGTGCGAGTAGATGCATCTCAGTGCAGCCGGCTATGAAGGAGTCCACTCTGTATTTCCGTAGCAACGCGTCCAGAGATGGGACGACGCAGGCGGGATCGGAGCACTGCTTCATTCGGTAAATCAACTTGTGCATCTCATCCTGATCACCGTCGTCGAGCAAAACCATGTAGTCACTGAGTGACTGCCAAGACGGATGGCTTTGAAAGAGACCCAACCTTCGCGTCCCTGTGCTACAGACAAGAAGTTGTCTTTGCCGGTGCTGCTCAACCGCCTCATAGATCACGTCGAGCAACGAGATAAGCTTGGACCGGAGATCGGCTGGCAGATACGGCAGCAGACAGTGCATCGTGACGCAACAGATCAGAGTCCTGGTGGCTCCCATGTCGTGCAACTGTCGGAGAGCCGTTGTCAGGCTTTCGAGCAACACCTCGCGAGAGCCGTGGAGAAGGCTTTCGGTGCGGTCGGGGATGGTCGGGTTGGAGTACATGAAGACGATGGGCGATTCCTGCTCTCGCTCGCCGACGGAGAACTCATAGATAGTCTTCAGAAATTCGGCTGAGGCCAGTGGTCCCATTCCGCCCACCACACCAAGGGCGCCCCCGTAGACGTGATTTGTCGTCATCGCACACATGCCCTTAGTTGAGGCTTGGCATTTGGAAGAGATCCAGAAACAACCCGAATGTTAGTACTACCATCAGCAGGTCGACCTCCGTGTGCGGGTTCAACCTAAACCCTTCCTGCGAGTACTGGGCCTTGATTCGCTCGACCACAATGGGGTTGAAATACCCCTGTAGCTTGATCCGTTCGGGTGACAACAGATCCCCGACTAGTTCCGAGTTCTCTCTGAAGAGGAAGGTGCCCGCCGGGGCGCGGAAGCCGAACTTCTCTTTCTGGATAATTGGCAGCGGGACGAGGTCGCGAGCGGCACGCTTCAGAATGTACTTCTCGGTTAGGTCGTTCAGTTTGAGCCCGGGAGGAATCGTTTGGGCGAACTCGACCAAGGCCAGGTCCAGGAACGGATGACGGGCCTCGACTGAGTTGGCCATTGCCATTCGGTCGCCGTGCTCGTTCAGCAGATGGTCGGCCAGTCGCAGCTTGAAATCCAGGTAGGAGCGTTGGTGAACGGGGTGCCGGTTGCGCAACTTCTCCTTATTAACCAGGGAAAAGTTGAGGCAGTCGAACTCATCGTACGATTGATTGGCACGCTCAGAATAAAGGGCCGTCTTTACTTCCCTGAAGGCGTATTGATCGGTTTCGTAGAAAAGGTCGGGATTACCCCAGATGCGTTCCCTGATCTCTTCCTCGAGGGCTGCATCAAGGCCATAGTTTCGATCACCTCGCAGGCCGGCGCCGTCGAAGCGATAGCCCATGTAACCTGCGAACAACTCGTCGGCTCCCTGCCCTGTCAGGACGACGCTGACACCACAGTCGCGCGCCGCCCTGGAGAGCGCCATTGAACATACGTTGAACGTCTCCTTCACCGGGCACTCGCTGTGATAGATCATCCGCTCTAATTGCGCTGTGATGTCCGCCTCGTCGAAGATGAGTTCGTGATGGACCGAACCGACCACCGCCGCCATGAGCCGTTGGTGTTTAACTTCGGACAGCTCTTTGTCGGTGAAACCGACCGAGAAGGAATGCCGAGGAGTGTTGGGAGACACGCGCTTTATCATTGCAGCGATCATTGAGGAATCCAGTCCCCCGCTCAGGTAGAAACCGACGGGCACATCCGCCTGCAAACGATAAGCGACCGAACGCTCGAAGAACTCCCTTAAATGCTCTTCGTAATATTCGCTCGACTGCTCATAAGCCAGCGCACCTGTTTCCGGGTAGCTCAAATCCCAATATTCCTGGACTCTCACGCCGGAAGGATTAGCCAGAATGTAGTGGCCGCTCTTCAAACTCTCGACACCTTTGAACATCGTTCGTGGGCTTACCAATCCGGGGAAGGAAAGAATCTGGTCGAGACCCGTCAGATCGACCGCGCGAGGCACGAACGGGTGAGCCAGGATCGCCTTGACCTCGGACGCGAAAACGAGGACATCTTTGACGACTGTGTAATAAAGCGGATTGACTCCCAACTGATCACGCGCCAGGAATAGTTTTCGCTCCTTACGATCGAAGAGCGCGAAGGCAAACTGTCCGTTGAGATCGTTAAGGAAATCCACACCCTTCTCTTCATATAAGTGGACGAGCACCTCAACGTCGCTGTTCGTGCGGAAGCAGTGGCCCTGCCGCTCCAGTTCGCGCCTCAACTCCAGGTAGTTGAAGATCTCGCCGTTGCAGATGAGCACGACTGACCCATCCTCGTTGTAGATCGGCTGATCGCCAGTTTCGAGATCAATAATACTTAGTCGACGGAACCCAAGGGCGGCACACCCATCGACGAAGTAGCCGGCGGAGTCCGGCCCGCGGTGAGTCAGAGTATCGGCCATCCCGACCACTACACTGCGCTCAGCCGGGCGGTTATCTCCGATAGACATAAAGCCGGCGATGCCGCACATATTTCAGTCTGTGATCTCTTGCGTGAAGACGCTCAAAGCTTCACTCCCTGCTTGAGCGGCGGCAACCTCAGAAAATGATTCTTTCAACTCGGCGATATATTCCAAACTCTCCAGTACTGCATCGCAGTCATCGAGGAAATCTATAAGGCAGGCGATCTCGTCGACGCCAATGTCTTGCATCTGCCAGACAAGTTGCCGGCAACCCTGCGGCGTACCCATTAACGCAGCTGTCTGGAAGTATCTCTCGAACGCGATGTCGAGCAACTCTTCCATAACATCAGGTGGGATATGATGTGGCTCGATCTTGTGCCCGCCGCTGATCACGCCGCCGCCATTCGCTGCTATGGTCTCGAGGCTGACGGCCGACTTGATATAAGCCCTGAAAGGCCCCCTGACGCGCTTCTTAACCGCCTCTATTTCCGGCCCCAGGAAGGTATGTAGCATCAACGAGACCTTACCGGCCCGAGGATCAAGTCCTTGTTCAGCGCGAGCTTCACGGTACTGCTGAATTTTCATCGCCAATGTTTCAATGTCCTGGCCGATGAGGTGTGTGAGCACGTTAGCACCGATCGACCCAGCGAACTTGAACGTCTCTACGTTGCCCGATGACGTGATCCAGCAAGGCAGACTCTCCTGTAAGGGTCGCGGGTAAATCTTCAGGCTGACTGATTTCCCCTGGCTGTTGAGCACTTCGAACTCGTTGCCTGCCCACAGGTTTTTGATAGTCTCGATTTGCTGGTGCATCACGGTGTGGCGCGACTCATAGCGGTCAGGAAAGAAGATGAAGTCGTTCACGTTCCAGCCGGAACCGAAAGATACTGCTACCCGCCCGCCGGAAAGGTTATCGACTACTGACCATTCCTCGACGATCCGCACAACGTCGTGCAAAGGTGAAATTAGACTGCCCGCTCGAATCTGGAGCTGGTTGGTGACCATCGCCAGCGCGGCACTGGTAACCGACGGGTTCGGGAAAAGACCGCCAAAGCTGTGGAAGTGGCGCTCGGGCGTCCAGACACCGCAAAACCCGCGCCTGTCGGCAAGCTTCGCGGCTTCTATAAGCAGGCGGTATTTATCGCGCGCTTTGTTCTGATCCGCGCTGGAAAAGAACATTATTCCGAAATCCATGATGGGTGATCCTGATCAGGTGTCGAGCGACAGGTTGAACTCGAGCAGAAGCGCGTCTGTATCGGTCGGCAGTTTCTCTGCAACACAGCAATAAGTGACTGCATAACGCGGGTCGGCGGCCAGCTCCCACCTCTCGGCTTCACTGAAAGGACGGTAACTGCTGATTGTGCAGTAGTCGTCGGCCACTCGGAACCCGGTCTCGGACAGGAGCCGCTGACACTCTTCGATTGATCTGAAGTGGTAGAGGTGATCAAACTGCGGCATTCTGATAGCGAAGGTGAGGTAGGCTCGTCCATCGTCCTTTAGCACTCGATGCACACCACGCAGGTAAGCGCTCGGGTCAGCAACATGCTCTAATACTTCGAGCATTGAGACGAAATCGTAACGTCTGCTTTCTGCGAAGTTATAGCTCTCTATTCTTAGATCTATTTTCCCGCGCAATCCAACAATCTCTTGCCAAAGAAGGCTCTCCTTGTTCAATTCATATACTTCGACGCGGCCGAAGTCGCTGGCGAACATGGCATCGAGGCAGTTCCCGCCGCCGATTTCTAGTAATGAGTCGCCGTGCGCCAAATACTTCTGCACCATTTCCCGGTAGTGGCGGTAGACTTCGTAACGGCTCCGGTTGAGGGCTGTGCTGAGCGTGAGCACGTAAAGATAGCAGAGGTCGAAGTTACTGCCGGCAAACACGGCGCCGGGACTCTCGCCGGTTTCGTACCGGTACTTACCTGTCTCGGCGTAGAGGCGATACTCCTCAACCACTTGATCGGTAAAGTGCCGGTAGAGGCCTAGCACATCCTCAAGAGAGTGGGCGTGACGTGCAGCGAACTCTTTCAACTTTCCGAGAATAAACTCAGCATCGTCCAAGTAGCTGCGGCCATACCGTTCGATCAAGTCCCCGACAGAATAGGAGAACGGCTCCAGCTCGCCTTTCAGCAGGCCCATAAAGTCCTCAACGTGTAGAGTGGCAATCGACATTCGCTTGAGAATTTTGAATGCGTCTCCGCAGTTGAACTCAATTTAACTCATCATTGAAAGCGCCAATCAGTTGGTAACTATCTTCTGCATCGAGCATCGAAAACGACTTGAGGTCTTTGTCCGGGTGGTTGGTCATGTCCTTCAGCAGCGCGCTAAGGTGACTGAGCATCCTTTCAATAAAAGCCGATGAAAACCGCTGCTCGTCGTACTTGATTTGCAGCATCATACGAGGGCCGGGAGCCGCAATTAGGGCCAGCGGGTAATTAGACTTTTCGTGGGATCGGTATTCGAGAATGGTCAGGTTCACCCGCTCAAGCCGCAGAGAACTGTCCAGTGGATAATTCTCGAAGATCAGGATGCTCTCAAAGAGCGGCTGACCGGGTGATATGTCACTCCAGCTCTGTATGCGGGCCAGCGAACTGTACTCGTACTGTCGCGCTTCGGCCTGCTGTGCTTGCAACTGCTTCAACCACGGAAGAAGTGGAACATCGGGCGCCACCTCGACACGCACCGGCAGGGTGTTAATGAAAAGGCCGACTGTCGACTCAACGTTGGGCAGTTCGGGCGGACGTCCAGAGACCACCGATCCGAAAATGACATCCTCCTCGCCCGAGTAACGGTTGAGAAGGAGTGCCCAAGTTCCCTGCAACAATGTGTTCAACGTCACTTCACCATGCCGAGCCAGACGCTCTAATTCCCTAGTCAAATCCTCCGGCAATCGAATCTCCTGTTGGTGGAGCGCCGCGTTGAATGCGCTCGTGTCGTCCGATGCCGATCTCCCACCGAGCGAGATCGGCGCGTTGAAGCCTTTCAGTGTCCGGCGCCAAAACTTCTCGGCCGCGGTCTCGTCCTGCTGCCGTAGCCATGCAATGTATTCTCGATAAGATCCGCCGCGCCCCAGTGGGCTTCGTTTACTCTGCAAGTTCGCCTCGTAGAGCAGGAAGATTTCTTTTAGGGCGAGGGCGAACGACCAGCCGTCAACAAGTAGGTGGTGATAGCTCCAGATGAACTCGGAGATGTCGTCGTCAATGCGGACAAGCACAAGGCGCATCAGCGGAGCGCGCAAAAGATTGAACGGTTGCCCACGATCCCTTTCAAGCAAGTCTTCGAGCTTGTCTCGCTGTAGTGCCGGCGCAAGGCCGCGCCAGTCATGGACCACCAGCGGCAACCGCACGTCGCGGCGCACGACCTGCAATGGCTCGTCAAGCCCTTCCCATTCGAAAGTAGATCGCAGGCTTGCGTGGCGAGCTAACAACTGTTGCCATGCACGTTCGAACGCAGTGAGTTCAAGTGTGCCGCGTAGAATGCATCTGAACTGCTGAAAGTACATGGCCGACTCTTGCGCGTAGAGGCTGTGGAACAGTATGCCGTGTTGCATCGGCGAAAGCGGGTAAATGTCCTCCACGGTTCCGTCACCAATGATCCGATCTAATTCAGGTTGGGAAATTTTTGCGAGCGGGAAATCCGACGGCAAACAGGCCCGGCTGTCTGGCGCGTGTCTCTTGACAATGAGCGAGCGCAACGAACTCATGAAGTCATCTGCCAGAGCCTCAATGGTCTGAGGGACATGTAGTTGTTCGCTGTAGGACCAGGCGATGTGTAGGCACTCGTCGGCGACATAACCACTTACGTCCAGCACGTGAATCCTTTTCCCGGCGGGACTGTGCGGAGAGCCAGTAGACTCCCGAGCCCATTCGAAGAGCGCTGAGCCGGCCAGGAGCTGATCGAACTGTCCGAGATAATTAAAGCTCACTTCGGGTTGTGGGAAGCTTTTCAGCCGGCTGGTGATCGCGCTGTCTGTTCCGACGTAACGGAGCAGTCCGTAGCCGATACCCTTTTTCGGAACGCCGCGTAAGTCTTCCTTGACTGCCCTTAAGATTTGCACTGTGTTGGCGTACGACGGGACGGTCAGCAACACCGGATAGATCGTCGTGAACCATCCGACCGTGCGTGATAAGTCAATGTCTTCAAAAAGGTCCTCACGGCCATGGCCCTCCATATCCAAAAGGAAGGACTGCTCTCCCGTCCAGCCAGTAAAAGTCTGCGTCAGTGCCGCCAACAACAACTCCTGGACTGAGGCGTGCAGCGATTTTGGCGCATCCTGCAACAACCGCCTGGTCTCTTCGGAACTGAGTGAGACGAGCACGCGCCGCGCTGAGGCCACCGTGTTCTCACCATCAGAATGGTCGCGAGGCAGAGGGGTGACCTGTTTCCATCCCTCCGCCAGCCAGTAGTCCACTTCCGCAGCTAAGCCGCCCGCTGCTACATACTCTCTTAACCTCTCGCTCCATCGCTTGTAGGAGGTGGTCTTCGGGGGAAGCGCGACCGGCTCGCCGCGCATCAATTGTTCACACGCTGTCTGGAGGTCTTCGAGCAGTATGCGCCATGACACTGCGTCCACAGCCAGGTGATGAATGATGAGAAGAAGGCGGCTGGGCCGGTCCTCGCCGAGATCGAAGAAGGTAACCTGTAAGCATGGTCCTTCCGAGAGGTTAAGTCTGGCTTGCAGGGCGGCAGCCTCTGTCTCGACGGCTGCTGACTGCGCAGCTGGCTCTGAGCCAGCCAATGAGATGCGGGTAAAGGGCAGATCCCCTGTACTGGCATGGAACTGCGACCAGCCTGCCGCGCCACGGACGAAACGCAGGCGCAACGCATCATGATGGGCCAACTTTCTTACTGCATTTTCCACGAGAGAGGGATCGATGCCGGGCCGTAGGCGCAGCAGTACGGCTTGATTGAAGTGGTGAGGATCGACGGTGACGTGTTCGAAGAACCAAGCCTGGACCGGAGTCAAGGGAACCGGGCCCGCGACGATTTCGGGCTCCACCGCGAGAGCCGGCGCGAAGTCAACGCCCTCAGCCAACTCCGCGATGGTCTGATACTGAAACAATTGCTTCGGCGTAAGATGAATCCCGGCGTTCTTAGCGCGTGCCACCACCTGTATGCTGATAATCGAGTCGCCGCCGAGCTCGAAGAAATTATCCGTGACTCCGACGTTATCAATGCCAAGTACGACTGCCCAGATCTTAGCCAGACTCTGCTCAACTGCGGTGCGCGGAGCAAGGTAGCTTTCTCCAATCGGCTGACTTGGCACCGGCAGCGCCTTGCGGTCAAGTTTACCGTTCGGTGTGAGGGGCATGCGCTCAACGAGCACGAAGGCTGGTGGGATCATGTAGTCTGGCACTTTTCCCTTGAGGAAGTGGCGAACGTCGGCGACCAGCGCCGCCTCGCTTCCCCACGTTTGTTTCTTCGCGTACTCCTTTCCACTTGGAGCGCCCGCTCCACGGTGCATGGGTGGCGCCTGTTGCGGATCAGGAACCAGATACGCCACGAGCCGCTTCTCACCTTCGGAGGCTATCGTAACCACCGCCTCTTGCACGCCAGGGTGTTGTTCCAAAGCCAATTTGATCTCCCCGGGCTCGATGCGGAAGCCGCGAATCTTAACTTGCTCGTCGCCTCGTCCGAGGTAGCGCATCTCACCGTCAGCAGCGCGGCGGGCTAAGTCCCCCGACTTGTAGAGACGGGCTCCTGGACGTGGGCCAAACATGTCAGGAATAAACCGTTGAGCGGTCAGCTCCGGCTGGTTCAAATATCCGCGAGCCAGGCCAGCGCCGCCTACATATATCTCGCTGGTCACTGTCAACGGTGTAAGGCGCCGACCGCGATCGAGCAGGTAAACCTGGAGGTCGGGAATTGGAACACCGATGCTTCCTGGACCAGCACATAACGCGTCCGCTTTCTTCATGGGCCGGTACGTAACGTGAACCGTGGTCTCAGTGATGCCGTACATGTTGACCAACTGCGGCTGCTGATCGCCATGTCGTTCGAACCAATCTCGGAGGCTTTGCGGTTCCAACGCCTCGCCACCAAAGATCACGCAACGCAGTGCTAACTTACTGGTGCGCGCCGACGCTTTATCTACTTCGATCAATTGCCTGAAAGCCGATGGAGTTTGATTCAGGATCGTGACCTGGTTCGCTACGAGCAGCCCGTAAAAATTTTCCGGCGAGCGACTGGTCCAATAAGGCACCACCACCAACCGGCCGCCATAGAGAAGCGCGCCCCACAGTTCCCAAACTGAGAAGTCAAACGCATAGGAGTGGAACAAAGTCCAAACGTCTGTCTCGTTCGGCTGATACCAGTGATCAGTGCTTTGGAAGAGGCGAGCAACAGCTTCGTGAGTAATGAGCACGCCCTTCGGCTTGCCGGTAGATCCTGATGTGTAGATGACGTAAGCAATATTCTGCGGTGTCGCTCCTGACGCTACTGGCCCCGCCGATTCGCTCGCCAGTTGCTCCTTATCGAGTCCAATCACTGGCGTGTTGATGGATTCCAATTCTGGCTCTGCGCCCGTCTCGGAGAGCACGAGCAACGCACCTGAGTCTTCCAGCATTTGCTTGATGCGAGCCGCAGGACACGAAGCGTCGAGCGGCAAGTAAGCGCTACCGGCTTTCAGCACGCCAAGTATCGCTTCGACAATCCGCAACGAACGCGGAAGGTACAAAGCCACGATGCTTTCCGGACCGACACCGAGACGGCGCAGATGGTTTGCCAACTGGTTTGTCGCAGCGTTGAGCTCTCCGTATGTGAGCTGGCTTGTTTCGTCACTTACCGCGATCGCATCGGGTGTTCGCGCGGCTTGTCGCATAAACCAGTCATGCAGACATTCGCTGACAGGGAAGTCTTGAACGTCTGGTCCAAGAAGTTGCCGGCGCTCCCGTTCGTCAAACATCGACAGCTCGGAAAGTCGCTGGTCGGGATCACCGACGGCGCTTTTCAGGAGTTCGTGCAAGTGATCGATCATCAGTTCGATCGTCGCCTGATCGAAGAGATCGGTCTTGTATCCGACGGAACCGCGAATGAGTGGTCCCGCTTCCTCCATTTGAAGCGTCAGGTCAAACTTCGTCGTCCCGGTCTCAATGTCGATCTGTTCGAACTTCAGGTCCGGAAAATTGTGACTCGCCTGCGGAGCGTTCTGAAGCGCGAACATGACTTGAAACAGTGGTGTGTGATTGAGACTACGCTCCACTTGCAGCTCATCGACAAGTTTTTCAAACGGTATGTCCTGGTGTGCGTAAGCGTCGAGCGCAACCTTGCGTACTCGCTCCAGGAGCTGGCGGAAGGTTGGATCACCGCTGGTGTCCGTGCGCATTACCAGTGAGTTCACGAAAAAGCCCAGCATTGTTTCTGTTTCTGTACGGGTGCGATTTGCGATCGGAACGCCGACAAGGATGTCCGGCTGGTTCACGTAGCGCGCGACCAGAGTCTGAAAAGCGGCCAACAGCGTCATGAAGAGCGTCACACCATTCGCACGACTCAAGCTACGTAGAGACTCGGACAGTTCCAGTGAGAGTTCGAACGTTTCGTGTGCGCCACTCGAGCTCTCGACATCCGTGGCGTGACGGTCTACTGGCAATTGCAGTACTGGAGGAGCACCCTGAAGTTGGCGTTTCCAGTAACTGAGCTGCTCTTCAAGTAATCTTCCACTCAGCTGCCGTCGTTGCCACACTGCGAAATCTGCGTACTGAATCGGGAGTTCGGCAAGAGGTGAAGACTTGCCTGCCGTGAATGCAATGTAGAGAGTTGCCAACTCACGTATAAACACGCCCATCGACCAACCGTCGCTGACAATATGGTGCATCGTGAGCGACAGGACATATTCGTCTGGACGGACCCAAAGCAACGCCACCCGCAACACTGGTCCCTCTCTCAGATCGAAAGGAGTGCGGGCCGCACGCTGAGTCAGGTTCAAGACCTCGGCATCTCTTCTGGCAGCTGGTAAGTCGCGGATGTCAATTAGCGGCAGCGGTAGCGCAGCAGATTTGTGGACCACTTGCCTCGGTTTGCCGTCAACAGCGGAGAACGTTGTGCGCAACACGTCGTGCCGCCGGACTATCTCCCCCAGGCTTTGCCGCAACGCTTCGATGTTGAGCTTGCCGGTGAGACGTAGGACTGCGGGGATGTTGTAGACGGAGCGCCCTGGAAACATCTGTTCGATGAACCATAGTCGCTGCTGAGCGAAAGAGAGTGGTGACGAAAGCCGGCGTCGCCGACGGTTCTGCACTTGAGTAGCCATTTTGTTCTTTGTCTTTTTTGGCTTGCAGTTACCAATGCGTGGGACAAGACATGCCGACCAGAACACGCCGGTCGCCTTCGTAAGGTCCACGCCCGTGAGAAGTGAGTATGTTGTCGACCATCAGCACATCACAGCTTTGCCACGGGAACCGTACCGTCTCCGCGTCATAAGCGGCTCTAAGGTCTGTAAGTTCATCTGCTTCGATACGTGATCCGTCGCCGTAGTAAGTGTTGGTTGGTAGGTTTTCTTCGCCGAGCTCTGAAAGCAACACTGTACACATCGATGATTCAAGTGAAGTGACGTGAAAGAAAACTGCGTGATTGAACCAACTGACTTCGCCGGTGCGAGGATGTTTGATGATCGCGGGACGTACAGATCGAGTCCGCAAACGATCGCCGCTCTTCCACTCGAAGTCGATCTCGTCGCGACGGCAGATCTTCTCGACTTCTGTTTTGTCCTCCGTTTGATACGCCGTCTGCCAGGAGACGCCGAAGCCGTCGCCGTAGTTACGAACGTAAAGCACTTGCTTCTCCATAAACCGTTCGCGAATTGGCGCAGGGATGCGACGCAGCACGCCGCGCGAATTCGCGAGCGGTGTCTCGCCGCCGCTGCGCGCCGGAATTACGCAATGGAAATAGATCCGCGTTGGGAACGTGAGCCGATAAGAATTCTCGTTATGCAATACGATGCTCTGATCAGCCGGATAGTCGGTAGACGTGTAGATGTTGCCGGACACAGTCGAGCGTGGCGAGGAGCGCTCTTGGTACTCCAACGGCGGCTCACCGGAGGAGGCTTTGACGAATTGGGCCAGATCTTCGGCCGACTTCAAACCGAATCCACGAAAGAGCAATGCGCCGTGTTGGTTTATCAAGCTGTCGATTAACTGCCGGTTTGCCTCTGCCCAGGAAGATAGATTTAGATCCGCAATCGCTGGAGTCAATAACAGCGGGAGCGAACCGCCGGTTGGTGGTGGCTCAATCCTCACCATCTCTCCTTTCGAAACTCTTACGGACTGACGCCGAAAGGTTCGCGCTCTCATGACACCCTGACCTAAATTTGAAGATTCACCCATGGCATGTCCTTACTTGCGTTGCAATCTCGGTGTCTCTGAGTCAAACAGAGAAGAATTCACTCTCTTCATCGGAGAGCTCAGCCAATTCAGAAAGAATGTCTCTTAAGTCGTCCGGCTCAGTCTTGTTCCGCCGTACGGCCTCGGCCAATCCCGCCACAGTTGGTGACTCGAATAAAGCTGCAAGCGTCAACTCCGCATGAAGCCTCTGGCGCACACGAGATACGACCTGGGTTGCGAGCAACGAGTGTCCCCCCAAGTCAAAGAAATTGTCATGAACACTCACCTCTTCGTGTCCCAGCAGCTCCTTCCAGATAGCGGCAATCAACTCCTCTTCGGGTGTTCGAGGCGCTACGAAGGTTCGCTCCAATTTGACTGCGGACATATCAGGCGGAGGCAGTGCAGCGTAGTCTACTTTGCCGTTAGGCGTAAGCGGCAGGGCATCGATGAACACGAAAGCGGAGGGAACCATGTAGTGCGGCAGCGCACTTGCGACGTGTGCACGCAATTCCGTGACGTCGAGGGTGCCTGAGGCTACGACGTAGGCCACCAACTCTACCGCGCCGTGATGCATGGTCTTCGCAATCACTTCGGCCCGCGTTATCAAAGGATGCGTGAGCAGTTGGCTTTGCACCTCACCCGGTTCGACGCGGAAGCCACGTATCTGAACCTGATCGTCGGTGCGGCCCATATAGACCATTTCACCTGAGGGAAGAAGCTTCCCGAGATCGCCTGAACGATAGATTTTTTCTGTCGGTTTATAGGGATTTATGATGAACTTCCGGCGCGTTAATTCATCGCGCCCGAGATAACCGCGACAGACGCCACCGCCGCCGACGCAGATTTCGCCTGGCACACCAATCGGTAACAGCCGCAGCCCGTCGTCGAGAATGTAGGTTGTCGTCGTCGGGATCGGAACGCCGATATTGCTGGTGTCCTTTGTAACGTGCTCGTCGTCGATCTCTTTGAAGGTGACGTGTACGGTGGTTTCCGTGATCCCATACATGTTTATGAGTTTGACCTGTGGATGCGCGGCTTTCCACTCTCGCAGCAACGCTGGACGCAACGCCTCACCACCGAAGATGACGTAACGAAGCGCCAGACTTTCGCCCTGATCGAGACTTGCAAGATTATAGAACGCAGTCGGCGTCTGGTTCAGGACCGTGATGTGTTCGTTGGCCAGCAAGTCCAGGAACAGCGCGGGATCTTTCGATACTTGTTCCGGCACCACGACGAGCCTGCCGCCGTAGAGCAGTGCCCCATACATCTCCCAGACTGAAAAGTCGAAAGAGTAAGAATGGAACATGGTCCAAACGTCAGCGGAGGTGAAAGTGAACGGGAGCCGATCGTTCACCATCAGCCGCACTACATTTCTGTGCTCGATGAGTGCGCCTTTAGGCTTACCTGTCGAGCCTGACGTGTAGATACAGTAAGCAAGATCCTGTGGACCGACTCCGGTGTCCGGTGAAGTCGAAGGGTGGGACAAGATCGCGTCGCGGTCTGCTTCGATCAAGACAGTTGCAGGAACTGTCATTGGAACTTTGTCTGCAAAAGACGAGGTAGTAATGAGGTGCGTGGAACCAGAATCTTTCATCACGAACTGCAATCGTTCGGCAGGATTGGATGGATCGAGTGGAAGATACGCACCGCCCGCCTTTAACACCGCAAGCAGGCTGACGATCATTTCGGGCGACCTGTTCAGGCAGAGTGCCACCAGTTGATTTGGTCCGACTCCCTGTCGTTGCAAGTAATGCGCTAATCGGTTCGCTCGCTCGTCAAGCTCACGATAAGTTACGTGCTCATCGCCAAACGTGACCGCAATGTTTTCCGGTGTGCGCCCTACTTGTTCGGAAAACAACTGGTGGATCGTTTTGTCCGCTGGATAAGACGCTTGCGTGTCGTTCCAGCCAGAGAGTTGTTGCTGTTCCTCTATCGGGCTTAATAGAGCGATGTCGTCGATTCGCTGCTCGGAATCGGCGGCGAACGTGTTAATCAATACTGCAAAGTGACGCAACATTTGCCGCACGTTCCAGGAGTCGTAAATGTCTGCGTTATAAACCGCAGTGACGGTAAATACTTCGGCATTGCGCCGCACCAACACGTTGAGGTCGTATTTGCCGTAACCGAAGTTGGTGTCGATCTGCTGCGCCTGGGCCTTGCCCAACACCATGACCGGTTCTGCTTCGTCGTCAAACTGGAAGAGAACGTCGAACAGAGCGGTGCGGCTCATGTCCTTTTCGGGATTCAGCAGTTGGACCAGTTTGTCGAACGGCATCTCCTGATGTGCTCTGGCCTGGGCCACCGTCTTTTGCACACGGCTAACGAGCGTGCTGAAGGACGGGTTGCCTCCCAGATCACTGCGCAACACAACGAGATTAGCGAACGGTCCAACCACATTGGCTACTTCAGGCTGCGTTCGGCATGGCTCGCTGGTTCCCACGACAATCTCATCCTGCCGTGCATACCTGCGCATCAACACTTTGAATGCAGCAAGTACGGCAGCAAACTGGTCTTCGCTGGCGCGCTCGGCAAGACGGCGAATTAGTGTTGCATCAACAGTGACAGTCTCGCGCGCAGCGGTGTAAGTGTGAATGGCTGGTCGAGGATGGTCCTCCGGCAGTTTCAGCGCCGCGAGTTGTCCGCGAAGTTGCCATTTCCAGTAGAACCACAGTTGCGCGAAATCGGCTTCCGTCAAGCTCTGCTGGCCTTGGGCGTAGTCGGCATATTGAACCGGGATTTCCGGCAGAGATACCGCGCGTCCTTCCATGCGCGCGTTATAAATCTCGGCCAACTCCGCGGCGATCAGTTGAAGGGATTGCCTATCCGCGACGATATGATGGACCGTCAAGAGGAGCAGGACCTCTGTGACAGACAGGCGGTAAATCGTGGCCCGTATCGGGAGATCCTCATCAAGAGCAAACGGCTTACGCGCCTCGATCCACGCCAGTTCCACTGCTTCGGCCAGGTTGCCCATGCATTGGACCACGTTGAGCTCCAGCTGCTCACTGCGCGCGATTACCTGCCGGCCTCGGCCTTCATCGGCAATGAATCTGGTACGCAGAACCGCGTGACGCTGGACGATCTCGTTGAGACTCGACTCCAACACATCCGTGTCGACGTCGTCCTTCAGATGCAGGATCAGAGGAATGTTGTGATAAGTAGGCGCCGATTCATAAACGTTGCCATTCTCAAACTGATCGATAAACCACAGTCGTTCCTGGTGGTATGAGAACGGCGCTTTCTCTTCGGTCGCGGTCAGCAACAGCTTGAGCGGCTCGGGTTTGGCGCTGACGAGCAAGTCACTAAGCGAGACTTCAGGAGCACGCGTAATCTCTTCAAGCAGTTCCAGCAGACGACCGATCATCTGCTCGATACTCGATTCGTCAAAAAGATCTGTGCTGTAGATGAAAGAACCGCGCAGCCTTTCACCCTCCCACAGATAAAAATCTATGTCGGAACGAACAGCCGCGTCGTCGCTCATCTCCACCTGGCCCAACGTGAGCCCCGGTAGTTCGTAAGAAGACGCAGGCATATTCTGGTAGACGAACATCACCTGAAACAGCGGCTGAAAATCCGAGACCCGCTCAGGTTGTAGTTCTTCGACGATTCGCTCGAAAGGCAATTCCTGGTGCTTGTAGGCACCCAGCGTCGCTTCACGCACGCGCGCCAGCAGTTGCAAAAAGTTTTCTTCGGCAAGTACGCGCACGCGCAGCGCGAGAGTATTGACGAAGAAACCGATCAGATGTTCGATGTCGGTGCGGTTGCGATTAGCGATAGCAGCACCGACGACGATGTCCTGCTGCCCACTGTAACGTGACAACAAGAACTGCCACGCGGCGAGCAACAGCATGAACAGCGTCACGCCTTCGCGCCGGCTCAAATCGCGCAGCTTCGCGCTCAACTCTTCATTCACTTCAAAAGTGAGGCGCGAGCCATGATGACTCTGACGAGCAGAACGTGGCCGGTCGGATGGCAACTCCAACATTCGTGGCGCGCCAGTCAACTGCTCGCGCCAGTAACTCAACGCTTCTTCCAGGAATTCGCCTTGCAGCCGCTCGCGTTGCCACACGGCAAAATCGGCATACTGCACGCTCAACTCCGCCAACGGCGACTGCTCGCCCTTTGCGTATGCTTCGTAAAGCGCCACCACTTCACGGACCAGCACGCCCATAGACCATCCGTCACTGATGATGTGGTGCATCGTCAATAACGTGATGTGCTCCTGCTCGGCTAGTTTGATCAGCACAACCCGCAGCATTGGACCACGAGAAAGATCGAACGGACGGCGCGACTCGCTCTCAGCAAGCAGTCGTGCTTCGGTTTCCCGCTCGCGGTCCGGAAGAGCAGACAGGTCAATCAGCGTGAGCGGGACAGCAGACGGAGCGGAAATAACCTGGATTGGAGAGTTGTCGACAACTGAGAACGTAGTACGCAGCGATTCATGTCGACGGACTATTTCCGAAAATGTGCGTTCGAGCGCAGGAACGGTGAGTTGTCCGGTAAGACGAACGGCAGAAGAAATATTGTAGGCCGAGCTGCCGGGTTCGAGTTGATCGAAGAACCAGAGTCGCTGTTGGGCAAATGAGAGAGGCAACTCGCTATCACGTCGGGCGTGACGGATTGACTCGTACGGCAGTTGAACTTTGGTCCTCAGCGCTTCTTCAATGTACTCAGCCAGCATCGCAGGCGTCGGTCTTTCGAAGAAAGCTCGTAAAGGAATTTCCAAGCTCAAGGCCTGATGAATTCGTGCCGCTGCCTGGGTTGCTAAGAGTGAGTGACCACCGAGTTCGAAGAAGTTCTCTTCCACTCCCGCTTGTGCAACGCCAAGGAGATCGGCCCATATACCAGTGAGCACTTCTTCGACGTAAGTGCGCGGCGCGGCAGGTTCACCGCTCGAATCGCGTGAGATATCCGCAGGCGCCGGTAACGCGCGCCGGTCAACTTTCCCGTTCGGTGTTACAGGGATTTCGTCAAGCGTTACGAACACGGCCGGTATCATGTAGACGGGAACGCGCTCCTGCATGAAGCGGCGCAACTCGCCTGGACCTGGACCAGGTTGCTCGCTGAACACGACGTAAGCGACCAGTATCTTTCCCAGTGCGGCATCGTCATTCGCAAGCACCACCGCCTTCAATACCGCAGGATGTTGTTTGAGCACTGCCTCTACTTCGCCCAGCTCAATCCTGAATCCTCTGATCTTCACCTGGAAATCGTTACGGCCCGCGAACTCAACATTGGCATCAGGCAGGAAGCGACCAAGATCGCCCGTCTTGTAGATTCGATCCGTGTCAACCCCGGTGTAAGAATTAACGAGGAACCTTTCGCGCGTGAGCTCCGGCTCGCCGAGATAACCTCTGGCGATGTGCGGGCTGCGCAGGTAGAGTTCACCCAGTTCTCCGACTCCGGCCATCTTCCCTGCGGAGTTCATGACGAGTAACTGCACGTCCCTGGCTCCCTGGCCAAGCGGAATGCTGTGTTTCAGGCGTTTTTCTTTGATTGAGTGGTCCGTCCGCGACTGGACCACGTAATATCCAATGCTCCGCTGAGTTTCGGTCGTACCGTAAAAATTGATCGACTGCACGGACGGAGCAAGCTGATGCAACTTCGCCACGTCACTGCGTATCAACACATCGCCGACCACGAAGGCTCGCCGCAATGACGGAAAGCTGATGTTGTTGTCGCCGGCAGGCTGAGTGACAAGCTGCAACATAGTCGGTGTGAGCAGAGTAACGCTGACTTCGTGTTCAATCATCCATCTGACTAGCCATCCAGGCGCCGAGATTTGTTCGGGATCCGGAATGCAGATGGTGGCGCCAAGACAGAGTGGCGTGAAGATCTCCCTTTGCAAGGGATCGAAGGAAAGACCGGAGAACATGCTGTAGCGATCTCTGTCGTCGAGTTGAAATGCTTCCTGCTGCCACGACAAAAAATGAGTGAGTGGTCCATGTCGGCCGAGAATTCCTTTGGGCTGTCCGGTAGAACCTGAAGTAAAAGAGATAAACGCGAGATCATCGGGTCCGACCTCCACGGCAGGCGCTTCAGAAAGAGAAATCAATTCAGATTCGCTTTCCGCTGAGCGCGGTTGAAGCTCAACACTGAAAACATAATTCTGCTCGCGAACGAATGCGGTGAGGTCCTCTGGAAGTAGTCCTGCGGCGCTGATATGGATCCAGCCTCGCGGCTGCGCCATGCGCAGGCACTGGATCGTGCGAGACGTTGGATAAGCAGGATCGAAGATCACGAAAGCCGCGCCCGCTTTCAACACTCCGAGAATGGTCCAAACGAGCGTGGCGTTGCGGTGTGCGTAGATCGCGACGAAGTCTTCTTTACGAATGCCGGCGGCCAGCAGCTCGCTCGCGAGTCGATCGCTGCGCGCGTCGAGCTCGCGGTAAGTCCACGTCTCGTCTTTGCTAATCACGGCAACCTTGTCAGGAGTTTTCGCTGCGTGTTCGCGGAACAGCGTGTGGACCGCCCCTTTCCAGGTGTTATCGAGCGTCGCAGTTGGATCCGGCAGGATGCAGGCGGCGCGTGGCGTCAGCAAAGAGTATTCGCCAACGATCGCATCGGGATCTTCGACGACCTGCGTGAGAAGGTGTGCCATCTGTCCCAACATCTCGACTATCCGTGGGCGGTCGAAGAGGTCCGCGTTGTAGACGACGTTGAGCTTGAGTCCTCCGTCCTGATCTTGCACGTAAATGGTCAGGTCGAACTTAGCACTCGCCTCAGGTGGCGGCAGGATCGACAACTCGAGACCGGGCACTTTGAAGTTGGTGTCAGGGAGGTTGAGCATGTTGAAGAAGACTTGAAAGAAAGGAGTACGGCTCAAGTCGCGCTCAGGCTGTAGCTCTTCCAGTAGTTTTTCAAAGGGCAGGTCCTGGTGGGAGAGAGCGCTCAGCGTCACTTCGCGCACGCGTGCGAGCAACTCCCGGAAGCTGATCTGTGGCTCCACCTGAGTGCGTAGAACCAGTGTGTTGAGGAAGAACCCGATGAGGCCCTCGGTCTCGTTTCGGCTTCGATTTGCGATGGGTGAACCTACCAGCACGTCCGGACGTCCGGTATAGCGTGCGAGCAAAAGCTTGAGGGCTGCTAACAGCAACATGAATAGTGTGCAGCCTTGACTGCGGCTTAAGTCTCTTAGTGCGCGAACTAGTTCAGCGGGAAGCACCAAAGATTCGTTAGCGCCGTGGTAAGTACGGAGCGATGGCCTTGAGTAATCGAGAGGTAGTTCGGTCGCTGGAGGCGCGTTCTCGAGTTGGCTCTTCCAGTAGGAGACTTGCGTGTTGAGCATGTCACCTTGCAACCATTCACGTTGCCACTGGGAGTAGTCTGCGTACTGAATAGATAACTCTGCCAGCGGTGAGGGTCTGCCTGCTACGTAGGCTTCGTAAAGCGCCGCCAGCTCGCGCATAAAAACGCTGAGCGACCACCCATCCGAGACAATGTGGTGCATTGTCAGGAGCAGCCGATGTTCTTTTTCGTCCAAGTGCAGCAATGTCGCACGAAGCAAGGGTCCGGCAGCGAGATTGAACGGTTGACGAGACTCTTCGGCAGTTAGGCGTCTGGCTTCCGCCTCAGTCTGTGTTTGGTCGAGCCCACTGAGGTCTACTGTTGGAACGGGCAACATTATCGTCGGCGTGACGATCTGCACTGCCTGGTTGCCACCCATCTTGAAGTTCGTCCTCAAGATTTCGTGACGGCGTACGATCTCGCTGAGTGCTTGTGCCAGAGCTGCGGTGTTCAGATTGCCACTGAGCTTAATAGGCGAAGGGATGTTATATGTGTGACGGCTGTTCGGCTCAAACTGGTCGAGGAACCATAGACGCTGCTGAGCGAAAGACAGCGGTCGTGACTGATCGGTGGTGATGCGCCGGATAGGCGTATTCGGCAAGTCTTGCCCCGCGCGCAGGGCTACCATGACAGTCTCGACCAAGCTGGCGACGGTGGGCCGCTCGAATAGTTGACGGACGCTGATCTCAACTCCCATCCGCTCGCGCAGTCGCGATACTGCTCGTGTTGCCATCAGCGAGTGTCCACCAAGAGCGAAGAAGTCGTCGTTGATACCGACACCTTCAACTCCCAAAACATCTTCCCAAATACCGACCATCACCTCTTCGGCGACGTTACGGGGGGCATCCGTGACAGTCTCGATACCCACTCCCCACTCAGGCTTGGGCAAGGCTCGCCGATCAACCTTACCGTTCGGCGTTAGCGGTAACCGGTCCAGTAGCACGAAGGCCGACGGCACCATGTACTCCGGTAGTTGCTTGCGGAGGTGCCGGCGTAACTCTTCGGGCTTTGGTGTCGAACCGTTGCGCCCAGCCAAGTACGCCACCAGGCGGTCGGTTCCCGGCCCATCGCTTTCGACGACCATAGTCACGACGTCGCCAACGTCTGCGTGGTCGCGAAGTGTGGACTCGATCTCTCGCAGCTCGATGCGGAAGCCGCGTATCTTAACCTGATGATCGCGCCGACCAAGAAATTCCATCTCACCATTTACTCGCCGGCGGCCGCGATCCCCCGTACGGTACAGACGCTTGCCCGGCATCGTGCTGAAGGGATCAGGCAGGAAGCATTCGGCAGTCAACTCCGGGCGGTCCAGGTACCCACGCGCCAACCCTTCGCCGCCGATGAAGATCTCACCAGCAATACCAGTGGGTGCCGGCTCGGAGGACTCAGCGAGCACGTAGACCTGGGTGTTCGAGATCGGGAGCCCAATGTTTGGGGCCTCATGCGAGCCTTCAGTCACCACGGAAAAGGTCGAGTAAGTAGTGTCTTCGGATGGACCATAGAGATTCAGCACTCGCCCCACGGTCTTCTGTCCATAGATCTGTTGTGCGAGTTCTTTAGATAAAGGTTCGCCCGCCAGGTTAACGGTCATCACCGAAGTCGTGAGCCCGCCCATCCGTATCAACTCTGTCATTGCAGAGGGCACGGTGTTCACAAGACTCACGCACTGAGCGGCGGGCAAGTGCGGCAACTCCAACGCGTTCTCCGACAGGATCAGCTTGCCGCCCCACGACAACGAACCGAAGATTTCGAAGATCGAAAGATCGAAACACATCGACGTGGAGGCTAAGACACCTGAAAGTTCATCTGGTGTGAAGACCGTTTTAATCCAGTGAAGGAAAGTCACGGCGCTGCGGTGTTCGATGGCAACACCCTTGGGCCTGCCGGTTGAGCCGGATGTATAGATAACGTAAGCGAGATTCGACTCGCAGATCCCGCTGTTAAACGCCTCTTCAGACTCACGCGCAATCTGCTCGTGATCCGCGTCGAGCCTGACGATCATCGTCGACGAAATGACTAGCTCCTTCTCGACGCCCGACTCGGTGAGCACTGCGACCGCCCTGGCATCTTCGATCATCAGTCTCAGTCGCTCGGGAGGTGAGTTGACATCGAGAGGCAAATAGGCGCCTCCCGCTTTGAGCACACCGAGCATAGCTTCGATTAGCCGGAGTGAACGCGGCAGATACAGGCCGATAATCGATTCGGGACCAACACCAAGCCGGCGCAGGTAACGAGCAAGTTGATTTGATCGTCGATCCAGCTCGGCGTAGGTCACTTGCAGGCCGTGATGCTCGGCGGCAATGGCGTCTGGCGTCCGGTGTACCTGCCGCGCAAACAACTCCTGCATACAGAGGTTGTCCGGGAATTGTTCTCTTGTCTGGTTCCAGCCGGCGACCAGTTGATGGCGATCCTCGGAACCAAGCAGCGGCAGTTCGGAGAGACGTTTGTCAGGGTTGGCCACGGCAGCCGTCAGCAGGTTGCGGAAGTGTTCCACCATTCGCTGCACTCGCCACGAATCGAATAACTCCTTCCGATATTCCAAGCATCCCGTGATGCCATGGTCCATTGCTTTGGTCCCAGCATCGCTGTCAGCAGTGTACTTGTTGCTTTGTTCCACATCGGCTTCGCCAAGCAAAAGCGTTAAGTCAAACTTTGCGACCCTTGCGACGTATGGCTCACGCTGCAAGCGCAACTCGCCAGCCCAACACGATCTCTCCAATACTTCTTCCTGGAAGGCGAAGAGTACTTGGACCACAGATGCGTGCGACAACTCACGCACACCTTCAGCTGCTGATTCAATCACTCGCTCAAACGGATACCCCTCGTGCTGGTAAGCGCCTAAACATACGGACCGCACTCGAGTCAGCAACTCGCGGAAGCTTGGATCGCCAGACAGATCCGTGCGCAGTGCCACAGTGTTGGCGAACATTCCAATCACTGCTTCAACTCCTGGCTGGGTACGCCCAGCCACCGGTGCGCCGACCACTACATCAATGGCACCGGTGTAGCGATTCAAAAGCGCCTGAAATCCGGCCAAGAGTCCCATGAACAACGTCACGCCCTCGGCTCTGCACAAGGCTCGTAAACCCGCGCTCAACTCTGACCCGAGCGAGACCGCCTCGCTGTCCCCGTTCCAGCCCTGGCGCGAAGGGCGCGGCCGGTCAAGTGGCAACTCAAGAAGAGGTGGTGCGTTCTTTAGGCGTTCGCGCCAGTAGGCGGCGTCTTCAGCGAGGGCCTCAGTTGTCATTGTTTCCTGCTGCCAGGCTGCGAAGTCTGCGTACTGAAAGGGCAGAGGCGGCAGGCCGTCGGCTTGCCCGGCGAGGGCAGCGTCATATAGAACACCTAGCTCGGAGAGGAGAAGGCGAAGTGACCAGCCGTCAGCGACAAGGTGATGAAGGCTCAACATAAGCAGGTGCTCTGAAGGCGAAAGCCTTATCAGGCGCGCCCGCAAGAGTGGCGCCTGTCGCAAATCGAACCCCCGCTCGCTCTCCTCGGCCAATAACCTTTTTGCTTCCTCTTCGCAAGCCGTTTGTCGCAGATCGCTTAAGTCGGTGGTGCCGATTACGACCGCGGCTTTAGCCGACACGACTTGCACTGGACCACCATCGATATCCGCAAAACTGGTGCGTAGAGATTCATGTCGTTTGATGATGCCGTTGAGGGCCTGTTGCAAAGCATCAGCGTTAAGCTCTCCTTGAATGCGGATCGCGCCGGAGATGTTGTAGGCAGGGGTACCGGGGTCCATCTGCTCAAGGAACCAAAGACGACGCTGAGCAAACGAGCACGGAAAGAGAAAGACTTCTTCTGACATGAATCTTTCGGTGAAAGCTTTTTTGATAAGACCAACTAGTCGTTGGTGGACTTTTACTTTCGAGGCAGCTTCTAGAGGTGTTTTCTTAAGGCGTCCGGGATTTCGAATTGTCCATGTACTGGCACCTTTGCCCTGTATAAATCTCTCGAGAGACGCGAGATTGGGGGCGCTATCCGTTGCGAAGGCTTGTTCAATTGATCGAGCGCCGCCGAAAAGCCGGCGACTGTGGGCCGCTCAAAGAGTTGGCGCACGCCGACATCGACCCCTAAGCGTTCGCGCACTCTTGACGTGACGCGCGCCGCGAGCAACGAATGTCCTCCCAGTGCGAAGAAATCATCGTGGATGCCAACTCCCTCGATACCCAGGACATCCTGCCAGATAGTGACTAACACCTCCTCGGCAGCGTTGCGTGGGCCAAACTCGATCTTGTGCGACTCTTCAGATCCTGCTTCCGACTTTGGCAGTTTCGCGTGATCGATCTTTCCGCTCTCTGTTAGCGGTAGTTCCTCAAGCCACACGTAGCGAGACGGTATCATGTAGTCTGGAACACGCGCCTGCAAGTGATCTCGTAAATCGCTGTGAGCTTCGGCTCCGTCAGATTCACCGACGATGTATGCCACCAGCCGGTCCAATGACCCGTTGCCGGCACCTTCGATCTCTACTACTGCTCTTCGGATCCGCGGGTGCTCGCATAGCGCCGATTCAACCTCGCCCGGCTCGATGCGCAGGCCACGGAGCTTGAGTTGCCTGTCGATGCGACCAAGAAACTCCAACCGGCCATCACGGAGGTGTCGAACCAAATCACCCGTCAAGTAGAGGCGCCCGCCAGGCTCGCCGCCGAAGGGATCTGGCCGCAAACGGTCGGCTGTGAGATCAGGCCGGCCCAAGTACCCACGCATTACACCCTGGCCCGTAAGAGCGAGCTGTCCGGGGACGCCCGCCGGTACAGGACTGAGCAAGGAGTCAAGCACGTATGCTTGCGTGTTTGCGATGGGGCGTCCGATGACGGGCGGCGAGATGGAACGATCCTTTGCCGAGATCAATCCGGAAGTAGCCACGACGGAGACTTCCGTCGGACCATAGTTGTTTACCAGGTTGAAGCCCTGCTCGTGCGAAGGGTATCGATGAAGTTTGTCTCCACCCGTCAGCATGGTGTGCAAGCTCACTTGCTTCGGCCACTCCAGAGTCAACAGACATTCGGCGAGTGGCGTCGGTGTGAAGGTGATTGTGATGCCGTTGTAGATGAGCCAGTCGCGCAGAAGAACCGCTGAATATTGGGTCTCAGGTTCGGCAACGTGCACGCTCGCCCCAACCGTCAGGTAAGGCCAGAGTTCCCATACAGAAGCATCGAACGCAGGCGATGCCAGAATGGTCGCCCGGTCTTCCGGCGCTATACCGAAACAGTTCTGATGCCAACGAATCAGATTCATCAATCCCTGGTGCGTGATTTGGACACCCTTCGGCCTGCCCGTGGAACCGGAGGTGTAAATGACATAAGCTAAGTTCGACTCATTGGACCCGCCAAGCAATGTCTTCCCAGATTCCCGCTTGATGTGATCGTACGCTACGTCCAACCCAACTATCGTCGTGGACACCTGCTTCAACTTTTCCTCCAAGCCAGACTCACTGATCACTGCCACTGCATGCGCGTCTTCGATCATCAGCTGGAGCCGCTCGGCTGGCGAGTTGACATCAAGAGGTAGGTAGGCGCCGCCTGCTTTGAGCACTCCCAGTGCGGCCTCGATGAGCCTCAAGCTTCGCGGTAAGTACAGAGCCACGATCGTTTCAGGCCCTACTCCCAGACGGCGAAGGTATCGCGCGATTTGATTGGACCGACGGTCGAGTTGGATATAAGTGACATGCCCACTTACATCCTCGGCAGCCACCGCATCGGGCGTCTGGGCTGCCTGCCATTCGAATAGTTCCTGCACCAGACCGACTTCGCACGCAGCCTGTGTCTGGTTCCAGCCCGAGACGATCTGGTGCCGCTCTTCCTCACCCAGAAGTGGGATTCGTGAGATCCGCAGCGTCGGATTAGCCACGACCGCATTCAACAGGTTGCGAAGGTGCTCGACCATGCGCGTAACTCGCCGCGCGTCGAACAACTCAGTGCGATACTCCATCCAGCCTTGCAACCAAGTGCCTTCTCCGTTCTCACTCTCGTGTGACTCACCGAGCAAAAGTGCCAAGTCAAACTTCGCGACCCTGCCGTTGTAGCTCAGCGGAGATACCTGCATGTCTCCCCATTGCGACTTTTGCAGTGGCTGCTCTTGCATCGCAATCACAACCTGCACTAGTGGAGCGTGTGACAGTGTACGCCCGCCACTTCCAGTCTCTTGGACCAGCCGCTCGAATGGGTACGACTCATGCTCGTAGGCTTTCAAACAAACAGTCCGAACTCGCGCCAGAAGTTCTCGGAATGTCGGATCTCCTGACATGTTTGTACGCAGAGGAACCACGTTAGCGAATAGTCCTACGACCGACTCCACTTCGCGTGGCGTTCGGTTCGCCACCGGAGTGCCAACTACTACGTCCGCGATCCCTGCGTAGCGGGAAATGAGTGCCTGGAAACCAGCCAGGAGCGTCATGAACAGAGTCGTGTTCTCAGCCCTGCTCATCGCGCGTAACGCATTGGTTAACTCAAGACCAAGCAAAACCGGCTCGCATGCCCCGCGCCAGCTCTGATGGGCATGGCGGGACCGATCTGCCGGCAGTTCCAACAGCGGCGGTGCGCCGGCAAGTTGCTCACGCCAATAATCAGATTGTCGATCCAGAGCTTTCGGAGCAAACGCCTCTTGCTGCCACGCTGCATAGTCGGCGTATTGAAGACGAGGCTCTAACAAATCAGGGGAGCGCGATGCGAGCGACGCCTCATAGAATTCTCCCAGTTCTGACAGCAGAAGGCGTACCGACCAGCCATCGGCGGCGAGGTGGTGCAGGCTCAGCAGTAGCAGATGCTTAGTAGGAGAGTGCCGCAGCAGGTGAAATCGGATTAGCGGCGGTTGTGTGAGATCGAACGGCCGCTTATTTTCCTCTCTGATCAACTTGGACGAAACCTGTGCCTGTCGCTCCTCTGATAAGTCGCTCAGATCAACCAGTCTGAGACGAAGTTGCTTTGCTGGACATATAAATTGTAGCGGCTCTTCTTCACCCTTGAAGCCCGTGCGAAGTGACTCGTGCCGTTTGATTATTTCGCTCGCACCTTGCTCGAGGGCGTGGATGTTGAGAGGGCCATCCAACCGCATCGCGAATGGTATGTTGTAGAGTGGCGTGCCGGGCTCCATCTGTTCCAGGAACCATAGGCGGCGCTGTGCGAAAGAGAGTGGCAAACCATTATCTCTCGACGCGCGTTGGATGGCAGGCATTTCGAAATCTCGAACCGAACAAATGGCAGACTCGATTTTTCCAGCCAGCCCGCATACGTTCGGTGTCTCGAAGAAGCTGGGGAGAGGAATCTGCACCTTGAATGCCTGATGGATGCGCGATGTTATCTGCGTCGCCAGCAGCGAATGTCCACCCAGATCGAAGAAGTCGTCATCGACGCCAACATGTTCTATCCCCAACACCTCTTGCCAAATTCCCACCAGCAACTCTTCAACTGGAGTTCGCGGGGCAACGAAACTTTCGGCATGAACGAAGTCGTGTTCGAGCGGTGCGGGCAGATTGCGTCGGTCGATCTTGCCATGGCGTGTCTGTGGAAGACTCTCGAGAATCACAAACGCCGAGGGCGTCATAAATCCTGGAAGCTTCCCTTGCAGGTAGCGGCGCAATTCGCTAGGGGTTGCACGATGTTCTTGCGACGGCACAACGTAAGCAACCAAATACTTCTCACCTCTAGCATCAGCAGCTAAGATCACGCTGTCGTGGACCGCCGGTGACTGATTCAGCACGGTTTCGATCTCACCTGGCTCGATGCGCACGCCGCGGATCTTGATCTGTTGGTCCAAGCGTCCTAAAAACTCGACATTGCCATCCGGTAGATGTCGCGCCAGGTCTCCAGACTTATACATACGCGCACCCGGCTCGAAGACGAAAGGGCACGGCACAAATCGATCGGCAGTAAGCTCAGGCTGGCCCAAGTAGCCGAGCGCCAGACCTTCGCCGCCGATATAGAGTTGAGCAGGGGTGCCGACTTGCACGGGATTGAGGTGATCGTCCAGGAGATAAACTTGCATGTTCTGCACCGGCCTGCCGATTGGAGTGTTACCTGGTCGCGCATTATCGCCGTTTACATCGAAGAGAGTGGCACAGACAGACGCCTCGGTGGGGCCGTAGCCGTTAATGATTTTTAGGCCGGGCAGGTGCGCAACGATCTCCGTAAGCGTTTGCTCCTTAATGGGCTCGACGCCCACAAGGAGTCGCTTCAACGCGAGACGAAGCGTCGCCGCTTTCAACCTTTCAGCGAGATCAACTAAGACGAAAGGCGGAACGTACGCGCTTTGAATTTTGCATCGCTCCAGCCAATCGAGGAAGTCGGCGCCGTGGATGCGGATCGAGTCTGGTACGAAGCGCAGCGTGCCGCCGGCAAGCAACGCCGAAAAAATTTCATAGACTGAGACATCAAACCCGATGGTGGTCCAAGCGCTGCACGCGTCTCCCACGTCCAGTGGCTGCCTGCGTTCGAAGTCAGTCAAGAGGTTTACCACTCCTCGGTGGGGGACCATCACGCCCTTTGGTTTCCCTGTGGATCCCGACGTGTACATGACGTAAGCAACGTTGTCGCCGGTGACTTCAATTGTTAACGGCTCGGCAGGCTCAGAGGCGATCTGGGGACGTTGCACATCCAAAGCGACTGACGGAACATCAACACTGCCAAGCGCAACCGCCTCTCGCTTCGCGCTTATCACGAGCAACGCTTTCGAGTCCTCGACTGTCACTCGCACTCTCTCTGGGGGCAAGGCTGTGTCGATTGGTAGATAAGCTCCGCCAGCCTTCATCACAGCCAAGATTGCTTCGAGCAGTTCGGGGCCCCGCCGAAGATAGAGGCCGGCGACTGCACCGGGCCCGACGCCGAGACGACGTAAATAGTGAGCGAGTTGATTCGAGCGTCGATCTAATTCCGCGTATGTCATCTGTTGCGCTGCGTCTGTGATGGCGACGGCGTCGGGTGTACGCTCAGCTTGCTTTGCGAACAGTGCGTGCAGGCATTCCTCACGGGCATATTCGGCCTGCGTCTGGTTCCAATCGACTACTAACTGCTGATGCTCCTCTTTGCCGATCATTGGCAACTCATAAAGCTTCAGCGATGGGTTGGCGACGACGCCCGCGATCAAGTTTTGGAAGTGTTCGGCCATTAGCCTGATCCGTGACTCATCGAAAAGCGCCGTGCGGTATTGGAAGGTAAGCGATAGCGAGGCGCGTTCCTCGAGGGCTAGTAGCATCAGATCATAAGGAGCGCCTCCCTGCCGCCAGAACAAATCCTTCATTTGTACTGCCCGCGCAGTTCCACTCGTCGGCACTAGCTTGTCAGTCTTCGACCTCGCGATCTCTGCCTCCTGAAGCTGCCGTGGCTGTTCCCACGCGAAGACAACCTGGAAGAGTGGCGAGAGACTCAGATCTCGTTCTGGTTGGAGTTTCTCTGCGATGAGCGAGAACGGATAGTCCTGATGAGCTAGCGCGTTGATGACTGTGGCACGCACGTCTTGTAGAAAAGATCTGAAGTCCGCCGCTCCATCGAGCCTCGCTCGAAGAGCGACTGGGTTAACAAGGTTGCCGACGATATCCCTAAACTCGGGACGGCTGCGACCTGAAGTCGGTGAGCCGATGATGATGTCTTCCTGTCCGGAATGGCGGTGGAGCAGAACGTAGAAGCAAGCCAAAAGGGTTGTATAGAGGGTTGAGCCCTCTTGCCTGGCGAAGTCTGCCAGTCCACGGCGAAGTTGTTCCCTCAATTCGAACCTGTAAGAAGCACCCTTGTAAGACTGAGCAGCCGGCTGTGAACAGTCCACCGGTAGGTTCAAGACCGGCAGCTCACCTTCGAGTTGCTTGCTCCAGTAAGACTCAAGGCGCTCTGCCTCCGAACCAGCCAACATATCAGCTTGCCAATAGGTAAAGTCGGTGTAATTCAACTCAGGAGGGAGCACTGTTGCTTTCGTCTCATTGATCTCCATCTCGTATCTGACTCGCAACTCCGAGGCAAGCAGATCGAGCGACCAAAAATCGCAGGCGATGTGATGTACAGTGAGAAGGAGAAAGTGTTCCCGTGCCGAGCGTGTGAACAGTTTGATTCGCAGGACTTCGCCGCCTTCGAGATCGAAAGGCCGATCGGCCTCCGCACACAGGGTCTGCAACTCAGGATCTTTCACGTCCGAAACGTCGACGCATTCAAAGTCGACCGTTTGGTGCTCGCGGATCAACTGAACGGGCTTGCCGTCACGGACGGCATAAGTTGTTCGAAGTGAGGCATGAGAGTAAACCAAGGCCTGACAGGCGCGGCGCAGTGCTGCTGTGTCAACCTCTCCGGCAAAATGAACAGCGTAGGAGATGTTGTATGACGAGCCTTCCGGGTCGAGCAAGTAAGCAAGCCACAGTGCTTGCTGGCCGTACGATAACGGGTGCTCGCCGATGACATGGCGCGGGAATTCATAAGTCGATGGAACTGCGGACTCAGAGGAGCTGAGTTGATTGAGAATCTCGGTCGTGAGGTCCTCGATGCTAGCGCCGGAGAAGACGCTCATCGCCGGAAGACTGACACCCAGTTGCGACTCGACGCAGTGCCTCAGCTCAAGCGCCGCCAAAGAGTCAAGGCCGAAATTATTCAAAGGACGTTGAAGCGAGAATTGCGCTGGAGAAACCTTCAACAGCCGCGCTGCTTGATCGCGGAGGTAGGTGGTAAGAAGCCGCCGGCGTTCTATGCCTCGCGTCGCAAGCAGGTCAGCAAGACTTGGGATCTCGACGATTACTACGGCTTCGGGCTCTTCGAGGATGCTGCTGCCCACTACGTTCAGTTGACCAGCCAAAAAACTTGCACGGCAAGCTTGGCGCTGAATCTTCCCGCTCGAGGTTTTGTGTATGGTGCCTGTCCTAATTAAGACGATGGCGTAAACTTGGAGTTCATGCTCCTCGGCTACATTAGTGCGAATAGCGCTGACGACATCCTCGAAATTTGTCTCACAATAGTGACGGTTCACTTCGTAGACGATGACCAGCCGCTCCTCGCCAACTACTTCAACTGAGAAGGCGGCACCACAGCCTTGTCGCAAATCCGGATGGCTCTGCTCCGCCGTTAGCTCCAAATCCTGCGGGTAGTGATTGCTCCCTCTGATAATGATCAGATCTTTGAGGCGACCAGTTATGAAGAGCTCGCCATCATAGACAAACCCGAGATCGCCTGTGCGCAGATAAGGTCCGTCCAGATGGTTGTCGAGGTACGCCTTGAAGCAGCTCTCAGTTTCCTCGGGGCGTTTCCAGTAACCGAGCGCGACGCTCGCACTCGATACCCAAACTTCGCCTACCTCTTCGGGCCCACACTTTTTTCCTGTCCTCGGGTCGACGACCGCAACTTTCATTTCAGGATCGATTCGTCCGCAGCCGACCAACGTCTGAGTCTGCGGCTGACCTTCGGCCGCTTCGATCACGCGGTGCTGTTCCAGCGCTGCTGACTCAGTCGTAAAGAAGACTGGCGCATCGCCAACCCGCGACGCGGTTACCTTCAGTGTCGCTTCGGCAAGTCCGTAACCGGGGCAGAACGCTTCGGCGCGGAAGCCGTAGGGCGCAAACTTCTCGGTGAACCGGTCCAATGTTGAGCGGCGAATCGGCTCCGCACCATTGACGGCTACTTGCCAACTGCCGAGATCGAGTCCCTCACACTCCTCGGTGCTGATCTTGCTGGTGCAAAGATCGTAAGCGAAGTTTGGCGCGGCAGCGTGTGTGGCTCTGTATTGAGAGATGGCCCGAAGCCATAGCAGGGGCCGTTGGAGAAAAACGGCTGGGGGCATGAGGTACGCGGGTAATCCTTTATATAAAGGCTGCACGATACCGTAAACAAGGCCCATGTCGTGGAAATGCGGGAGCCAACTCACAACACGACTCTCTTCGGTGTGCTGCCAACCAGCGTCGAGATATGCGGAGTTATGCAGCAGGTTCCGGTGGCTGACCATGATGCCCTTGGGTGTAGCCGTTGAGCCCGACGTGTATTGAAGATAAGCGAGGGCGTCAGGTTCAGGTGTCGGGGGGAGCAACCTATTAGCATCATGGACCACGAGATCGTCAGTGGTAATCCAAGTCAGTGCGCTCAGCCCCGATGTTTGAACAAACAGATCATCTAGTCTGGAGAGGACCTGTGTCGTAGTCAGCGCGAATTTTGCCCCTGCGTCCGCCGCAACCTGTTGGAGACGGACCAAAGTACGGTTTGGTCGAGGCGGATAAAGTGGTACAGCAACCGCCTCCGCATAGAGGCAGCCGAAAAAGGCCGTCACATAGTCCAACCCTGCCGGGTAGAGCAATAAAACTCGTTCGCCCTTCGCACGTAGACTTCGCAAACGAGCGCCTACCACACGGGCTCGGATGTCTATCTCTCCATAGGACAGGCTTACCTGCTCAGTCTCGCCATCGGCGAGAAAGACGTAGGCCAGGGTGTCATGTTGGTGGACCGCCCTCGCGTGCAAGAGCGTCACCACGTCAGACCCGCCCGCAGTTACCAGCGATGAGGCTGAATCTGTCGAACTAATCACAGATGCTTCTTCGCGACCCGAAAAGGATCCACGGAGTTGTTAAGAGTTAACGCTGGCTTCGCCAGGGCGAGTAAGTCGAGATCGTCGGGCGGGTTGAAGTTCAATGTGTCGCGGCAATATTCTTCCCATTCTGGCGTGACGCGATCGAAGATGACGTTCTCGCCTGGCCACATCGAATGCGTCACGGTGAGGTCCCGATGCAGAAAGACAATCTCGTCCTCAGATAACGTTTCGGATGAGCCCTCCGGTTTATCTTCGTCTTGCGACTCCTTCCAGTTAATCCGGCTTTCGGCCCAAGCTGGGTACTGGCGTGCTTGTTTCAAGACTATAGCCTTACAGTAGGATCGCTCAGGACGGTTGGCTTCAGCCAAACCGGTCCTTGCTTCGGCGTCTCTCAACAATCGAGCCGCTTCAGCTTGTCCGGCTGCCAGGGCGATTAGATAAGGGGTGCGTTCATCGTGGCCCAGTTTTAACGGGTCAGCCCCGTGTTCGAGTAGCGACCTCACGACGGCAACGTCTCCTTTGCCTGCGGCCCAATTCAAAGGCGTCCAACCGTGCTCATCCTGTTGGTTGACGTCGGCTCCCGAATCGATCATTTCACTCACGGCTTGAAAATTACCGGCCTTCACTGCTTCTGTCAGTTTCAAATCGCTCATGTTTCGTCTCCCTGTTTGAGAGTTGCGCTAAATTCTTTCTAAGTGCCCTTGGCCCGCAAGAGTATTTAGATCGAGATTGGCGATGCAGCGGACCTTGACATAATTGAGTGTCAAGCCACCGGCGAGCCGGACAGCGTTTGCGCTTTCGTCAAAAGCTATTGAGTCGCGCTCAAGTGCGACTCCCAACTCCGTGCCGCCCCGCGTGCCGGTGAACTTTAGGTGTACGTACCCGCGGTCAATGCACTCCTTGAGCGCATCCAAGGTTTTCTCGGGCCGCAGGCTCGCTTCAACGGCGTGGCTTCCCTTTGATAGACGTTGGACCAGGTCATCGCTGTGTGGGCGATCTGAATCGTTCTCATCTGCTGGAGGATCTGGAATTGGCAATGGGTTGCGGGCCAACTCCTCCATGCGCTTTCTCAAGCTGAGTGGCCTCATGTCAGTCCACACTTCTTTGATGTAAGCAAGACATTCAGCCTTGCTGCCGGTCTTGCCGGCGTTCTGCCAACCAAGTGCGTTCTCGCAGTCTGCCGGCCAGATGGAATATTGCTCCTCGTGGTTGACAACCACGTTGTAGATCGTCGTGTCTTCGGTTTCGTTATCGCTGAACGTCATCTTAGTCTCCTTTAGCTTGCTACTCGTAAAACAGCTCCTTGTGTCCGAACAGCCTCTCGGCTTTAACGTTACGGGCATTGCACTCAGCCACTACCTTGTTCGAGGCCACTATGGGATTCGACTCCTCCGTATACCTCGTGCACATGACGTAGTTCAGCCACGGCTCTTGGCCCATCGCGTAGACATACACCTCTTTGCAGTTAAATTGGTTCACGAGCCTGATGGCCCTGTCATAGTCCGAACCTGACAGCCGCCGCGACTGATCCATTCTCCTGTCCAAAAGCTGGGTCAGTAGCGGACCATAAACCCACGATAGCGGCGCGCCATCACACTCCATCCCCAGGAACAGAACGTCGATGTCACCAATGACTTCGAAGACACGCTCGTAGAGTTTCGGTTCGATGTTGTTGGAGTCGGCGGCGAGGAGGAAAGATCTCCCGTTGAATCTGAGATGATGGGCGATCTTGCTTCCCACGTTAAGGTCTGCGTGCTCTCCGAGGAACGGCACTCCCGTGATTTCGCCACTTGGTATCTCCATAGTCTCGAGTGGCGCGATCTCCATCACATTCTTAAAACCGATGTGTTGAAGAATCAACTTGAGCGAAGGATCTTCCAAACATCCATCACGGTTTCTGGGGACGACTACATTTCTTATCTTGTGCCGCAACTGCAAGAGCGATTCGAGCATGATGTGGTCTGTGTGACCGTGGGTGATGAGCACATAGTCAATGACTCGCGGCAGGTCGAGGTATGTATAACGTTGGTTCCCGTTTGGATACGCGTAACTGATCGCCGGGTCTACCAGAACACTGACTTCTTTGGTCTCAAGCAGGATGCAGGCATGGCCAAAGTATCGAACCCTGACGCCGGAGCCGTTGTACCTCGACGGCGGCGGCGGAGCTTGCGCGGTGAAAAAAGTACAGAACGCGTTTTCCTGTCGAGGGTCGACGCCGAGTTGCTCTTTCAGCCCATCGATGGGCCGCGGCGTCTGCTTCATACCAAATAGCTCGTCGAGCGCCGGATTCGCAAAGGGCACATTCAGTTGCAAGACGTCGTCGCTCGGCAATCTTGGCGTGCTCAGCGCGAAGGGCCTATAGTCCCGCGACATCGCTGACAGCGAAATGCTTTGCAGCGAGGAGTCGTAGTACTTACTCCGATATAGCAACCCTTCGATGAACTTGATAGCTGGATTGTTATTCAAGTCGTAAACCAATTCAACGAATCCACGCAAGTTGGCAGGAGTTTTCTGATACAAAGGTTCGAGCGTGTAGCCTTTGGCCTCGATCCTCAGAGTTTCGTCGAGGCTCTTCACGGAGTCGGCGAAGTCCAGCATGTGCGCCTGCTCTTTCTCCAGCCTGGCGATCAGCATTTTAATCTCGTCAACCCTGGTCCCTTCGTAATCAATGAACGGTCCACCGAGCATCTTTGGATTCTTGACTGCGTTGGCGTGAATCTGCGGCGCCGCCACGTAAGACTTCATGATCTTCAGGTGCGAGTTTGCAACGTTCATCGCGGCTGTCGCCGGCGCGATGAGGTGAATCCACGCGTACCACTGGTTGAACAGTGGCTCCATCTTAACGTTCTGCCGAAGATAAACTGATTGACGTGACATCGCGGCGCTACCGCAAGAGGCCGAATCTTAAATGAACGATTTGTTTAGGAAATAATTAGGCCGTTGTGGGCGGGCAGCGCTACCGCACGTAGAGCGGGCACTCTACTCGTAAAGTGAGACTTACCCCGAGATCTCTAGCGAGTCAGCAATTGCGGCTTAAACCGACGCGCCGACTCAACTATCAGCCGGGTGACGATGTGTGCCTTGAACAGCATAAGACACCAGTTCGAAACCCAGCTTTTCAATAGGAAGTGTGGGGGAATGAGTGAAAGTTAAGGTTAAATACTCGAACTTCGTTTGCTAATTCTTACGATGTGCGCAGTCTATACTCATCGCCCAGACCTGTCAATACAAAGATTGCTCGACAGATGAGAGGTCTTAAAAGAACACTTGCAAAAATTCTTCTTTGAAGTAGACTTCGCGCATCAACAAAAGGTGCTGAATCCTTTTCTGAAACCGAATCCGACGGACGTGGGCGGACGGTCATCGGCACAACCGCTCTCACGACTTTCCCGCCGGTGAATTGCATTAGAACCGTAAGCAAACAACTGGGGGTGTTATGCGGAAGCTGCTACAGGACCTGCGTTATGGTTTGGCAATGATGCTTAAAAGGCCCGGCTTCACGCTGGTGACCCTGTTGGCGCTGGCTTTGGGCATCGGAGCCAATACAGCTATTTTCAGCGCGGTCAACTCGATCCTTTTGCGCCCCCTGCCTTACCCGGACGCTGAGCAACTGGTGAGGCTTCACGACTCGAAGCCACCGCAGTTTGACGAGTTTCCCGTCTCACCGGGAAATTTCACAGTGTGGCGAGAGCAAACCAACTCCTTCGAGAACGTCGCAGCTTACTATACCGGTCCACCGCTGATCATGACGGGCAATGATCGTCCCGAAGTGTTCGAGGGCGCGCGAGTCTCCGCAAGTCTATTTCCGCTCCTGAAGGTTCACCCGATCCTGGGCCGGCCCTTCACGACCGATGAAGAGGAGTTGGACCGCGCTCAGGTCGTGTTGCTGAGCCATGGGCTATGGCAACGCCGCTTCGGATCGAATCCGGGTATCATCGGTCAACAGATAACACTTAGCGACAAGAGCTACACGATCATCGGCGTCATGCCCCCCGACTTTAAGTTTCCAACCGACCGCACGGAACTTTGGGTGCCGACCGGTTTCGTTCCCGAGGACCGGACGCGGCACGGGGCCCACTACCTCGCCGTTATCGCACGACTCAAGCCGGGCACGTCGCTCCAGCAGTCGCAGACCGAGATGCAAATGGTTGCGCAAAGGCTTGCCGAGCAGAATCCACAGACCAACGCCGGCTGGAATACGAAGGTCGTGAACTGGCAGGAAGATATGGTGGGCTCGATCAGAAGACCGCTAATCATCATTTCTGCCGCTGTGCTTTTCGTCCTGCTCATCGCTTGCCTGAATATTACCAACCTTCTACTCGCGCAATCCTTGTCGCGCTCGCGTGAGGTAGCAATTCGCATGGCACTGGGCGCGAGCCGCAGCCGGATCGTTCGCCAGTTCCTTACTGAGAGTATGCTTCTATCAGTCGTCGGCGGTCTTCTTGGTCTACTCCTCGCAATAGTAGGCGTAAGGGTATTGTCATCGTTCGCCGCCGACACGCTGCCTGGCGCGGATAACATTTCGGTGGACTGGCGTGTGCTCGCTTTTACGATGGGACTCTCGATGCTGACCGGCATCGTCTTTGGTTTCGCACCTGCACTGCAATTCTCAAAGCCGGACATGAACGAAATGCTGAAGGAGGGCGGGCGCGCCGGAACGGATGGAGTTCACCGCAATCGTCTGCGGAGGCTGCTTGTAGTAACCGAAGTGGTCCTGGCGCTGGTACTGCTTGTCGGAGCCGGACTGCTGATCAGAAGTTTCACCAAGCTGCAAGAGGTAAACCCGGGTTTCGATTCGCGAAACGTTTTGGCGATGAACGTTTCGCTTCATCGTACCAGATATCCCAAGGAGCCACAGCAGGCGGCTTTCTTCGAGAAGGTCGTGCAAGGCATCTCGACTGTGCCCGGAGTTCAGGCTGCCGGGGTCGTGGCGCCACTGCCGTTCACTAGTGACATGAACTATGGCTTCAAGCTTGTCGGACAGCCGCCAGTCGATGAGAGCCAACTACCGCAAGCTAACTACTACCTCGTCAGCTCTGATTACTTCCGCGTGATGAACATCCCACTGCTGAAAGGGCGAACCTTCACCGACAAGGACAGAGAAAATGTCCCGCGAGTGGTTATCATCAACGACACGATGGCGCGCAAGTACTTCGCCACGGAAGATCCGCTGGGCAAGCAGATCAATATCACTAACGGCTCGGACGTTTGGCGAGAGATCGTTGGCGTCGTCGGCGACGTCAAGCAGTACGGACTCGACACTGAGGTGAAACCTCAGATTTATGAGCCGTACCTTCAGGAACCTTTCTTCATGATGTCCATCGTGGCCCGGACGAGTGTCAACCCAGCCGGCATGGGGGAACCCGTTCAGGCCCAGGTCTACGCTCTCGACAAGAATCAACCAGTGACCACGATCACTACCATGGAGAGTATCGTTTCCGAGTCGCTGGCCAAACGACGCTTCTCGATGACCCTGCTCAGCATCTTCGCCGGCGTTGGGCTCGTCCTGGCGACCATAGGTATCTATGGCGTTATGGCATTTATAGTCTCTCAGCGAACACACGAGATGGGCATTCGCATGGCGCTCGGGGCACGAGTCGCCGACATTGTAAGGCTCGTGGTCGGACAGGCCGTACTACTCGTCATCATCGGCATCGTGATCGGCTTGGGCGCTTCATTCGCCCTCACACGCACCATGTCGAGTCTGCTGTTTGGGGTGACTGCAACAGACTGGCGCACATTGGCTGGCGTCTCAATCTTGCTCATTGCTGTCGCCCTGATCGCTAGTTATCTTCCCGCCTACCGCGCGATGAGGGTCAACCCCGTGGAAGCACTGCGCGAGGAATGATTAGTCAGTTCCTGGTTACACGATTCGCGTCCCTTCGACCGGGGTGAAGTGAACCGCAATGGTTGCCAGCCGGCTCTTCCGCTCATCAAGGGATCTGATTAGATTTGGATGTTTGATGTACTCGAAGAATTCGGCACTCAGGCGACGCGCACTTGTCATCCACCCAAGTTTCAAAAGATCATCAAAGTCTCGCTCACTGCAAATCTGTGGACCAATCTCCAGCGGTGATGAGCCGAGCGTCCACAGATCTTTCTTGAAGTAGCAACGCAACAACCAACGGCCATCACCATCGAATGAGGGCGAGAACCCGTTTCGTGTGTGGCAGGTGCGATCATTGTTCAAAATAAGTGCGCTGCCCGGTCTTAAAACAGTGGCAATCGCCTTATCTTCTATATAGATCTCAAGCTTGCTGAGCCACTCAACAGCCTCTTCATTAGCACAATCGGTGCCGTTGAAATTGAGATTCAGCTTAAGCCCTGTAGTAATACTCTGTACCGGGTTCAGCAACACATATTTAGCCGTACCCAATGGAATGCCGAGGCATTCCATCTGGTCATACAATTCTGGGCCCTTGAGCCGGAATGTTCCTTCATCTTTCGCCTCAGCCAGCAGCTCCATGCCAGGGTCAAACATGTCAGTTGAAAAAAGCAAAGTCTTAGCCATCGGATCTTCCCGAACACCAAGCAACACCACATAGTCTGGACGTTTCCTGTGCCAGGCGCTTTCACAATGAAAGGGAAAGTTGTTTTCGTACCCTCCCGAGCCTTTCACAGTCCTCAACTCTCGGATCGAGACGACATTGTCTATTAATGGTGCAGTGCCACGCCCTTCCTGCCGATAATTGAACGGCTCGGCGCCAGTTAGACAACCTAAAGCCAGCAGTAGTGCTTCAGCAACAAAAGTTTCTTTATAGTCGGGCGACAGCGAGCCACCTCGACCGGGTGTATCTGGAAGATAAGGATCCAGCGGCAAACCACAGACAAGAACAGCACCCAGTCCAGAATCGAGTTCAGCACGGATCCGACACAGCGTGGCTTTAGCAAGTGAACGAACGCCGAGCTCCTTTGCACTGGCAATAAAAGATTCCTGTTCTAATGAGATGTAAGGATTAGTTGGAATAGTAAGGATCATTTCGAGGAGGGCTTCACGCTCCCCCCGGGACAAGACAACAACACCTTGCTCTGGAAAAACGGCACTATTTTCACGTGGAAAATCTAGTGGACGAACCTTTCGGTAATCTATCCACTCCACAGTCTTGCTCAACTCTTCTTTCCGGATTGCCATTGCCACACCTTTGATATCCTTACGCGCTCTTCGCCATCCTTCTTCTCCGATAGACGATTGAGGCAGGGTGGAGGAGATTAAGTCGCCGATCACCAAGGTCGAGAACGAGCAAGCTCACATGCTCAACTCCGCCAATGGCGGCATCTCACAAACTCGAATTGTTTAAGGAAGCAGTCAGGCTCAGCGTAAAGGCCTTTAAAGGACAATCAGGTGGGGACGACGAAGCGCATCACGACGATTACTGCGCGTGCGCAGCTACCGCATGTAGAGCCGTGTTCTCTAGGAGTCAGGTAATAGTTATGGCATCGAGCGAATCTCGTCGAGCCGTCTTCTTGCAACCTAAAACTCAACGCGCCTGCTCACAATTCGTCGGCTTTAAACAACTTGCCGAGAAAAAGTACGTTGAATTCGCAAGGGACCTCAATCCCAAATGGGAATCTGGCAGTCATGGCACACGAGACATCGCGCAGGATGCGAGGCGGGAGTTGGTCGCAATCACTCGAGGCTGCAACTCCGCGTTGTGCAACCTAAAACTATCAACAGGAGCGTTGGGGGATGAGTGAACGTTAAGGTCAATCACTCGAACTTCATTTGCTGATTTGCGCGATGTGCGGCAGTCTAAACTCATTCGGTTCAGAGTGTCAATACAACCATTGCACACATGGTGGTAACTAGATAGAAATGTCCTATCGATAACCGAATAGAAAATGTCTCTGGCATGCGCATCTGAAAGGGTGGGCAAATGGAAGGACATTTGGTGATGAGTAGGAAGGAACGGCTCGTCAGAAGTTAGAAGAGGCAGTCTGTTATCCTGCCCCTTCTCCACCGTACGAGCTTTCTTGCCTATGGGTGCATTGCGCAAAAGCCCTTGCGATTATTTACCCAGTTCTGTTCGATGAGAAAATCACGACTGCCAAGGCGGATATTTGCGCGCGCTCCGTTTGCAGTTGTGTAGGTTTGTCCGAAAGTACCGCTGCATTTATCGGCATTCTCGAAACCGTAACGGTCATACCAACCATTGCCGAATGGATTGGTGAGAAGGCCATTAAGAGCGTGAGTAAGGTTTGTCACCATGGCATCGCCGGCAAAGTTGCCGTTTGGCGTAATCGGCCCAAACGGCGCGCCCGCAATCGTCTTACAACGGTTCAGACTCGCGTCTGAAGCCTCATGCCTCAGAAGGGATTCAACTGAATTGTGGGTCACGTAAAATGCGAGAACCAAGAAACAGACCAACTAGTCTCAAAGTGATCGCTTCCACACGTTCCCGCTTTACCTGATCAGTATCAGCATGCAGCCGCCACAGCAACAGCGCTCCAGAAGTCACCTCAATCAAACTGTCAAAGCCGAATCCGACCAGGGCAATGCTGCCCGCAATGACCAGTTTCCTCTGAAATTCCTGTAAAGCGCTTCTCTTTCACCACGGCGACACTGGTTCGATTCTCGTACGCCAAAGCTATCATCATTTACAAACACTCCCATTCGTTTCACAAAATGAGTTAAGAGGAAAATGTTGAGGCAGCCAAAGAGGCGTGGTCTAATCGGAATCGTTCAACCCAACCCGCTTCAATGGAGGCTTACAGGTCTCGAATCATGCTTGGAACTATTTGCGGACTCGTCTACGGCACCCTCTCTGCCGCTTCAATGATTCCGTTGTCCTTCCCTGATAAGAGGGCGGCACTCGCCGGCATTTCTGAACCGCTTCGCGATTGGTTTTGTCATCGGTGCGGCCGCGTCTACCATTGCCATCATAGGCGCAGGGTCTTGTTTTCGGGATCTTGTTGAGTCTGCCTGATGCGATAATCACCAAAGCCTATGCGCCAATTCTTATCCTGGGTACGATTGGTGGTCTGATCATTGGCGTGATTGTCGGAAAGTGGGGTGCGTAGTTACGGCGTGGTACGAAGCGATGATGAAAGCGTGCGCGCTCGACATCAAGGAGCTTCTTGCCAGAGGCCGCATCGAACCGGATGCCGTCTTCCCAGAGCTCACGAGGCTGGCAGCGAGCGACCGATAGCAAATGCGCGAAGTGGCTGCCACGGCGCTGGTCGAGATCGGTAAGCTCCATCCAGTCGCGGTCCTTCAAACCGCGCGCCGGTGGGCCAAGGACCATGACGCGAATGTCCGGCGTGCCGCAAGTGAGGGCCTGCGTGGCATTGTAAAGGTAGATCCGCAAGCCGTCCGGCCTGTGATCGAGACGCTTCGGACCGACCCTGAGCTGTATGTCAAGAAGTCCGTGGCCAATGTGCTTCGGAACGCGAGCGGCAAGCACCCAGAGTTCGTTCTTAACATTTGTCGGCAGTGGGCGCATTCGACTAACCCGCACACTGGATGGATCGTGAAGGATGGGCTGCGAAAGCTCGAGGGCTCACGTCCTCGCGCCGTTGCAGCGGTCTTGGAGACACTCGACCGTTCGACCTTCCGACGGCGCGGCGAACCATTTTGCTAATAATCCAAGGAAGGCGAACGCCTTCGTTCAATACTGTGTGAGGCTGTCGTTACTCCCTCCGTCAAGCACTAGCCCACGGACAATCTGGCTTCAAGCGGCTGGTCCTTCCACGACTGCTCTTTCATTGCATCGAAGCGGCATTAATGCAAAGACCACGAAGTTTGCCGTGCTCCCTGAGGTCATCGGTGACAATAAGACTGCCGGTTGAATACTGCTAAGTTTGGCGGTGCTGAGCCAAATTACCGCGAAGTTCTTGTTGTAAACTTGCTGTAATCTTCTGGGCGCTATATGCGCGGGAGTGCGTTATGTTCTGCTCAAACGACTGTTTTCCGGCTGAAATGCAGGTTTATGTTTTTGAAGGCGTGGTTGCAGCGGCTGATTCAGGATTCATAACCCCAAGGTCGGCGGTTCGATCCCGCCCCCCGCTACCAATAAAATCAATAACTTAGAACACTCGCTCTTTTGAGCTTGGGAGTTCCAACCCCAATGCCACTCTCTTACCACTGCATTGGCAGCAATTTAGCCGAATTCAGAATTACAGCAACTTTACAACAACGTGTTTGATATTCTCTGACGCTCGATCCATTAGCAACGGACTTACTGGAGGTCGGGTCGAACAGTCGCTTTCAACAGCTTAACTTATGATTGGATCCGAAGGTGCCACCCATCTCTGCATCCGAGCCGGAGGCGAAGCGTTGCCGCTGGGCCTTCCCCGAAACCTTAGCCTTAGTACGATTACTCAGGCTGGGAATCGCTTTGAACTGCGGACTTACAATATTAAAACTGAATATGGCCCACGGATAATTTTTAGCCCTATTCGATGAGATTTGCCAGCATCGGATTCAGATTCCCGCGTGAAGGTCAAACATGCAGCATGGTTTGCCGTGTTGCCTTGTTTGGGAACCCGATACCATTAGCGGACCGAGTGCAGACATTCGCTCCTGCTAATTGCCGGTCCCACCTACGAGGAGAGGGACAACATGATCACTCATTTGAGAGTCGAACCTTTATTCGATAACTTGCGATCGGAGCCACGGTTTAAGGAGCTGCTGCGCCGAATGCATTTAGATTAGGTGTACTCCTTCTCTCATCTGATGGATTTCCTGAGCTGCGCTGCTGTCTAAAGGGTTCAGGGCCTTTCTTCGAAAGCTTTTCAGATATCACCTTCGCTGACGAAAAAGGGCGGCCTACCTGAGCAGGCCGCCCGCGAATAAAGTTGACAGAACTCAAGACTACTAAAGAGTAGTGCACTGCCCGTCAGCAAGCAACAAGCTATCTGCGTTCTGATTAGTAATGGTCGCCGTTGTGCCGTCGAACTTGGTGATGTTTATCGTAAACGGTTCTTTATACGACTTGGCACGATCCTTCAACACGCTGAGCGCCACCGCCTCGCCCAACAGCACTCCCCAGTAATTGGAACTGCGGAAGTGAATGCCGGAGTGAACTCCATGACCAAAGCAGACGTTGAATGCCACCTTGCTCAGTTCTCCATTGATATCGATATCATTCGCGTCCGCGCCCGAGTAGGTTTGTAGCGAAAAACCATCCGAACTGGGTTCCACCAAGTCCCGGCCACTTGCTTGAAGCAGCGGCCGGAGCTTCTGACTACCGTCAAAGAAGAACTTTATGGCCGTGCAGCACGCGCCGGCGACTGTTGCATGGCCACCCGTGTAGCAGGGATGCGTCGGCGAGCCTTCGGGAAATGCTTGAGGCAAAAAGTGGCTGCCATATTTCGCGAGGATCCTGGGCAACACTGCGGAGCTCAGGACATCGTTGTGCAACTCCGCGGAAGCTTGAGGAACCGGTGTGCTGCCGGTGCGCCTGGCTTCGACTAAGGCTCCGTATTCTTCTGGCCGCAGGCGCATGTCAACGATCCACTTGCGGCACCATGAGGCTTTGAGTGCGCGGGTGGCCATTTCTGCAAGCGTTCCCGCAGCATCTGGTCCACCCAGTGTGCCAAAGGGCTTTTGGGTGTTCGAGAGTGGGATTGGGCCGCCTGGCCTACCATAAGGATTACC
>Ga0075425_100000244_pt1 | contig 49700 bp, 9 predicted proteins | sample SoiMethybrSBSTD4_FD_75300 | JGI IMG/M metagenome (GOLD analysis project Ga0075425, IMG submission 75300) | Bulk soil microbial communities from a Populus tree surrounding site in Tennessee, USA - Soil MetaG P. TD hybrid SBSTD4 | ecosystem: Environmental > Terrestrial > Soil > Tree plantation... | reverse complement strand
GGTCTCGCCGTCAATCCCGATCGCGTCCTCGCGCAGATGCAGGGCGGCATCGTCTACGGCCTGAGCTACGCGCTCCTCGGCGAGATCACGGTCAAAGACGGCGCCGTCGTCCAGCACAACTTCGACGATTACCCGGTGCTGCGCATCCACCAGACGCCGAAGATCTCCGTACACATCATGGAAAGCGGTGAGCCGCCGAGCGGCGTCGGCGAACCTCCGACACCCGCGGTGGCACCAGCCGTGGCCAACGCCATCGTCGCGGCCGGCGGACCTCGCATCCGCGAGATTCCGTTCCACCGGCACGTCGTGGTGCTCTGAGACGGGACTGAATCGAGCCTGGCGGCGAAGACATCGCCGCCAGGGCTCGAGCAATCTCAGAACGTCTTCAAGAGCTCGATCAGCGCGAGCTTGTCGTCACGCGAGAGGTCCTTGCCGAATTCGTGGCCCTTGTCCTCGTAGAAGTCGGGGCACTTGTTCAGCTCGAGGAACTTCGGCACGAGCTTCTCGGCCATGAGCGCCTTCGCCTGCGCGTCGTCGAGGTTTTCCTTCTTGATTCTCTTGAGCACGCCGATCACTTCAGCGGCCAGTTTGACGCGCTTCCATGCGTTGCCGAGGCCGGGGTCGAGATTCGTGTTGGAGAGCAGATTGATTGGGGTTCCTTCCGGGATCGGGCCGAGCTCGAGGCTGTCCAGCTCCGGGTTGATCGCATCCTTGTGATGACGCCGGACGATTTTCGCGAGCTGGTCGGGGAGATAGGCCATCGGAATGTTGATGGTCGACTTCTCGGTCGTCCGCCAGACCATGTCGCCGCGCGGATGTTCGGGATCCATCCAGAGCATCTTCTCGATGCCTTCCTGGAAGGCCTTCATGCGGGCGTCGACGCGGACGTCGTTCGGCGTCAGCTCCATCGGATCGCTGCCGACCGTGTTGTTGTGAAGGTACGGCGCGCTCGTCCAGAGACTGACCAGCGACGGCGGCCGGTAGTAGCCGGGACCGTTGCCTTCGATGTCGACCGTCAGGGGCTTGTTGGCGTCGAATGGATTCCTGACCTGGAACGCGGGAACCTTCGGCAGGTTCTTGTAAGTCTCCGACGAGAAGTTGTCCCAGATGTGATTGCGCATGGCATTCGTGGCCGCGGCGCGATTCGCGTTCGTGCCGATCTGCGTGACCGGATGACGGCGCTCGTCGCTGAGGAAGTTGCCTTCCCAGAAGTCGGCCGTGGTTACCGCCTGGCGGAACCATGTCTTTGCCGCATCGGTGATCTGGCCGTTCGCGTCGAACGGATCGAAGCTCGGCTGCCTGCTCGAGTGGCACGCCGCGCAGTTGTCGGCGAAGACCTGTTTGCCGCGATCGAGCTGGCGCTGATCTTTGGTGAGGTACGTGTTGCCGCCCGGCGCGTCTTTGAGGAGCAGCGGTTTGGCGTACGTGATGAAGTAGATCGCCAGGGCGTTCGATCGGTCCTCGCTCCAGTTCCACGACGCGGAGCGCTGCTGCATCTCGAGCACCGTCACGGGCGACTGCGAGGCGAGCTTCGGGTTCTTCAGGAACGGTCCGCCGACCAGCGGCCGGAAGTGCTGCTGCCACTGCGGCCAGGCGTGGCCGATGTTGACGTAGACGCGGCTGAGCGCCCCCTGGAAGCCGACCGAGTCGTCGCCCTGCTTGAGCACGCGCGGAACGCCGACGCCGCCCTTGTCCAGGCCTTCGAGCCACTTCAGATTCAGCGCGCCGCCGGCGAGCTGCTCGACCATCGGATCGTACGGGCCGGACGTCGTCACGCCGTTCGCTGCGCGCTCGAGGCGTCCCGACTTTTTATACGCGCCGACGTTGAAGACGCCGTTCATCGTGCCGGGGTTGTTGAGGTAGTCCGTGGCGATGAAGGACGTATCGAGCGCGCCCGGACGGCTGGTGTGGATGAGCTGCCAGATGAAGCTCGCCCTGTTCGGCTCGGCGACGTGAATCGGCGCTCCGTTCGTCCCGCCCGTGACCACGCGCGGCACGAAGAACTCCGTCACGTTGAAGTACTGCGCCCCGATGTAGTCGTTGAGGTTCGCCCACTTCGGGTTGTTCACGTCGTTCGGCGGCCGGACCGGATCGAAGCTGACGTGGCAGAGCGAGCAGGCCATCCCGACGACGTAGGGGCGCACCAGTTTCGGATCGTTGTAGTACTTCGGGGTCTCGTAGAAATCGTGATTCACGCCGTCGGCCTGGACATGGCTCATCCACGCGTCACGCGCGGCCTTGTCGAAATTCGGGTTGTCCGAGATGCGCAGCCCGATGACGCCGGACGACCTTCCGTAAGTGTTGTAGTCGACGTAATCGTCGAACTTGCCGTCCGGATCGTTCGGATTCGGAACGTCGAGGAAGAGACCATACCGATCGGGCTTGGTCGCCTGCATGAAGCCGGGCTGATTGATGATGCCGGCTTCCTTGAACCGGGTCGGGCGGCGGCGCGAGTCGACGGTCTTCAGCAGGTCGGCGGTGCCGAAGCCGTGCTGGGAGAGCCAGTCCCACATCAGGCCGCTGTCGCCGACCCACAAATTCCAGACGATTCGGCCCCGAAGTGCTTCCTTTTCATCGGGTTTGCTCGGATCCAGGGTGAAGCCGTCCATCCCCGGAAAGACATCGACGGACGTCTCCTGCCAGTACGGTGGAATCGGCATGTAGCGAGCGGCACCGGTCGCCGGCGGGGCGGCGTTCGGAGCGGCCGGCGGCGTGCAGGAAACGGCGATGACGATCAGCAGTGTCGAGAGAAGACCGACGACGAGACCTGGACGGACTCTGGACATTTGGTGCTCCTTCGCCCGCGCGCATGCGCAGACTGCTAAATTGTGAAGGATGTCTCTAATGTAGGAGTGATTGAGGGATGGTATTCCCTACCTCGGAAGCAATCAACGACGCGCAGAAGCTCGTAGAATTCTCCGCACACCATGAGCGAGCTCGATCCTTCCGCACCCGCGGCCACGCCCGATCCGTCCGCCATCGCACCCCCTCCACCCGCCCTCCCGCTCGCACCGGTCGCGGCAAGGGAGCGCATCGAGTTGATCGACGTGCTGCGCGGCATGGCGTTGTTCGGGATTCTCGCGGCGAACATCCGCGGATTCGCGGGACCGGCGGCGACGTACTTCATGCCGCATCTGTTCTGGCCCGCGCTCAACGACCGCATCGCCCAGGCCTTCATTGACACGTTCATTCAGGGGAAGTTCATCACCATCTTCGCGACGCTGTTCGGCGTCGGCTTCGGCGTGCAGACGGAGCGTGCTCTCAGCCGCGGCGGAAAGTTCAACTGGACGTGGGCGCGGCGATGTCTCGTGCTGCTGGCCTTCGGTCTCGTGCACGGCATCCTGATCTGGTTCGGCGACATCCTTCTCGTCTACGCGCTGACCGGACTGCTTCTGCTGCCGTTCAAGCGCCGCGAGAACAGGACGCTCAAGATCTGGGCGATCGTGATGTATCTCGTGCCGGTCCTGCTGATGCTCGGCGCCATCGCCGCGGCGCAGATGGGAGCCACGCCGCCGCCGGAGAAGATCCCGACCGCGGCGGCCATCGAGAAAACGCGCGAGCTCTTTTCAAACGGCACGTGGCTCGCGATCGAGAAGGCGCGTGCGAACGACGTGGTGTCGCATAACTGGCTCTACTTCCCGTTCTTCTTCTGGGAGATCCTCGGCCTCTTCCTCACCGGTCTCCTGCTCTATCGGAGAGGTTTCTTCACGCCGTCGCTCGAATCGATTCCGCGATACCGGCGATTGATGGCGTGGACGCTGCCGCTCGGCATCGCCGGCAACGCCGCGATCGTCGCGATGATCTGGATCTTCAAGCCGTCGCCGATGCCGACCACACCGCTCGCCGGCGTGATCGGTTTCCTGCACACGTTCGCCGTTCCCTGCCTCAGCCTCGGTTACATCTGTCTCGTCGTCGTGCTCTTCCACAGCGCGAAATGGCACGGAGTCGTCCATCGATTCGCTGCCATCGGCCGCACCGCGTTCTCGAACTATCTCCTGCAGTCGGTTCTCGGAACGTTGATCTTCTACAGCTACGGCCTCGGCTTCTTCGGCCAGGTCGGTCCGGCGCTGCTGCTGCCGATGACGATCGTGATCTTCGCGATTCAGGTGGCTATCAGCCGCTGGTGGCTGACGCAGTACCGCTTCGGTCCGATGGAGTGGGTGTGGCGGCGGCTGACATACGGCGGACCGCTGCCGATGCGAAGGGAACTGCCCGCGGCGGTGCCGGAAGAGGCGGCGGCCGCGAGCTAAAGCGCACCTTTGCCGGCTGGAAGCCGGCGGAACGGCCGCCGGGACGGCGGCGGTCCAGCCGCCGGAGCTGATCGCGATGCCGGCGACGCAGGTTTTTTGGAGCGCCGGCTTCCAGCCGGCCGTTCCGCCGGCGTCTCGCCGGCAGCGATAATGTCGCCCCGAATGACGCGACGCTTCGAGCGTTACGTCGCCATCGGCGACAGCACGACGGAAGGACTCGACGATCCGGATGGGCACGGCGGCTATCGCGGCTGGGCGAACCGGCTCGCGGAGCGGATCGCCCGCTTGCAGGGATCGCTGCTCTACGCGAATCTCGCCGTGCGCGGACGGACGACGCGGCGCATTCGCGATGAGCAGCTCGCGGCAGCGGTCGCGATGAAGCCCGATCTCGCGACGGTCGTCTCCGGCACGAACGATCTGCTGCGGCCGCGATTTCGTGCGGAGGACGTCGCGGCGATGATCGAGGAGATGCAGCGCGCGCTGATCGATGGCGGCGCGACGGTCATCACGTTCACGCTTCCCGATCTGCGCGCGGTGATGCCCTTCGCACGACTCGCGGGCGTGCGCACTGAGGCCTTCAACGACGCGCTGCGCGACGTCTGCGCGCGCACCGGCGCACTGCTGCTCGACCTCGCGAAGCACGAGGTCGGATCCGATCCGCGTCTCTGGAGCGATGATCGTCTGCATGCGAACTCGGTCGGACACGCGCGCATCGCCGAAGGACTGGCGTGGATCCTCGGATTGCCGGAGACGGACATGGCGTGGGCCGATCCGCTGCCGCCGCGCGGACCGCGAACGTTCGCAATGAAGGCCCGCGCGGAGCTCGCGTGGGGGCGCAAGTTCCTCATGCCGTGGATGTGGAGACACTTGCGCGGCAAGTCGTCGGGCGACGGTCGCGAGCCGAAGCGGCCGCAGCTGACGCCGATGTGAGTCAACTCACAAAACGTTCGTGGTGTGCGGCGATACTGCCTGCATGCTTCGTCGTTGTCTCGCGGTTCTCTGTCTCGCGCTCGTGGCCTTGCCCGCGCTTCCGGCCACACTCGACGGAACACCGACGGTGCCGCTGCCGCTGTTCCCGGGCAACAACTGGTGGAACACCGACATCAGCAACGCGCCGACGATCAGCAACGCGCCTTACCTCACTAGAATGGGCGGCTCGGGCCGGGCCATGCATCCCGACTTCGGCGCGACCGATCTCGACCTCGGCGCTCCCTACACCTACGGCATCCCGTTCGTCGTCGTCGACGGATCGCAAACGAAGATCCAGGTCGATTTCATTGAAACGCCCGAGGAGAGTGACGGCGTCGGCCAGGCGTTTTATCCGGTTCCGTCCGAGGCGATCACCACGGCCGGATGGATCGAGGGAGGACCCGCGGGCAACGTCGATTACCGCGCCGGCTCCGATCGGCACCTGCTGCTCCTCGACAACACGAACAACTATCTCTACGAGCTCTACGACGTTTTCTACAACGGCACGAACTGGGAGGCGGGATCGGGCGCGTTCTTCGACATGAACACGAACAATCGAAGAACCGAGGGATGGACATCGGCCGATGCCGCGGGCCTGGCGATTCTGCCGGGACTCATCCGTTACGACGAAGTCTATGGTCCGGACGAGATCCGTCATGCGATTCGCGTGACGTTCAGCTCGACGAACGGACACGTGTATCCGGCATCGCACACAGCAGGATCGACGTCGGGCGCATTGCCGATGGGTGCGCGTCTGCGCCTCCGCGCGGATTATCCGGAAGCCGGGAAGTCAGCAGGGATTCAGAAGATCATCCGAGCGATGAAGAAGTACGGCCTGATCGTCGCCGACAACGGGTCGAATCTCTACGTCACCGGCACATACGACGCGCGATGGGACAGCGACACGATTCACGAACTGGATTCGATTACGGTGAACGACCTCGCACTCATTCAACTTGGCTGGCAACCCACATTCACCTACATCCTCACGCTCCCCGCGAACGCCGGCAAAGGCGACACGGTCAGCGGCACGCTCACCGTCTACGACCAGAACTACAACGTCGCGACCGGCTACACCGGCACGGTTCACTTCACATCGACCGACGGCCTCGCGACGCTTCCTTCCGATTACACCTTCGTCCCTGGCGATGCCGGCGTGCACGCGTTCAACTTCACGCTGCAGACGAGCGGCAGCCAGGTCGTGACCTTCACCGACACGGTCACCGCGACGATCACCGGCTCGCGCGGCATCACGATCGGACCGGCGACGCCGGCCGGACTCGTGGCGATCGCGACCTCGACGACGCAGGTCGGCCTGTCCTGGAACGCATCGAGCGGCGCGACGCAGTACCAGGTGTATCGCGGCAACACGCTCGCGACGACGACCGCATCGACGACTTTCAACGACTCGCCGCTCAGCGCGAATACGACGTATGTCTACAAGATCCGCGCGCTCGATGCGTCGTCGCGGCCGTCGTCGTACAGCGCGCCCGACGCCGCGACGACGATCCTCTTCACCGACGATCCGATCGTCGCGCAGTCGACCGTCGTGAAGGCGATCCACATCACGCAGCTCCGCACCGCCGTCAACGCCATGCGCGCCGCCGCCGGCCTCGGCGCCGCGACCTTCACCGACGCGTCGCCGGCGACAATCAAAAGGATTCACGTGCAGGAACTGCGCGACGCGCTGACGCCCGCGCGCGCGCCGCTCGGCCTGTCGACGCTGATCTTCACCGACCCGACGCTGACCATCGGCTCGTCGCAGGTGAGGGGCGTGCACGTGCAGGAGCTAAGGAGCGGCGTGAAGTGAAGTGAAACAACGCCGTCATCGTGAGCGAAGCGAAGGACCTCTCCTGCGCCACACTAGTGTTCTGTCCGTGATATAGCTGCAATAATGCACCATGCGAACAGCAAAGCCTCTCTGGTTACGACCAGCGGTTCGAAAACGTCTGAACGAACTTGTCGGAAGACCGAACGCGCGCGCAGGGCACGTCCGCCGTGCGTGGGTCATTCTGTTGGCCGCTGACGGAGTGCGAGGCACCGAGATCGCGGCGCGGTTGCATTTGACTGCGCCGCAAGTGTGCCGTATTCGAGCGCGGTTTGAACGTGATGGAGTGGAGGGGTTAGCAGACCAGCCGAGACGCGGCCGGGGTAACAACGTGCCTGAAGATCAGGTGCGACTGGTGATCAGCAAAGTCATGGGGCCTCCGCCAACCGGGCACTCGCATTGGTCCACGCGCACGCTGGCGAAGGAAGTCGGATTGGGCCACACGGCCGTGCACGAAATTCTGCGTGCGAACGACTTGAAGCCACATTTGCAGAAAACCTTCAAGGTCAGTCGCGATCCCGAGTTCATCGAGAAAGTGCAGGACATCGTCGGCCTGTACCTGGCTCCGCCGAGACAAGCGTTTGTCGTGTGTATGGACGAAAAGACCCAAGTTCAGGCACTCGAGCGAACGCAGCGGATGCTGCCATTGCGATCTGGAAAAATCGAAACACGGACGCACGACTATCGCCGCCATGGTGTGGTGGATCTGTACGCGGCGCTGGAGCTACGGACCGGGAAGGTCGTGGGAGATTATCGCGAGTCGCACACAGCCCGCGACTTCCTGTCGTTTCTGAAGCAACTCGATCGCGAGTTCCCTCGGAAAACCCTGCACGTCGTACTCGACAACTCCTCAACCCACAAAACGCCCCATGTGTGGGAGTGGCTGGCAAAGCACCCTCGGATCAAATTTCACTTCACCCCGAAGAGCGCCTCGTGGATGAATCAGGTAGAGGGCTTCTTCAGTATCCTCACACGGCGGTCCATTCGCCGTTCAGATTTTCCGTCCAAGGCTGCACTCGTCCGCCACATTCAGACATTCCTTGAGGCTTGGAACGAGGATCCGACGCCGGTCGTGTGGACAAAATCGGCGAAGACGATCGTCCGCGACCACCGCAAACTTCTTGCGCTCACTTCACGGACGAAACACCAGGCGACGAAGAGGTCCTTCGCTTCGCTCAGGATGACGATTTGCTCCGGCGCCGCTCACGCCGTCGCCGGCTGCAGCGCTCCCTCTTCGATCCACCTGCCAAGCAGGCGCCGGATACGGAATGCGTCGGCGGCGATCTGTTTCTCGAAGTCGCCGACCTTCGCGCCGCTCGCGGCCTTCACCCACACCTCGCGGATGATCGTTGGGTCGTCTTCCTCCGGATCGGGAGTGGGCTTGCCCGCGGCCTTCAGCGAGAGATCGTCGGGAACGAAAAGCATCAGCTGCTTGAGCTCATCGTGGCGGCGGATGCCTTCGAACAGCAGGCCCATGATGTCGAGCGGATCGGTCTTCGGCTTCGCGGTCGGCGTCGGCTGCGGCACGAACGCGAACGTGCCGGTCACGGGACGCTCGAGCAGCTGATAGATCGCATCGATGCCGCGGAGATGTCCGTTCTGCGCGTCGACGAATTTGCCGCCGAGGAACAGCAGCTTGCCGGCGGTCTGCCCCGATTGCCGGCTGCTCAGCGTCACGATGCCGGTGGCCTGCTGTTCCGCGAGCGACTGCATGATCGACGGCAGTCCGAAGAAATCGAGATCGCCGGTCAGCGTCGCCGATGATGCCGCGCGCTGTGCGTTCTGTTTGCCGCCGCCGGAGTTGAGGTTGTAGAGCGCCGCCGCGGCGGTGCGTCCCACTTCGTGATCGGGGAACTTCTCCGCGATCTCGGACAGCAGCGTCTCCACCTTCTCCGAGCGCGTGCTCGACAGCGCCTCGATGATGCGCAGCGGAGGAGTCGGCTTCGTGTTGATGATCCGGCCGAGGATTTTCGTCGGGAGATCGTCGCGGATGGCCTTGATGAGGATGTCGACGGTCTGCTCGTCGAACGACAGATCGTGCTGCGCCAGCGATGCGAGCCGCGCCCGCGTGTCACCGAGCAGCGGATTCGGCTTCATGCCGTGGCGCGCGATGTTGAGCAGTGCGTTCGGCGTCGCGATGCGCGCGAGACCGCTCACGATGCGATCGAGGACTTTCTGCATCTCCTCGACCGGATAGAGCGACATGTCCTTCCGGACGAGCATCGCCTCGAACTCGGCCAGCCGCGTGATCAACAGCTTCACCGGCGGATCGCTCTTCATCTGCCCGATCGGGATGATCGCTTCCTTGATGACGTAGATGTTTTGCCCGCGGTCAGTGGAGCGCGTCAGCAGCTCGAGCTCCTTCGCCACGTCGTCGTCGTTGTCGCGCGTGATGCGGTGCAGCAGATAGATGACGTTGCGCAGGTAGTACGTGTCGACGTCGCCCGCGTGGCGATTGAGCTCGTTCTCGAGCTCGACGATCGCGCTCGTCCGCGCCTCGGACCCGTACGCTTCGAGAAGGCCGAGGAGCGAACGGCGGCGCTCGGGACGCTGCTCGCCGCGGAGCTGCGCGAAGAGGCTCTGTTTCGTGAGCGTCGGGAAGAAGCCGAGAGCCTTGCGGAGAAGGGGATGTTTGGTCTTGTTCTCCGCGTACTTCTTCAGGCGCTCGGAGCTGATCGAGTCGATGATTTCCGCCCGGATGCGGTCGACGGTGCCGGTGTCGACCTTCTTCTCGACGACGACCTTCGCCGCGAGATCGAGCATCGAGACGCACGCGGCGAGCGCGCCGGTGTTGAACTGCTGCACGGCCTCGGTCATCAGCTCGCGCAGACGCTGCGCGCTTTCGTGCGGCGTCGGCGTGAGCGAGATGATCTTGTGCATCGCCTGCAGCGATGCCGGCTGCTGCGCGGACTCGGGCATCACGATGTCCCAGTCCGGAACGCCGGCCGCGAGCACGTGGAAGAGCTGATCGGGGTCGACGACGTGGCCGCCGGTGTGTTGCGCCAGCGTCTGCAGATACGCCCTCAGCTCATCCTCGGACGTCGAGCTCGCGGTGGCCATCGACAGCAGTTGCGCGGTCGACGAGAGCTCAGGCGGAGCGATCGGGGCTTCCGACGGTGCACCGAACGGAAGCTTGTTCGCGAGACGTCCGACGACCATCGAAAGACGTTTCGCGGTGCGCTGCACCGCATCGGTGACGGCAGTGCGCACGGTCGGTTTCGGCGCGGCCGGGGCACTCCCTCCGCCGCGCGAGATGTCGACCATGTTCGCCGTGGCCGACATCATGTTGAACGACTCGCGCATCGAGGCGAGGTTCGCGCGGAGGTTCTCGCGATCTTCCGGCGGAACCGTTTCCATCGCCAGGGCGATCACGCGATCGAGGTAGGTATCGAGCGGAACCTTCTCGATGAGCTTCAGCGCGCCGACGATGTAGACCTTGCGCAGCGCGTGGAAGAGCAGGTCGGCCGGCGAGGCGTCCTGCATGCGGCCCTGCTCCTGCGCCCAAGTATGGATCTGCCGCATCATCAGCTCGGGCGGCTGAGTCATCAGCGTCTCGACGGCGTCCGACGCCGTCAGCGGCGGAATCTGATCGAGCAGATACCGCTGGACGTCGACGAGAGCTGTGTGGACTTCGTGGTTCAGTTCGGCAGACAACGTGTCCTCAGAGAGAGGACGCTATTGTAGTTCGGTCACTTCTTTCCGACGGTTTTGTCCAGATAAGCACGGATGTGCGCGGTGGTTGCGTCCTCGCTCCAGAGCGCGAGCGCGTCGGCGTCGAACTCGCCGGTGTAGCGGCGCGCGCGGCGCAGCGCGGCGTCGCGAAGCTGGCGTTTCGCAAGGGCAAACGCTTTCGGCGGCAAAGCCGCAAGCTGCCGCGCCTGCTCCTCCGCGCGCGCGAGCAGCGCGTCGGGCTCGACGGCCTCGTCGATCATGCCGAGGCGGAGGGCTTCGTCGGCCTGAACGGTGCGGCCGGTGTAGGCGATCGACTGCAGCGTCGCGATCGGGAAGGCGAAGCGGAGCAGCTCGAGAATCGCCGGAGGGAAGGGGACGCCGACGACGAGCTCGGGGACGCCGATGCGGCCGTTGCCGCGGGCCATCAGGCGGATGTCGGAGACCGCGGCGAGGATGCAGCCGCCCGCGATCGCATGACCGTTGACCGCCGCGACGACCGGTCGCTGCAGCGCGAAGAGATCGACGAACATCCGCGTCATCGCGCGATACATCTTTTCGACGTATTCGCGGCCGTCGTTGATGACGCGAAAGAGATCGACGCCCGCGGAAAAGATCGATCCGGATCCCGTGAGGATGACGGCGCGCGCGTCGCTCGCGTCGATCTCCGCGATGGCGCGGGCGAGCTCCTCGACGAGCTCGAGGTTGAGCACGTTGGCTTTACCGTGTGCGAGGCGAAGCGTGACGATGGCGTCGGAGGTGGTGCGTTCGATCATGAGGCGGAACATACTCCAGGAACCGTCATGACGTTTCCGCCGGGATCGCACCTCCGCTACGCGCTGAGCCGCTCGTCGTCGCGCGGCGTGCAGATCGCCGGCACTCTCTTTCTGGCGATTGTGATCGCGATTCCGGCGTCCCTGATCCTCGGACAGGACGAACGATCGCTGCTCTCCTGGCTCTTCGGAGGCGTGTTCGCGGTCGTGGCGTTGCTGCTGGTGTACTCCGCGATTCACCAGCTCTTGGCATTACGGACGCCGCAAACGATCGTCGAATGCGACAGCGCGGTTTTCAAACGTGGCACACCGGTGATTTTGTACTTCCGCCAACCCGGCCCGGCGACAGTCGCGTCATTACGAGCAGATCTCGTCGGCGAGGAATCCTGGGTGATCGGAAAACGACGCCGCTCCCGATCGACGCGATCCCTCGGGACATTCAACCTCTTCGACAGCGGACCCTTCACGATGACAGCGTCGCAACCCTGGGAGCAGGACGTCACTGTGCAGGTGCCCGACCTTCCGCAACCGTCCGACGCAAAGCACGACGTGCAATGGCGGCTGGTTGTGACGGGGCGGGTGCGCGGGCGGGCGGATTTCGAGCACGCGTTTCCGGTGAGGGTGGGGTGATTAAAAGGAGCGTGGTTCGAGTGTCATCGTTATACAGAATCGGTTATTTCGACCAAAGCTTCGCCTGACTCGATCATTCTGCACGCGTCGACGAACGTACGACGCAGGACTTGCTTGAGGTTCGCATTCGACGTATTGCCGCAACGTACCCAAAGAATCGCCGGAGGAGCGCCCAGTCGCTCCTGCAACAGAATGAAGTCATTATCCTTCGTCATTACAGTGACGTTAGCTTCTCGCGCCGCCTGGAAGATATTCGAATCTTTTGCACGCAATAGATTCAGATAACGAACGCTATACGCTTCGGTTCCGAATTCTTTGGTGAGCCACGGTGCCAGCGCAGGCGAGAGTTGCGCGTCCACCCAAACAATCACGCCACGAGCACCGGATGGTCGAGCCACCGGGAAGCGAACCGTAACGAGGCGTGAAGGTCTTCCGCTTCGAGATCAGGCATCTCCTCGAGAATCTGTTCAGCGGTGAGACCCGCGGCGAACAGATCCAAAACATCGCTAACCCTGATCCGCATGCCACGGATGCATGGGCGCCCCCCGCACTGCTCGGGGTCCACCGTGATTCTCTCGGCCAGCGTGTTCACGCTCGAAAGTATAGCAGCGTGAATACGTTCGACTCGATACCAGCCGGACTCTGGTCATGGTCAGCGCCCCCCGCCCGCGCATGTAACCGGTTCCATGTAAACTTTTTTCGCTCACCTTCCATTAATGCGCCGTTCCGGAGTTGCGAACGGGTGGATGCCGAGGTAACCTCTCGCGCCGCTCGAGGGTCCGAGCAAGTTTCCCGCAGGGTTGAACACCAAACGATGCTGAACACAGCGCCCGTACTGCGTCTGGGCATCACTGCACTTGTGTGCGCGGCCATTGCCGCGAGCGCGATGGCAGGGGAGCCGCTTTTTCCGAAGCCGCTGCATATCGTGCGTCGGATCGATGACCCTGTTGCGGGGAAAGCGATCACCGTCCATGAGTATTGCGCGGGCAGCCGCATTGCGACGGTTAATGGCGATCGGGTCGCCATTGTGGATTATGAGGCGCAGCGCATTGTCGAGATCGACCGCGGCGCGGGCACTTACAGCGTTACGCGATTCGAGGAGGCGGCGAAGGCGCAGCCGCGCGCCGCGGGCGCCGCGAAGATGCAGGGCGCGCTTCGGATGACGAAGGCGGACATGTACGAAGCGCGATTCGATAGTGACGCGAAGCTCGAGATCGGCGTCGATCGCCGGTTTGAATTGTCGCGCGATGCCGTGGAGGCGCTGATTGGAGCCGCGTATCCGAGCGAGCGGCATCCGGAACATGACGCATTGCTCGAGGCCGCGCGCGGACCGCGCGATCGCGTCGCGAGCCAGTCGAAGGACGCGCAGACGGAGCATTACGCGCTGCCGGCGTCGCAGATCACGACGTATTCGACGGAAGGGCGCGAGATCGTCTTGAAGAACACGATCGTTGCCGTTAGCAATGAGCTGGCACCGGCGGACGTCCTCGCGATTCCGCCAGGCGCGCGTCAGGTGGAGTCGCGCATTACGCGCGCGGCCCGAGAGCTTCAGGCGCTGGACGCCATTCCGAAATGATCCGCCGCCTGTTCGCCTTCGCCGCTCTCTTCGCGGCATGCGCCGGCGCTCAGGCCGGCGAAGTCGCGAAGGGTCAGCTCGACATCATCGGCCTCTCCCTCGAAGTCGAGCGCGCGACTGTCACGACCGGCGTCGACATCCCATCCAACGTTCAGACAATTTTCGGCGGCAAACAAAACGACGAAGCGCCGTCAGTCCTCGGCCTCTCGGTCCTCGGCGAGCTCACAGGCCCCGGCATCCTCACGCCGATCACGCTCGTCACGTCGCCGGGCCGCGCGTTTTCGATTCCGGCGCTGCATGACAAAGGCGATTACGCGCTGCAGAACGTCCGGCTCGTCGGCGCGAACGGCGAGTTTCTGCAACAGGCCATTCCTTCATTCGCGGTCATTCGCGTCGCCGACATCCTGCAGACCGAAGTCCGCGTCCGCCAGTTGACCGCGGACGAATTGCGCGCCCGCGGCATTACGGTCGACGCGCGCAATTTCGACGTTTACGAATACAGCTTCGTCTTCGGCGTCGAAGGTCAGCAGATCATTGTGCCTTATCCCGTCATTGTCGACCGGCGAACGCACACGATCACGCCGGTCGAACAGGCATCGCCGTACAAACTGCCGCCGCTCAACACGAGCCAGCAGCCGCCGCGCTTCACGCCGCCGGAGATGTATCCGATGACGTTCGAAGAAATCGGCGGCAGCGAGTCGATGCCCGAAGCCGGCGGCGCAACGTCGGGCGGCACGACCGCCCAGCGGCCTTCGATTCCCGCCGCGCTCGTGGTCCCGTCGGGCTTCGGCGTGCTTCATCAATTTTTCGCCGTCATCCTTCAGGTCGACAACGCTTCGCCCGATTCGAAGATCCGGCTCGACGCGATCTCCGCGACGATCAACGCGCCGTCGCAGCTGCGCGTCGCGAAGGTGATGCCCGCGGTCGCGCTTGGACAACCCGTTCCGATTTACGACAGCGGCACCAGTACGACGTATCTCGTCGCCGGCGCGAGCGGCAAGGCCGAATGGACGCTCGAGGCATTGAAGGCCGGCACGCACGCGGTCGACATCGAAGTCCTCGCGACGTATCAGAAGGAAGGACAGGCCGACGTGCCGATGCGCGGCCGCGTGTCGACCTCGCTCGTCGTCAGCGATCCGCGCTTTCAGATCAACTTCTCGCACCCCGACGTCGTTCGAAAGGACGAAACGTACACCGCGTACGCATTCGTCACGAATCTCAGTCCCCAGCGACAGCACGTCGTGCTCGACACGAGCGCGGTGCCGCCGTGCAGCTCCGGCGCGGCGGTGGAAAACATCTGCCGCCTTGACGCGAACGGCATCGGCGGCGGCACGTTCGAGCTCGACGTCGAGCCGGGACAGATGCTGCCGGTGCCGTACAAGCTCAAGTCCGACATCACGGGCCACGTCTTCGCCGCCGCCGGCTCCGCGAACGACGAGACCCTCGGCGTCAGCGTGCGTCTCTCGATGGGCGTCAGCGCGTCCGGCATTCCGCTCTCGCCGGCGACGCTGGTGATGCCGCACTACGCGCAATACCTCCCCACGACGTTCATCAACGACAACCTCCAGCTTCTCGGACTCGGCTACAGCCTCGCGACCGCGCCGCTCAACGCGAGCACGGCGAAGTTTCCGCGGGTCATCAAGACGGATGTGTTTCAGCAGGCCCAGGCGATCGCGCGCGCCGGACAGCGCGTCTTCATCACCACTCCCGCCGAGAATCGCGACGCATGGTTTCACCTCGGGCTCGATCTGCTCGGCAACGTCGAGCGCGTCGATCAGCTGACGACCGCGCCGGAACTGCGCGAGTGGGATCAGCTCCGCCGCATGGAGTCGTCAGGACGCCGCGCCGGTGCCGCGATCGCTCACGAATTCGAGCGCGTCGAAACGGGCCGCACCGCGCAGCAGTTCGTCGACGACTTCGCCGCCGCGACCTCACATCGCTCGCCGTTCTTCTTCGCGTGCGCGGAGAGCAGCGCGATGAAGATCACGGGGCTCACGACGGGCGCGACGCTCGATGCAACCACGCAAAACGTTCCGTACGGCGAGCTGACGACCTTCAACGGCGGCGCGCTGGCGATGATCGGCCGCTGGAAGGAAGACCTCCGCCTCACGATCACGTCGCCAACGGTCCTTCATTTGATCTGGCCCGACACGCCGAACGGCGCGCACCGTCGCGACGACATCACGATCACGGCGCCGACGACGATCGATGTACATCGCGGCGCGGGCGGCACGCTGATTCCGCTCCCCGCGATCAGAATCCTCGGCGCCGCGCAGGATCTTTTTCTCGACAACGGCGGCCATCTCGTCTCGATCCTCTTCAACCGCCCGGTGACCGCCATCGATCGCGACAAGCTCGCGCTCACGATCAACGTTCCGAAGGCGAGTTACAGCGTCACGCGGCGCAACGTCGCGGGTCAGGAACTGCAGATCCCCGGCGCCGCGCTGCAGGAAGACGGAAAGATCCTCAACGCGAGCTTCGACAAGACGCTCTCGCGCAACGCGACGTACACCGTCACCGTCGATTCAGTCGGCGACGTCGTGCCGCGCATCGACAACGATCGGCCCGGCGCGATCCTCACAGGCAAAGTGCTGCGCGCGAACAACACGCCGATCGCGGGCGCGGTCGTCGCGATGACGTCGAACAACGTCGCGCAGTTCGACGTCGCCGACGCGAACGGCCGATTCCTTTACGAATTCGTGCCGCGCGACATCGACTCCGGCATCAGCGGTCACTACGACCTTTCCTGCAGCGCGGAAGGGAAGATCACGTCGCTCGAAGGCACGGTGCGTCTGCCCGGCGAGGTCCACACCGCGAATCTCGTGTTCCTCGGACGCGGCAGCGCGACGGGTGTCGTTCGGTACAGCGACGGCGTCGTCGTGCCGAACGCGCGCGTGACCGTCGGCAGCACGATGTTCAATCAGTACCGCACTTCAACGAGCGATGCGTCCGGCCGCTACACGATCGACGATCTGCCCGTCGGTCCGCTGACGTTCGCCGTCGTCGACGCGTCGGGCCGTCCGACATACGCCGCGAATCAGATCCGCACGCCGGGCGAAGTCGTCACGCAGGATCTCGTCATCCAGAAAAAGGATGCGCCGGGCAGCGGTTCGGTGCGCGTTCGCGTGCGGCGCTCGGACACGAACGCGCTCGTCTCCGGCGCGCACGTCGGCGTCTTCTCGCAGGGCTACGGACTGCAGGACGGCTTCACTGACGGTTCGGGATTCATCGAGTTCACGCGCGTTCCCGCGGGCCTGATCTCGATCCTCGCATCGGAGTGGAGCATCACGCGCGAAAGCATCGGCATCGAGCTCGATCTGCGCGCGGATCAGCTCATCGATCAAACGCTCACGCTGCGTGTGCCGACGGCGAGCGACCCGCCGCCCGGCACGCTCGAAGGGACGATCACACGCGACGATCCCGCGGCGCCGAGCGACGTGTCGCGCGACGCCATCGTTGCCGGCGCGATCGTTTCGATTCAGGGACTGCCGCCGGTCACCGCGGCCGCCGACGGCACGTACACCTATCCCGACGTTCCGCTCATCGCCTCGAATCGCACGATCACCGTCTTCGATCCGGTGACGGGGCGCCGAGGAGCTTTTTCGATTCCGACGCTGCAGAGCGGGGGGAATCATTTTTCGATGAAGCTGTCGACGGCGGCGCCGGAAGGCATCGCCACGATGCGCGTGCGGCTGTACGACTCGCGCGGCGTCGCGGTCACCGGCTATCGCGTCATCAGTCCGGGATTTCCGCCAACGAATTTCGAGGAAAAGGGCAACGGCGTTTACGAGCTCGCGAACGTGCGTGTCCCGGCCGAATCGGTCGTTGTCGGGATGCCGAAAACGACGAATGGGCCGTATGGCGATCAGGCCGTCGAGGGACGCGTGCGCGTCGACTTCCACGGTCAGGTCGGCGTCGCCGATCTTCGTCTGCCGGGCCAGGGCAAGGTCATCGCGAAGCTCGAGATCGAACAGAGCTGCACCACGCCGCCGTGCTACGCGCAGGTGATCGGTCCCGCCGCGATCACGTACGCGGCGTGGGACGAGCGCGAGCAGAGCATGGGACCGCGCACGATCGAAGTCGCTCCCGACGCGGCGACGGGTCTCGTCACGTTCGACAAAGTTCCGGCGCGGCAGAACGCGCGCGTCGAGACCGTGCGCAATCCGGTCGGCTACGCGACGACGACCGCATATCTCGCATATGACGGCGACGTGCGTCAGGTCAGCCTGCAGATGAAGGACGTCGGCGATGTCACGGGCCGCGTGTTGATGCATGACCGGCAGACGCCGATCTCCGGCGCGGCCGTGCGTCTCACCGGCGGCAACGCGACGTATGCGCCGCAGATCACCGCGCCTGACGGCTCGTTCCGTTTCCCGGGCGTCGGCGCGAACATCGCGTTCCGTCTGACTGCCGAATATGCGACGGACGGCGTCTATCGCACCGGCTTCGTCGACGCGGCGACGCCGCAGGGCGGCGGTCCGGTCGGCAATCTCGTGATCGTCATGCGCGAGCAGTCGGCGATCGAGGGGCAGGTCGTCGACGCGGCGAACGCGCCGGTGCCGCTCGCGAAGTACTGGGCTCGCGAGCTCGCGTGGCCGTACCGGTCGTTTGGATCGAGTACCGATCCGCTGCAGTGCGATCTCTCCGGCCGCTTCCTCATCACGAACGTCTTCACCGGTCCGTTCCGCATCACCGCGGTCTCGCCGCAGAACCAGGAAGCGTGCGGCGACTACCAGGGAACGCTCGCCGAAGAAGGGGACACGTCGCAGCGCAGCATCAGGATCGCGATCGGCGGCGCGGGTGTCGGTGCCGTCAGCGTGACGGTCGTCGATCCGCTGCAGGCATTCATCGCGGTGCCGAACGCGGAGATCGCGCTCTATCGCAACGAAACGCGGTTCGACTTCACGACGACCGACGACAAGGGTGTCGCGTACTTCGATCAGATCCCCGCCGGCACGTATCGCGTGACCGCGTATTCGAAGGGGCTCGGCCGCGCTGGCACGACCGCGAGCTTCGCCGTCAGCGCGGATCAGACGTCATCGCAGCGCATTCAGCTCGAGTTGCGCGGCACCGTCAGCGGCAGCGTGAGCGATCCGGAGAGCGAGCCGACGCCGGATGCGGCGGTGAAGGGCGCGCCGGTGCAGCTCGACTCGCGCGCGATCACCACGCGCGCCTCCACCGACAGCGACGGCAAGTTCGAATTCCTCGGCGTTCCCGAAGGCGACTTCCGTCTGACGGCGTTCGATCTCGACAGTGGCCGCATCGGCAACGGTCCGGCGGGTCTCTTCATCAGCTCACTGATCACCGAGCAGAAAAACATTCAAATCGCGCTCGAGCGATTCGGATCGCTCAACGTGAAGGCGTATCTGCCGAACGACGCCGGCGGACCGGGCCAGCTTGCGCCGCTCGTCGACGTCGCGCTCACCATCAAATACAGCCAGTTCGGAAGCGTCTTCACGACGCGCGGCGCGCAGGGTCCGGGCGACGTGACGTTCCGCAGGCTCCTGCCGCGCTGGTACGACGTCACCGTGCGCGAGCTCGGCGGCGAATACCGCACCGCGCGCACGTCGGGCACGTTCGACACGCTGAGCAAGTCGGCGTCCGTCGTCTTCCCGCAATCGGGGAGCGTCGAGGTCACGGTCGTCGACGGAACGGGCCATTTTGTTGGAGACGCCCTCGTCGACATCAACGGACGGAAGCTCTACACGCCCGCGAGCGGCATCGTCACGCTCAGCGGTCTGCCGCTGGGATGGATCAGCGTCTACGCGCGGAAGGACAACGTCTCCGCATCCGCGGGCGGCAATCTCGCCACGCGCGCCGAGCCGCTGCGTCTCACGCTGAACCTCGGATCGCGCATCGTCGTTGCGGGACATGTCGAGGCGGAGACAGGCATCGGCGTGCCGTCGATCGGCACGCGCGTGCTGATGAACGTCACCAGCTCGCTCATCACCGGCGGGATTCAGCGCCTCGAAACGCTGACCGACGCCAACGGCGACTACGCGTTCAACGGCATTCCGGTCAGCAACACGACGCTCGATCTGAAGTTCTACGGTCCCGATGACACGACGATCGGCGCGACGTATGCGCAATCCGTTGCGAACGGGACGACCGGCACCGTCACGATTCCGACGAAGAAGCTCGATGCGACGCCGCCGCGCGTGCTGACGATCGATCCGCCGGTCAACGCGACCAGCGTCTCGCCGAGCGCGACGCTCTCGATCACGTTCAGCGAGCCGATCGCGTCGAGCTTCCTGACCACGACCTGGTTCCAGCTCATCGCAACCGACACGAATGCGATCGTCAACGTTGCGTTCCAGCCGAGCGTGCGGCCCGACGGCACGTATATTGTCAAACTGATTCCGCCGCCGGCGCCGCCTTCACAAAACAACGTCCAGAAATTCGCGCTGAAGAGCAATACGCTCTATCGCCTCGCGCTGCCGCAGGGCATTCAGGACACGACCGGCAACGCCATGCGCACGGCGGTCGGATCGAATTTCACGACGCTCGACTACGCGGAGCCGGCGGTCGTGCGCATCGAGCCGTCAGAGACGACGCCGATCCCGTCGAACGCGACGTTCCGCGTCAAGTTCAACAAGTCGATCGACATCACGTCGTTCGATGAGGGCAACGGCGGCGTGCTGAAGCTCGAGCAGCTCGATGCCTATCGCGGCAGCGTCATCGCGCCGATTCCGACCACGCGTTATCTCGACACGATCGATCCGACGACCGTCGTCGTTGCGCCGAACGGCGTCGCCATCGCGGAGTCGTCGTTCTATCGCCTCACGATCTCCGGCACGCGGGACACGCAGACGCCCGCGAACATTCAGAAGGATCCGCGCGTCGCCGACTTCTTCTCGTTCGACACGAAGAAGCCGGTCGTGCACATCACGTCACCCTCGACGACGACGAAGCTCGTGCAGGGCGTGCTCTACACCGCAACGGTCGAAATCGACGACACCGACATCGCGACCGTCGATTTCTTCGACGCGAACGACAACCTGCTGAAGCGCATCAAAGCCCCGCCGTTCGCGTACAGCTTCGTTGCCTCCGGCACGTCGATGACGCTCAAGGCGAGCGCGACCGACCTCTCCGGCAACACGAGCGCGGAGCTCGCCGTAGCCACGTGGGAAGTCGTTCCGAACAACGCGCCGGCGAACATCGTCGTTGCGAATGCGCCGGAATCGGCCTACCCGACCGGAGCCATTGCGACGAATGTCTCGTTCGAAGACGAGGGCGTCTCCGCAACGGTGGCGATCGAGCTCCACGGCACGCGCCACAGCGACAACACCCCCTTCACCCAGATCCTCGGCTCGAAAAACGTCACTCGGATCTCGACGGCCGTTCCCTTCGCCGCCGCATCCTTTAATTACAGCCTCCCGCTCGATCTGAAGGCCGGCGCCGCAGAGATCGTCGCGACGGTCACCGACTCGCTGAGCAAGAGCGCAACCGCGTCGGGCGCGCTGACCATCACCGCCGATACGACCGCGCCGGTCGTCGTCTCGCTGCTGCCGAAGAGCGAGACGCACTACCAGTTCAATCAGACGTACACGATCGAATTCAAAGTCCGCGACGCGGAAACGGGATTGAAGAGCGCGACGATCAGCGTCGGCGGGGTCGCGCAGAGCGGCGTCACGTCGGCCTTCGACGCAACGACCGGCATCCGCACGTATCGCAAGGACATCCTCGTTCCGCCGAAGAACGCCGACACGCGCGTCGTGATCAGCGCGACTGCGACCGACAACCGCGACAACGCCACGACGGCGACGACCGAAGTCATCTACGACCACAGGGACGATGCGACGCTGCCGCGCGCCGCGTGGATCACACCGCTCGACGGCGCCGCGCTGCCCGCGGGACAGACGGGCTGGCTCACGACGCTGCGCGTGAAGGCGACCGACGACACGAAGGTCACCGCGGTGCGCTTCGAATCCACGGCGCTCGCGTCGCCGGTCATCGTCACGACGCCGAACGGCGGCACGACGGATGTTTTCGAAACGAAGGCCGCGCTGGCGATGACCGCGGGCACGCCGTTCGTGATCACCGCGATCGTCAGCGACGGCGATCCATCGCACGACGTCGAGCTGCCGATCACGATCGATCCGATCGCGCTCGCGCAGGAACTCCCGGCGATCGTCTCCGCCAACGTTTCGATCACCTCGTCGAACGTCGATCAGTACCGAAACAAATCGCTCGCTGTGCGCGGGCCGAACTCGCTCGTCTACATCACCGTGCCGATCGAGCTGAAGGATCTGATCCTCCTCGACGGCGCGGCGCTCTCGACGCTCGAGGAGACGAAGCTCGACGTGACGGTGAGCGATCACCTCTTCGTCGATGCCGACTCGAAGGTCGACGTCACCGGCCGAGGGTACCTGGGCGGATGGCGGTCGCGGGAGGACAACAGCGTGCATAACGAGTCGGCGATCGGACGCAGTCTCGTTGCCGGTGCCGTTTCCGCCGACGCGTCGTACGGCGGCATCGGCGGCTCGCTCCTCGGCGTTACGAACGCGACGTACGGCTCGATCACCGAGCCTGTCGATTTCGGCAGCGGCGGCGCGGGATCGTCATCCGGCGCGGCAGGCAGCAACGGCGGCGGCGCGGTGTCGCTGAAGGGCGGCCGCTTCGCGATCGCCGGTGCGGTGCGCGCGGACGGCGGCGCGAGCGGATGGGCGCACGGCTCGGGCGGCAGCGTCCTCGTCGACGCGCGCACGCTCATCACCGGCGCGGTCACGCGCGTCACCGCGAACGGCGGCGACGGCAGCGCCACGAACAACAGCGACGCGGGCGGCGGCGGCGGTCGCATGTCCATTCGCGTCGCCGATCGCCTCGATCTCGACGCCGCGCTGCCCGTGTTCCAGGCGCGCGGCGGCCGCAACGGCGGCGTCGAATCGACGACATACGTCGACGGCGGCGCCGGCACGATTCATCTCCTCCGTCCAGGCGCAGCGCTCGGCGAATTGATCGTATCGAATTACGACGAGCGTTATCCCGCGACCGTGCACCTCAGCGCGGGAACGCCAGTCTGGACTGCGGCGACGCCAGTCGCCGCTCTCGACGCGGCAGCGCCAGCTGCCGTGGCTGGCGCCGCGGCGGAAAGAGCGGCAGCTCACGCTGCCGCAGTCCAGACCTTCGCCGCGTTCACGATCGGCCCGCGCGCCCTCGCCGTCTTCGACGACGCCCTCCCAACCGCCCTCACCATCGACCCGAGCGCGAAGGTCATCGGTCCCACCGACCTCCCGGCGATTGCGCTCGTCTCGACCACGCCCGCCGCGAATGCGAACGTGCCGCAGGCGTCGTCGATCAGCGCGCGCTACACCGCGTCGAGCATCGCCGGCGTGCGCGAAGTGCGCACGATCCTCGCCGCGCAGCCGAACGACGTCGCCGCGTATCCTGGCTTCGTCGCGAATATCGCGGAGAGCAGTTCTTCGATCGCGATTCCCGCGACGGCGAACACCGGCGCGACGACGCTGAAGATCAGAGTCACCGATCGCGCGGGACGCACCGCGGAGATTCCCGCGGTCGCGTTCAACGTCATCGCGAACACGCCGCCGGTCATCGACACGTTCGACGTCGTCCCGGCGGATGAGTCGTACGCGGGCCACTCGCTTGCGGTCACCGCCGCCGCGCACGACGACGTCGCGGTCACGTCGCTCACGCTGGCGAGCAGCGCCGGCACGGTGTCCGGTTCATTCAATGTCGCGATTCCCGCGACGACGCCGAGCAACACCGACGTCGTGCTCACGCTGTCCGCATCGGACGGCTTCCCCGGCCGCGCCGCCACGACCGCGACGAAGACGATCAAGGTGAAAAAAGATCTCGGCGCTCCGACGATGAGCGTCATCGCGCCGCAGTCCGGCGCGGAGATTCAGGAAGCCGCAAACGCGACGTTCACTGTCGACGTCACCGCCGCCGACGCGGAAGTCGGCGTGAAGTCGGTCGTCGCGCGATTCGAAGGCGTCGATCGCACGCTCGCGCTCGCGGCGGGTCACTACACCGTCGCGATTCCGGTTCCGAGCGTCGACGGCACCGAACGCGTTCCGAAGACGCTGGCCATCACCGTCAGCGACTACGAGGGCAACGTCACTACGACCGACGTAGTGGTCTACATCAAGCCGCTCATCGATCCGAACGCGCCCGCGATCGATTGGGTCTGCACGAGTCCGGGCGCGATGTATCCCGCTGGATTCGCGGTGCCGATCAAGTTCTTCGCGAAGGGCAACACCTCGTCGAACGCCGTGCAAACGGTGAGCGTCACGATCGACGGCGTCGCGCAGACCGTTTCCTCCGCGGGCACCGATCAGTACCAGGCGACGTTCACGATTCCGGCGAGCGCGGCGGCGGGCACGACGTACAACGTCCGCGTCGCGGCGACGAGTGTCGCCGGCAACGAAGCGACGCTCGTCGGAACGATCACCGTCACCGGCGGCACCGACATCACCACCGCGTCGACGATCGACGCGACCGACGCCGCGTTCGAGAACCTCTCGTTCGTCGTTCGCTCCGGCGGCACGCTCACGATCATCGGCCCGCATCACTTCGCGAACATCGCCGTGATGTCCGGCGGAAAGCTCGTGCAGCAGCACGTCGATCTGTCGCGTGCGGATCAGATCAGCGTCGATCGTCTGTACGTCGCGTGCGGCGCGACGATCGACGTGACGAAACTCGGCTACGGGAACGACGCGACGGCACCGGGCGCAGGCTGGGCGGACGACTGGTCGGGCGGCAGTCACATCGGCAGCGGCGCGATCGTCATTCGCGCGGCGGGCGGCACGTTCGGCAGCGTCTATCGACCCGCGGAAATGGGCGGCTCGGGTCACACCGACACGCAGACCACGACGCCAGGCGGCGGTGCGGTGCGCATCGCTGCAACCGGACCGATCGCGATGGATGGCAGCGTCTTCGCCGCCAGCGGCACCGTCAGCACCGCCGGCACCGGCGCGGGCGGTTCGGTGTGGCTCTCGACTGCGTCGACGATGAGCGGTGCGGGAAGCATCGACGCGAGCGGCGGCAACGCGAACTGTCACGGCGCGGGTGGCGGCGGCGCGATCGCGCTCGAGTACGCGACCGCGTCCGGCACGATGCTGACGAAGCTCACCGCGTTCGGAGGATCCGCGCCGTGCGTCGGACGTCCTGCCGCGGCGGGCTCGATTTACAAGCGCGGCGCGTCGAGCACGTACGGCGATCTCACGATTGCCGCGAACACGACCAGCCTTTACAGCGCGACGATTCTGCCGTCGCTTGGACGCCGCGTCGCCGCGAGCGTGAACGGATCGAGCGTGACGCTCGCCGGCAACGACTGGTTGCCGTCGTCGCTCGCGGGTCACTGGATCCGCGTGATTGCACCGGACGGCACGATGCGCGGCACGTGGCGCATCGCGAGCATCGCCAATCACGCATCGGCGCGCACGTGGACCGGCGCGGTCGATGTGAAGCTTCAGGACGCCCTCGCATACGACGGCTACGTCATTTACTCCGACGCCGGACTCGGATTCGAGAAGCGCCGCTGGGCCGGCGCGCGATTCAACAACGGCCTCTGGCAGTACGACAACGACAGCGCGTTCGTGAACTTCACGCCGGCGGCGGGCGACGTCATCGTCGCGTCGTTCTCGAAGGACGCGACGCGCATCACCGATCTCCGCCGCGCGACGTGCTGCGCCGCGATCAACGGCATTCCGGTCGCCGGGATGATCTCCGGCGAGATGCAGGCCAACGGCGTCGCCACGGCGAGCCTCACCGGCGCGTACGACGCGTCCGAGCTCTTCATCTCGTCCGACGGCCGCAATCGCGGCATCGTCCTCTCGGGCGGCGCACCGACGATCACGTTCGAAGGAACGCCGGTCATTCAGCCGGGCGACGCGCTGCAGGGCGTGTATCGCTTCGACAACGTCTCGCTCACGAATGCGCGCGTGATCACGAATGACCTGATCGAGATCGGCCAGCTCACGAAGGACACCGCGTCCTCGGTCACGAGCGGCAACACCGCCGCCCCTGTCCTCGGCGGATCGCTGTCGATCGTCAAAGGCCTCGACGGACCGAGCGTGACCGGAACTGCGAGCGATGCTGATGGCGTCGACGCTGTCGCGCGCGTCGCGAGCGTCACGCCCGCGGCGACGCCGCTCGAGAACGCGGTCTGCGTCATGTTCGACATCACGCCCTCGCTCGCGATCCGGCGCTCCGAGAACGGCCGCGCGGGATCGACGAGCTTCGGCAACAACTGCGGCGTCTCGACGACGCGGACGATCGGCGCAAACGGTGCCGTCGCGTTCAGCGCCTCGCAGACGAACAAGGAAATTCAGGCAGGACTCGTCGTCAACGACACGACCCGCGACTTCAACGAGCCGAATCACAACTCGTTCCGTTTGAAGACCACCGGCACGTACGAGATCTGGGCAAACGGAACGAACGCAAACAAGAACGGCAGTTACACGAGCGGCACCGTCTTCCGCATCGAGAAGACCGCGACCGCGATTCGCTGGATCGTCGACGGCGTGCGCGTGCACGAGTCGACGACAAACGTTCCGGCGACGTCGCGCTTCGACGTCGCGTTCATCAGCGACAGCGGCGAGCTGCGCGGCATCGAATACGAGCCGGCGTCGCTCGATTTGCCCGCATTCCGCGCGGGCGCCGCGGCGGACGGCTCCTTCAAAATCCCGCTGCGCGCCCGGCCGGGCGACGCGATCCTCGTGAAAGCGCGCGATCGCCATCGCAACCCACTCGAGTCGAGCGAGATCGCGGCGGGCACGATCCCGGCCGATTACGCGATCACCTCTCTCACGTTCTCGCCCGTCGAAGTGACCGGCGGCCGCACCGCGACCGGCACGGTCACGCTCGCATCGCCGGCAGGTACCGACGGCGCGCGCATCGATCTCACGAGCCTCGGCGCAACCGTGTCCGTGCCCGCATCTCTGACGATCGCCGCCGGGCAGACCAGCGGAACGTTTGCCGCGACGACGAGCGCGGTCACGTCGCCGGCGGACGTCGCGATCGTCGCGTCATGGGGCGGCATCACGCAGAGCGGCACGCTGCGCGTCGTGAAAGACAATCTGCCGCCGACGATCGCGATCACGTCGCCCGCGGCGAGCACACAGTACACGGAAGGTTCATCGACGACGAGGATCGCCGTGCAGGTGAATGCGGCGGATGCGGACTCGGGTCTGTTGCGCGTTTACGCGACGCTGAACGGCGTCGAGACGAACCTCGCGAAGGACACGACGAAGGGGCCGGACGTCTGGACCGCGCAGATCACGCCCCCGTTCGTCGACGGCACGCAGCCGCTTTCGTTCACGCTCATCGTCACCGCGGTCGACAACAACGCGAACGCGACGTCCGCCTCCGTGACCATCATCGTCAATCCGCTGATCGATCCGAGTCTGCCCACGGTTGCGTGGAGCTGCTCGCCCGACGCGATGTATCCGGCGGGCTCCGTCGTCACGCTTCGCGCGATCGCCACGCAGCCGAACGCGAACAATCCGATTCAGCTCGTTCGTTTCGACATCGAGGGACAGCCTTCGCTCAATGCGACGAACGTCGGCGGCAACACATGGGAAGCGCAGTGGACGCTGCCGAACGCCGATGCGAGTTACAACGTCACGGCGTTCGCGAAGGCCGCGGGCGACGGAACGTCCGCAGCAATCGGACACATCGGCGCGGTCGTCATCGAGCAGACGTTCTCCTCGAGCACGACGATCGGCGACGCGTCGTACGACAACAAGTCGATCGCCGTCACCGCGGGGACGCTCACGCTCAGCGGCACGCACACCTTCAGGAATCTCCTCATCCTCGGCGGCAGCGTCACGCATCCGAGCGGCTCGTCATTGACGCTGAACGTCACGAACGCGCTGCACGTTGCGTGCGGCGCATCGATCGACGTCATCGGGAAAGGCTTCGCCGCGCAGACGACCTACTCGGGCGCGACGGCGGCCGGTTTCAGTCAGGGCGGAAGCCACATGGGCGTCGGCGGACCGGCGTCGACGACCGCAGGATTCACGTACGGAAGCGTCGTGAAACCGCAGGAACCCGGCGCGGGCGGCGGGTCGCCGAGCGGCCGCGCGGGCGGCGGCGTGTTGCGCATCAACGCCGGCTCGGTCGTGCTCAACGGCACGATCACCGCGACCGGCGACGGCTCGACCGCGAGCGGAATCCGCGGCGGAGCCGGTGGATCGATCTGGCTCACCACGAGCGCGGTCAGCGGCACGGGCAGCGTCGAAGCGAGCGGCGGCGCGGGACAGAACAGCGGATCGGGCGCCGGCGGCGGCGGCGCGATCGCGATCGAGTACGCGACCGGAACGATTTCGTGGACGTTGAAGGCCGAGGCGGGTGCGAACTCCGTGTCGACGGCGATCGGCGGGGCGGGGACGATTTACGTCAAGGGTCCGAACGCGACGTTCGGCGATCTGCGCGTCGACACCGGAACGACCGGCGCGGGCCAGCCGACGGTTCTTCCCGCACTCGGAAATGGATTCGCGATCGCGGGGACAGGCGGCGCGAGTCTCGTCACAGATCGCAGCGTCGACATTCCGTCGTACTTCATCGGGCACTGGATCGAGATTCGAAACGCGAGCGGCGTGCTGAAGGGCACGTGGATGATCGCGTCGATCGATCCTGCGAACAAAAAGAAAGTCGTCCTCGCGCAGAACGCGAGCGAAAGCATCGACGTCGTTGCGGGTGACACGTGGCAGGGCGTCTATCGATTCGACAACCTGATCGCGCCGAACACGGTCACGATCACCGGCGATCCGATTCGGATCATGGGCGTCGGCGGCAACGTCACGCTGACCGGTCCGGCGAACGGCACGCTGACGATGTTGCATGCCGTCAGCGGCACGAACGTGACCGTCGGCGGCAACGTCGTCGTCGGGGGGATCAGTGCGACGACGAGCGCGACGATCGCATCGGGCAGCGTCGCGACGTCGTCGGTGACCGCGCCCGCGATCATCGTGAAGAACGGCGCGACGCTCACCTCGAGCGGAAACGGAGCGACGCCGCTGACCGTCGATGCATCGGGAACGCTGACCGTCGAAGCGGGCGGTGCGATCAGCGCGATCGGCAAAGGCTACGCGCAGAACCAGACATATTCCGGCGCGTCGTTCCCGTCGTCGAGTCAGGGCGGAAGCCACCTCGGACTCGGCGCTCCGACGTCGACGCCCACCGGCTTCACGTTCGGCAGCGTCGTGCGTCCGCAGGAAGCAGGCGGCGGCGGTGGATCGTCGTCCGGCCGTTCGGGCGGCGGCGCATTGAAGATCAACGCGGGATCGATCGCGCTCGGCGGAACGATCAGCGCGACCGGAGATGGCTCGACGGCGAGCGGCGCGCGCGGCGGCGCGGGTGGATCGGTGTGGATCGTCACCGGCGCGATCAGCGGCACGGGCAGCGTCGAAGCGAGCGGCGGCGCGGGACAGAACAGCGGGTCGGGCGCGGGCGGCGGCGGCGCGATCGCGATCGAGCATGCGAGCGCCACGATGCCGTGGACGCTGAAGGCGGACGCGGGCATCAACTCCGTCGCGAGCGCGATCGGCGGCGCCGGAACGATCTTCGTCAAAGGTCCGAACGCGACGTTCGGCGATCTGCGCGTCGAATCGGGAACCACCGCGATCGCGCCGCAAACCATTCTGCCCGCGCTCGGATTCGGCATCGCCCAGAACGGAACGACGAGCGCGACGCTGATGACCGATCGCACGCTCGACATCCCGGCGTACTTCGTCGGTCACTGGGTCGAGATCGCGAGCAGCAGCGGCGCGCCGAAAGGCAAATGGAAGATCGCGAGCGTGCTCGGAAAGAGCGCGACCCTCGCGCCGAATTCGGGCGAGACGATTTCCCTGCAGCCGGGCGATCAGTGGGCGGGTCTCTATCGATTCGACAACGCGAAGCTTCGCAACGCGACGCTCGTGTCCGCGGATCGCATCGCGATCACGAATGCCGTCGACAAGGACACAGCATCGACGATGCCGAATCAGTTGCCGCCTCTCTTCGATCCCGCGCTTCTCTCGCAAATCGTCGTGAGCAGCGGTCCGCTGGGCGACTCGATCACCGCCCCCGCCGGCGCGGTCGGCGACGCCGAGTCTCCCGTCACGCTGACCGCGACCAACCGCCGCACGTTTGCGACGTTCGTCGCGACCGCCGCCGCGAATGGCTCCTTCAGCATTCCCGTCCAGGGTCAGGCAGGCGACACGTTCACGCTCAGGGCGACCGACGCGCACGCGAGTCCGAGGACGTCGTTTTCGATCGACGTGAACGGCGCGATCGTCGAGACGAACAGCATCGCCTCCATCGACCTGCAGCCGTCGACCGTCACCGGTGCGGCGAGCGTCACCGGCACGGTGCGACTGCAATACCCCGCGCGCAGCGCCGGCGTCACGGTCGCGCTCACGAGCTCGAATCCGTCCGTTGCGTCCGTTCCCGCGTCGATCACGATCGCGGGCGGCACGATCGCCGCGCAGTTCACGATCGCGACGACGGCGCCTGCATCTTCGACGAGTGCGACGATCACCGCGACGCTCGCGACATCGTTGCGTTCCGCAACGCTCAACGTTCTCGCGGGTACCGCGACGCTCACCGATCTCACGGTCTCGCCGTCGAGTCTCGAAGGCGGTGCGAGCACGAACGGCACGATCACCCTCGGCGCCGCTGCACCTGCCGGTGGCGCGACGGTCATTCTCACGACATCCAACTCCTCGATCGCGAGCGTGCCATCGACGATCGTCGTTCCGGCGGGATCGACGACGACGACCTTCACGATCGCAACGTCGAAGATCGCCGCCGCGACGAATGCGTCGATCACCGCGACGTACGGCGCGACGCGCAACGCGACGTTGAGTCTCACCGCGTGCTCCGCGATGACCACCGCCGCGCCGATCGCGATTGTTCCGTCGCCGCTCTGGTTCGACGACGCGCCGCCGAGCGGCGGCACCGTGACTGGAAGCGCGTCGTTCGATGCGACTCAGGCCGCGAGCGGCACGCAGTCGCTGCACTTCGCAGCAGCGACCGGCGCGCGCACGTGGACCGTCACCGGTGGCGCGCCGTTCGCGGTGACGACGAACGACAGGATCGTCATTCACGCGCTCATCAATCCGTGCAATCCGCCGCGTCAGATCTGGATCACGCTCAGCGACGGCACGACCTCGCTGCACGCGTCGTGGGGTGAGAGCCTCATCGATCCGAAGGAAACAGCTGTGCGCATCGGCGCGCTGCCAACCACCGGCGTTTGGACGCGACTCGAAGTTTCGGCAAACGTCCTCGGCCTCACGTCGACGAAGAACTTCACATCGTTCCAGGCGCAGGTCTACGGCGGCGAGGCGTGGATCGATGCGGTCGGACTCGCGTCGTGCGCAATGACGACCGTCGCCGCGCCAACGCATCGCAGCGATGAAGTGGTCTGGTTCGACGACGCGCTGCCCGCGGGTGCGGTCGCACAATCGGGCGGCACCGCGCGCACCTGGGTGTGGGACGTCTCGCAGGCCGCGAGCGGCACGGCGTCGCATACCGACACGCTCGAGCCGGCGACGCATCAGCACGGATTCACCGGCGCGACGCAGAAGCTGGACGTCGTCGATGGCGACGTGCTCTTCGCATGGGTCCTCATCGATCCGTGCAATCCGCCGAAGCAAATCCTCATCAGCTACGCGAGCGGCACCGACTGGGCGCACGGCGCGTTCTGGGGTGAGAACCTCATCCTTCCCGGCACGCGCATCCCGCAGAACTCGCGCATCGGCGTGATGCCCGAGGCGGGCAGGTGGGTGCGGCTCGAGATCCCGGCGGCGCTCGTGAATCTCGAAGGCTTCTCGATCGACGGCATCGCGTTCGCGGCGTACGGCGGACGCGCGTGGTTCGATCGCGCCGGCAAGACGACCCGCGTGAATCTCGCGCGCAACAAGACCGCGACGCAATCGTCCACCTCTCTCTCGTACTCGGCCTCGCGCGCGAACGACGGCGATCGTTCCGGAGCGGCCGACAACTGGTCCGCCACGAATTCCGAGGCCGAGCCGTGGTGGCAGGTCGACCTCGGAGACGTCCAGCCGATCGAAGACATCGAGCTCTGGCCGCGCCCGGGCTGCTGCGCGATCACGAACTTCACGGTCTACGTCTCCGACGTGCCGTTCGCATCGACGCGTTCCGCGATCGACGCGCAGAGCGGCATCGCGCGACTCGGCTTCTCCGGAACGGCCGTTCGACCGACGAGCCTTCGCGTCGATCGCACCGGTCGCTTCGTCCGCATCTACGTGAACGGCACGACGCAACTGCAGCTTGCGGACGTCGCCGTCTGGGCGCCGCTGCTGCAGAAGCGCGTGAATCTCGCGATCGGCCAGCCGAGCGCGCGGCAGTCGAGCACGCTCACGACCTGGCCGGCGCTGTCGAAAGCCGAGAACGCGGTCAACGGTGATCTCTGCGGCGTCTTCGCCGAGCGCGGCTCGACGACGCACACGAACGTCGAGGCCAACGCATGGTGGGACGTCGACCTCGGCAGCGTCTCGCCGATCTCCGAAGTCGACGTGATCATGCGCGCGAATTCCGATGCGAACCCGGTGGCAGCCGGCGATGAAGTCACGAACTTCTACGTTTTCGTTTCCGATCAGCCGTTCGCATCGACGAGTCCCGCGACGACGATCGCGCAGGCCGGCGTGTCGACGTACTTCTACGGAACGCCGCCGCGCTCGTCGTATCCGTTCGTCATCAATCGAACGGGCCGCTATGTGCGCGTGCAGATCTCCAGCACGTGGGTCGTCTTCCTGAACGAGGTTCAGATCTGGTCGCAGGACGCGCTCCTTCGCGCGCTGAAGAACAAGGTGAGCGAATGAGAAACCTCCACGTTCCCCCTCTCCCCGCCCGGCGGGGAGAGGGCCGGGGTGAGGGGCGCAACCTTCCCGGAAGCGTGCGCCCCTCATCCGGCCTTCGGCCACCTTCTCCCCGACGAGCGGGGAGAAGGGCCACCTCCCTCATCGTTCTGATCCTCCTCCTCGCGACCGCCGCGCTCGCCCAGCAGGTCACGCTCACCTGGAGCGAGGACTTCGAGTCTTACGGCAACGCCGCGCGTCCCGCCGCGTGGACCGACGATGGACAGTACCGGTTATGGCCCGATCCACTCGCCGCGTCGAACATGACGTTCGGTGCGCAGTCGCCGAAGACGAAGGGCAACAGAGACGCGGATCTCAACGCGCAGCGGCCCGAGGGGGGAACGGAGTCGGTTCTTGCGAATCGATGGTTCACGACGGCGCCGGCATTCGAATATCGCGGACGTTTTTATCGTGCGAACGACGCGTCGCTCGTCGGCATCAGCTTCTTCTCGAAACATCCCGAGTCGGCGCCGCACTATCAGATCGCGCTCTGGCGCGGCGCGATGCGGCTCTTCGGTCCGGAGCTCGTCGCGGACAGCACGTACGTGCCGCAGAGCGGCGCGTGGCAGCGATTCCTGATTCGCGCGGAGCAGGACGGCGGCGCGGTGCGCATTCGCGCGCGCTTCTGGAAGGACGATCAGCCCGAGCCGTCGACGTGGCTCTTCGACGTGACCGATCGCAGCGCGTCGCGCCTCTCGGCGGGACGCATCGGCGTGTGGCTCTCCGGCGGCACCGGCTACTTCGACGATCTGTCCGTCACGAGCCAGGCCGTCGACAACGCCGATCACGAGCCGCCGGCGATCAAATTCAGCGAGAGCGGCAGCACGCTCGATCCGACGAAAACGAATTCGTTCAATCGCGACGCGCGCGTCGACGTCACCGCCGCCGACGGCAGCGGCGTCGCGACGCTCAGCGCGACGCTCGACGGCGCGGCGTACACATCGGGCACGCCCATTACGAGCGAGGGGACGCACACCGTTGCGGCGACGGCGACGGATCGCGCGGGCAATTCGGCGAGCGCGCAGGTCGCGATCCTCATCGACAAGACCGCGCCCGTCGTCACCGTTCGCAACGCGGGAACGATTCTCAGTTCGGGATCGCTCTTCGCCGTCGCGGTGAAGCCGGAGATCACGGTGGCCGACCTCACGACGACGACCGTCACCGCGACGCTCAACGGCCAGTCGTTCACGTCCGGCACGACGATCGATGCCGAAGGCACGTACACGCTCGCCGTTTCCGCGACCGATGCCCTCGCATGGACGACGACGCTCTCGCCGATCGTCTTCACGATCGATCGCACGCCTCCCGGCGTCGCCATCCTCGAATCGGGTCATGCGCTGCAGAACGGCGGACGTGCCGTGCTGAATCGCGACGGGAAGGTCGACGTCCAGGTCACCGATCCGAGCGCAACGGCGACGATCACCGTCGACGGTCAGCCGTATGTCGCGAACACGCCGATCACGATTGAAGCCGCGCACGTCGTGCATGCGCGTGTGCGCGATGCGGCGGGAAACACGAGCGATGCCGAGGTCACGATTGTCGTCGACAAGACGGCGCCGGTGATCGACGTGACGCCGATTCCGTCGCTCACGAATCAGATCGTCCGGCCGGTCATCACCGTGCACGACCTCACGACGACGACGCTGACGGCGATGCTCGACGATGCGCCGTTCGTCAGCGGCACGGCGATCGAATCGGAGCGCACGCATACGCTCGCGATCAGCGCGACGGACGAGGCGGGATGGACGACCGCGCTTGCGCCGATCGTCGTGCGCGTCGATCGCACCGCGCCGAAGATCGCATTCGTCGCGCCGGCCGAGGATGGGGTGCTGACGATTCCGCGCGCGGTGGTGATCGGCGAGGCGGATGACGCCGTGCGCATCGTCGTCAACGACGTCGTCGCCGCGATCGACGCGGCATCGCACAGCTTCACGACGACGCCGATCGAACTGTCGGAAGGTGCGAACACGCTCACCGCGGTCGCGACCGACGCGGCGGGCAACGAAGTGACCATCACGCGCAGCGTTCGCGTCGACACGCGTGCGCCGCAGCTCACCGTCGCATCGCCGCTCGCGAATGCCTGCCTCGATGCGACGCAGGTCGAAGTGCGCGGCACGGTCTCCGATGCGAGCGGCGCGAAGGTCGTCGTCAACGGCGTCGAGGCGGCGATCACCGGCAATCAGTGGACCGCGACGATCCCGACGCCGAACGAGACGCGCATCGCCTTCACGATCGAAGCAGTCGATGCGTCGGGACACACGTCGAGCGCCACGGTGCCGGTCACGATCGACCGCACGCCGCCCGTGCTCGAACTGACGGAGAGCGGCGCGCCGCTGAATGACCTCGCAACGAATCGCACGCTGGCGATCTACGGCCGCGCGGTCGACAACGACCCTGGGGCGAGCGTGACGATGACGCTCGATGGCCTGCCATACGTTTCCGGCACGCCGATCCCGGCCGAGAAGTCGTACGTCCTCACGGCCGTTGCGAAGGATTGCGCGGGACATGCGTCCGACACGCGGACGATTCATTTCACGATCGACCGCACGGCGCCGCTGCTCTCCGCGATCGCGCCCGCGAACGGGGCGACGATCGGAACGAAGCCGGCCATCACCGGACATCTCAGCGAAGACGCGACCGTTCGAATCGAAGGAACCGGTGAGAGCGCAACGATCAACGGTCTCGATTTCGCGCTGAGCGCGACGCTGACTGAAGGCGTCAACCAGCTTGCCCTCGTTGCGCGTGATCGCGCCGGCAACGAGACGCGCCTGCCGCTCGCGTTCACAGTCAAAACGATCGCGCCGGCGATCGAGATCACGGAAAGCGGCTCGCCGATCGCGAGCGATGCCCTCTTCAGTCGCATCGTCACGCCGGTCATTCGCACGAGCGATCCGCAGGCGACGATCAGCGCGACGCTCGACGGTCAGATGTTCACGCCGGGCTCCGCGATCTCCTCGGACGGCCGCCACACGCTGAGCGCGACCGTCACCGACGCCGTGAATCACACGGCGAGTGCATCGGCGGCGTTCACGGTCGATCGCACCGCGCCGCACGTGACGATCGCCTCGCCCGCGCCGAACGCGACGTTCACAGCGACGAGCGTCGAAGTGCGCGGCAATGTCGATGCGAGCGACGTCGTGCGCGTGCTCGTCAACGGCGTGAATGCGACGCTCAGCGGCACGACGTTCGCCGCGACGGTGCCGCTCGATTTCGGACCGTCGCCGATCGTCGTGACCGCGATCGATCGCGCGGGCAACGCCGGCACGGCATCGATCGAAGTGACGCGCGGCGACGATCGCATCGCGATTCTTCTCATGTCGCCGGCCGACGGCATGCTCACGAATCGCCCGACGACCGTCGTCGCCGGGCAGGTGCTCACGCCATCTGCGCCGCGCAGCGTGAAGGTCAACGGCATCGAGCTCCCGATCGACGCCGCGGGCCTCTTCCGCAAGACCGACTTCGCGCTCATCGAAGGCGACAACGCGATTACCGCGGCGACGGCAAATGGCTCCGTCACCGTTCACGTCGTCGCCGACTTCACCGCGCCATCGCTGAAAGTTCTCGCGGACGGCATCGAGCTCGCCGACGGCGCGCGCTTCACGACCGCGCCGGCGATCACGCTGGAGAGCGACTCCGGCGCCACGTTCACGATCGACGGCGCGACCGTCACGAACACGACCGCGCTCGCGAGCGGCGGCCACGCACTGATCGCGATCGCGCGTGACGCCGCGGGCAACGAGACCCGCATCGATCGCACCTTCGTCATCGGCCAGCTCAGCGCCTCCCTCGGCTGCTCGATCACCGGCCTCGATCCGATTGACAACACCTCGGTCTTCGGCGAGCACCTGCGCGTCGCGGGACGCGTGAACGCGGAAGCGATTCTGATCAACGGCGCGCAAGCGGCGGTGAGCGACGGAACGTTCTGCGCCGGCGTCACGCTCGTGCCGGGACGCAACGAAGTGCTGTTGCAGTGCGCGCGCGCCGACGGCACGCCGAGCGGCGAAACGGGCACGACGCTCGTGCTCAATCGCTGGCTCGATCCCGACATCACCATCACGTCGCCCGCCGCGGGTTCGGTCATCACGACGAACAAGATCACCGTGAGCGGAACTGTCGGCGCGGGCGTCGTCTCCGGCGACGTCAACGGCCTCCCGTTCACGCCCGTCAACGGCGCGTTCATCGTCAACGACGTCGCCGTCGCGCCGGGACTCAACGTCATCGCGGCGCGCGCACGCACGTCCTCCGAACGGATGTCGGTCGCGACGACGCGCGTCATCGCGCGCACCGGCGTGCCGCAGCTAGCGATCACGTCGCCGCTCGCCGGCACCTCGACCGGCGGCGCGAGCGTCGACGTCAGCGGCACGTACGCGAACGTCGATCCGGCGACGATCGCCATCGCCGGCAGCAGCGTCACGACGCAGCCGCTGTCCGACACCACCGGCCGCTTCACCGCGACGGTTGCGATTGCGAGCACGACCACGATCACCGCGGTCGGCCGCAGCTACGCCGGCGTCAGCGTCGGCTCGAGCGTCGACGTGACGCACGTCGCCGCGGCGCCGTCGATCGCGATCGTCGCGCCGTTCGATAACGCATCGATCGCATCGAACACCGAATCGGTCCACGTCACCGGCACGTTCAGCGCCGGCGACGGCGCGCAGGTCTCGGTCAACGGCATCGCCGCGACGATCAGCGGCGGTTCGTTCAGCGCCGACGTCGACGTCGCGAGCGGCGTCACGCCGATCGTCGCGCGCGTCACCGCGGCCGAAGGCGTGAGCGCGACCGACGCGATTCGCGTCATTCGCTTCGCCGGGCCGCTCGCGGTGAAAGAAACGTTCCCGGCCGCAAATGCGAGCGACGTCGATCGCGGCATCGCCATCGTGATGCTGTTCGACAACGCACTCGATGCGACAACGGTCATCAACGCGGTGCGCGTCGCCGACAGCGCGAACACCGCCATCCCGGGCGACCTGTTCGTCGATCGCGATGCGGTCACGTTCGCGCCGGGCGCGCCGCTGCGCGCGGGCGAACACTACTCGGTCACGATCGCCACGTCGCTGCACGATCTCGCCGGTGGCGCTCTCGCATCGGCGCACGCATTCGGATTCACCGTCGCCGCGAGCGCCCCCTCCACGCCGCCCACCATCGATCAGTCCGAAGCCTCGGGATGCCTCACGTCGCAGACCATCAGCGGCCACACATCCGAGCCCGGCGCGCGCGTGCGGCTCGACGTCGACGGCGTGACGACCACGACGACCGCGAGCGCATCGAACGCCTTCACCTTCAACTTCACCTTCTCCGGCCAGTCCGGCAACCACGCCGTGCGCGTCCGCGAGATCGGCGCCGATGGCACGCTCTCACCCGAACGCGCGCTCTGCTTCCGCGTGAACTGCGCCGCGCCGCAGGTGCTCTCCGCGACGCTCGATCGCACCGCGAAGAAACTCGTCATCCAGTTCTCGAAGCCGATGGATCCCGCCGCGCTCACCGTCGGCGGATCGATCGTTCTCGAGCCCGCACTCACCGGCGCGCTGTCGATGAATGCGACGAACGACGTCGCGACGATCGCGTTCACCGCGGACCTCGCGAACGTCTCGCTGAAGTTGACGGTGAAGACCGTCGTCACGCCGGACTTTACGCAGACGTTCGCGCCGGGCGGCGCGAGCGGCGCGGAGCGCGGCAAAGGCTTCGTCTCCGGCGCGGTCTACGACGCGACGAACGGCCGGCCTCTCGCGGGCGCGTCGGTCGCGATCGCCGATCAGACCCTCGCCACCGATGCGCACGGCCGCTACTCCGCCGCGCTCGATGAAGGCGCATACACGATTCGCGCGAGCGCGACCAACTACTCGACGATCTGGCGTCAGGTCATCGTCCCCGCGGGCGCGGGCGTCGTACCGATCGACATCCGCCTCGCGAAGCGCGGTTCGGAATTCATCGCGAACGGCACCGCGACGACGCTCACGCATGGCGGCGACACGACGGTCACGAAATCGGTGTCGCTGAGTCTCGCCGCGGCATCGTTGCCGAACGGTCGCCGCATTCGTCTGACTTCCGTCGGCGCGCAATCGCTCGCGGGATTGCTCCCGCTTGGATGGTCGCCGCTCGCGAGCGCGGAGATCGTCGTCGACGATGCGACGGACATCGTTGCGCTGCCTGGCGCGCGTCTGACCTTCACCATCGATGCGGCCGCGGTCAGCGCGGCAAACCAAACACTGGCGCTCGTTCGTTACGACGATGCGCGCGACGAATGGCGCGTCGAAGTGCCGGTCGCCGGCGCGACCGCGTTCGACATCACGCAGTCCGGCAACTACGCGCTTGTTTATGCGGACAACGCCGCGAGTCTTGCGCATCCGCCGGCCGCGCGTGCGGGCGCCGCGCTGGCCGGCATCACCGATCCCTGCGTCGCCGCACCCGACGTCTGCCGGCTCACCGGCCGCACGTTCACGCTGAATCCGAAGTCGGTCGTGCCGAGCGGACGCAGCGTCGCGACGCTCACGACCGACGGCGCGAAGGCGTATCCGAGCGGCACGGTCGTGCAGGCTTACATCGACGAGCAGCTCAATCTCGCGGATGGCCGCGTGCTCGTCGAGCCGCCGTTCGCGGCGGATCTTTTGGTCTACAGAAATCTCGCCGGCGACTCCGGCGTCGCCGACTTCCATCTCGCGCCGAGCGCGCAGGCCGCGACGGTGATCCTGCGCGACGGCGTCGAGCAGATCCGCATCGTCGATTACCCGGGCCGCATCGCGCGCGGCACGCTCATCGGTGCGGAAGGCGGCCGCGTGCCCGGGGGCGACGGTGTCACGATCGACATTCCGACGGGCGCAACGCTCGATCCATTGCACGCGACCGTGGCGCCGTTCGACGCTGCTTCAATCGGCAGCGTCGCGGGCTTCCGCGTCGTCAGCGGGTTCTCGCTGACGCTCACTCGCGTGACGACAACAACTTCGGTCGAAGGCGTTGCACTCACGCCGCCGGAACTGTTGAAGCCCGCGCGCGTCGCGGTCAGCGTCGCCAACGCCACGCAGGTCATCATCGGCGAGGTGCTGTCGAACACGCCGTTCGGCACGATCGTCCGACTCGGCGCGATCACGTCACCCGGCACGATCGTCGGCGGCGCGCGCGTCTTCACGACGCGCGATGCCGCGCCGATCGAAGGCATCGTGCGCGAAGGCCGTTACGTCGTCCTCGCCGCGGACGCACCGATCGCATTCGCGCATGGGCAGGTGAGGGCGATCGATGCAAACGGCCCCGCCGTCGCGAACGCGCGCGTCACCGCGAACGCCATCGGCGTCGCCGATCTCACGAAGTCCGGTGGTCTCTTCGTCGTGCCCGTGCTCGCGAAGCCCGCTGCGCCGTTCTCGGTCACGCCGCGAACGCTCGCCACCGGCGACGGCGCGACGCGCACGCACACGAGCAGTCCCGATCCCGACGCAATCGTCGACTTCGGCGCGCTGCCGCTCACCGCGCAGCCGCCGCATCTCGTCGAGGTCACGCCGTCCGACAACACCGCGCTCGACGCGACCGCGGCGTTCATCGCCCAGGCCCGCTTCGACGCAGCGATCGATCCGTCGTCGGTGACCGGCGGCATCACCATCGTCAACCGCACGACCGGCGCCGCACTCCCTGGCACCGTGAGCGCCGCGGGCAACATCGTCACCTTCAACGCATCGAGCCCGCTCGCCGCGGCCTCGAGCTACACGATCGCGATCGCGCCATCGATCCGCGGCACGAACGGCGCGCCGTACGGACTCGCGCACCTCACGTCCTTCACCACACGCGCGATTCCCGCGGGCAACGCCTCGATCCGCGCCGAACGGATCCACATCACCATCCCCGACGCGAACGGCCGCTCGACAATCTCCGGCACGGCCGGCGCGCTCCCCACCGGTGCGCAGGCGATCGCCGTCCGCCGCGATCGCTTCTTCATCGAGACCTACCAGGCGACGGTCACGAATTCAGACGGCTCCTTCTCCTTCGAGGCCGGCCACCTCAACGCGTCGGACCAGATCGCCGTCACCGACGCGATCGACCTCCGCATCCTCGATGCCGTCTCCAAAGCCACGATCGCCGTCATCCCGCTCACCCCATTCGTGAGCGTGGACGGCAAAGCCTTCCTCGCGCAGCCCGATCGCGAGACGCGCTTCATGTCCGTGGATGGAGTGACGGTCGTCGTTCCGGAGGGGGCGTTTGAAGAGGCGACGCTGGTGACGACGGGAACAGTCGCAGCGGCTGCGATCGCTGCGATTCCGAGTCTCACGACGGAACTGAATGTCGCGACGACCGTTTCGCTGAATTTCAACGGCATCGCGCAGAAACCACTCGAGCTCGATCTCCCGATCCCGGCCGGCACGAACACGACCGATCGCACGTTTTACCTCGCGCGCCTCGCCATGTCGGTGCGCGGTCCGCGCGCCGAGATCGACGATCTGCTGCGCGTCGCGGGCACCGTCTTCACGACGCGATCGGTCGCGGCGCAATCAGGTCCGAAGGTTCGCACGACATCGACGGAGACCGGTGCGTCTCTCCGCGATCACCTCCTCCACGTCGTACGCAGCGGCGAATACGCGGCGGTCGACATCCAGGGCGCACACACATGGGCCGCGGTCGATGGACTCCAGCAGTCTCTCGATGTCTTCTTCGATACCTATCACTCGCTGTTCGCGTCGTCGTTCTATCTGACGCAGAGCCGAGGCCGCATCGTGATTCCGGTCGCGCCGAACACGAGATTCACGGTCGAAGGCGTCGACTCCGACACCGGTCTGACCGCGTTCAGAACGAGTTACGACGGGATTGCGCCGGCGACGACCGGATTCGCGCAGCCGATCGGATCGCCGGTGCCGAACGCCAGCGGTCCCTATCCGGTTTTCGGATCGCCGTTCCGCGTCGAGACGATCGAGTTGCCGATCGCAAATCTCGACATCGAGTCGGTTCCCGGATTCACGATTCGACTCACCACGCCGAATGATGCGATGCGAACGGGCCGCGTGAAGGTGACGCGCATTGGTGCGAGTCCGAAGAGCTTCACCGTAATCAACGCGACCACCGGCGCATCACTCGTAGCGAGAAGCTCCGAGGTCGAGCTCGATGCATCCGTCGGCGATCGGCTTTCGATTCTCGAGTCGGGCGATGCCGTCGATCCAACGCGGGTCGTCGAGATCGTGTTCAACGAACCGATCGCGTATCCGGACCACGAACTGAGCGACGTCATTCGCCTTGAGCAGAATCAATCGCTCGATCCTGATCGATCCGACTGGCAGCCGATCCAGGCGCTCGCCAATTACGAGACGAGCTCCGGCGGTCGCCGCATCCGCATGCTTCTTCCGGCGGAGCTGCAGCGCGGCGCGGATTATCGCGTCGTTCTCGACGCATCGATTATCGACGTCGGGTCGCCCGTCAAATCACTCCCCGGCGGGCCTCTCTACCTTCCGTTCTCGATCCGCAAACCCGCCGGCGACATCCTCGGCCAGCCCTTCCGCATCGGCAAAGGCGGCGTTCGCGATCTCGCTCTCGACGGCAACGTCCTGTTCGTTTCGGCGCTCGAGGGCGGCCTCTATGCGTTCGATGTCTCCAATCCCGCGACGCTCGCGAACGGTGCGCCGATGTCGCGCGCGATCGCGTTCCCTGAGACAGGAACGGCACCCGGCGAGTCGTGGGCACTCGCGATCGATCATCACGGTCGCGTCTGGACGACGGCGCTCACGAACATGTTCGGCGTCGTTCGCTCGTTCCGCGTCGAGGACTTCGTCAACGCGGCCGGCGCAACGACACCGGTCGAACCGCGTGCGACATCAATCGTTTCGTGGCGCGTCGGCGTCAACGTCGGTCTGCCTCTCGGCACGAGCTACACCGTGGGATCGGACCGGGCCGAGGCGATTCCGAGGAAATTGCAGCTGGCGGTGCAGGATGAGTCGCTGGATGCGCATGGCTTCGATGAGCTCGAGCGCACGCTCAATGCGGCGAACATTCTCGGCGCGACGATCGCGACGCACAGTCCCGTCGGCGACTTCCACGTCTACGACGTCACGATTCCGAAGTCGAGCGGATTTCGCTATCGCCTGCAGCGCGTGACGGTCGAGAACAGGACACTCGGCCTCCGCTGGTCTGACGATATCCACCTCGATTCGGCAACCAGCGTTACGATTCCGAACATCCTCGTGCGATACGGCGACGACGTTCGCATCACCCGCAATCTCGCCACGTTCGGCGCGGTGGCGCTCTTTGGCTTCGGCCTCGGCGTTTACGACCTGAACGCGATCGAGTCGAACCATCTCGCGCCGCCGAGTTACAAGCAGACAGCGGAGCAGATCGCGCTCACCGAGGCGAACGCGAGCGCGTCGTGCAGCGACGCGACGCCACCGGCGGGTTTGCCGTGTCTGCCGCAGAGCCTCACGTGGATTGCCGACGCCTCGCTCGTCTCGCGCGAATCGACGCAGGGTCCGCCAAGTTTCGACGTCTTCGGCCTCGAGTCGAAGAAAGGTGTGCTCGACGTCGTCGTGACGCCGCTCGCGGGCACGACGGAATCGCAGGGCGACTCGTCATCGCCTTACGGACCGATCGGCTCGCAGATCGAGCGTGACAGCGGAATCGCCTTCAGCGGCTCGTACGCGTGCGCCGGTGGTCTCTGCTACGTCGATCATCCGCGCCTCGCGTCGATCCGCGCGGCGTTCGCGCAGAGCGGCCGGTCATTGCAGGCGCGCTTCTCGAACATCGCGCACTACGAGAAGGACGCTTTCACTTACGGACTCGTTGCGGCGAATCAGTTCGGCATTCTCGTCCTCGATCTCGATCAGCAGCTCGGCGCCGATTCGCTCGTCGACATCATCTGGGTTCCGGCGGGCGCGCGCGCGCTGCGCGTCATTTCAGGGACGCACTACGCGACCGCGGTCGACGGACACGGTCGTTCGCTCCTGATCGATCTCTCGCGCATCGATGAGCGTAAGACCGTTGCTCCGCTCGAACCGTGTTCCGGTACGCCGTGTACTGCGGCGCTTTTCCAGACCGTTGCACGCGCGCTCGAAAGCGGTCCCGTTGCGAACGATGCGTTCGCGTTCGGTTCCGACGATCCTCGAATCATCTGGAAATCGGAGCCGTCGGATCTGATTGGCGGGCTCGCGCCGGTCGCCGATCCCGACACCGGGTTCTTCTTCAGCGGAGATCTGCTGGCGCAGACGCTCCACGCGCTCTCGGCCATCGATCCGCGCGTCAGCATCAAGGCGAACCTCGGCAATGGTCTCGAGAACGTGACGTCGATCGTTCCGCTTGGCGTTCCGATTCCGACGCTGATGCAGAAGCGCATCGATGCGTTGCCGCCATGCGGGGCACCGATCGACAGCCAGCAGCCGACGGGATGTCGTCAGAACGCATCGCTCGGCGTGTTCCGAATCGACGTCGCGCTTCCCGGTTCGATCGCAGAGACCGTGTCGCCGATCCTTGCGGTCGACGTCGAGCGCGTGCCCGGCTTCGCTGCGGATGCGCCGCCCGCGCCGCTTCCGCCGTCGCGTCGAGCGGACATCCAACTGACACGCGTCATCCCCGCGACGGCTCCCGGTTTCGCGAAGCTTCGCTACCAGAAAGGCTTCAATCAGTACGTCTCGCCGTTCATCGTTGCGATCGGCGATCCGCGCGTGACGGCCGAATACGGTCAGACGCTCACCGATTGCCAGCACTGCACGCGGCCGATGTTCCTCAGCGGCGCAGGCGGTGCTCTCGACATTTACTCGAACGGTCGCTCGCTGCTCGTGCGGCCGGAGACCAGCGTCTTCACGACAACGCCATATGCGTGGCTCGACGAACGCCTCCGCGCACGCGTCGGTACAGTCATGGCCGACACTGTCCGTCCGAGGGACGTTCGTGTGGCTGCGCTGAATCCGCCGGTCGCGACGGGCGCCCTGCTCGAAACGACGTACCTGCACAGCGGCGAGTTGCAGACGTCGGCAGTCGATCTCGATGCGGGCGGCCGCGCCGGCTGGAACGTCGTGTTCGATCGGACGTACCGTTCGCGAACGATCGGTGCCACGCCGTTCGGTTTCGGCTGGGACTCGTCGATCTTCAAGCGCCTCCGCGCATTGCCCGACGGCAACGTCGAATTCCGCGACGGCTCGGGCGAGATTCGGCTTTTCACGAAGAACGGCACGAGCTTCGACGCGCCTCCGGGATATTTCGTGCGTCTGCTGCGCACGGAAGACGGATGGACGCTGATCGATCAGAAGCGGCGGCTGACGTACTTCGATGACTACGGCCGCGTGACGCGTGAAGGCGACGAGTTCTTCACGCCGGACGGTGCCGGAAACCAGATTCGTTATCTCTACGGCAGCGACGGGCGTCTGTCCGCGATCGTCGATCCGAACAATCGAACGAACACGATTCGCTACGACGGTGAGGGCTTCGTCGAAGAGATCACCGACTGGCGATCGCAGAGCGCCCGTCACGTTCGTTACGACGCCGATGGCGGCGCGCTGACGCGCGTCGAACTGCCGTCGTTCGTTACCGCGAGCGGCACGCAGGTCGCGCCGGAAATGCGCTATGCGTACGACGCGAACGCGCCGGCGGACTACGCGTCGCGCCTCGAGCTTGCGACGAATCTCGTTTCGGTCATCGCGCCGAATGAGGCCACGTCTTCGCACAATCCACGACTGTCGTTCGTGTACGGCGGCGGCACGACGCCGCGCGATCACGTCGCATCGCAGCGCTGGGCGACCGGTGAGAGTGCGACTTTCAGCTACGGCGACAGCACGGCCAGCGTGACCGATGTCCTCGGGCAGGTGCGCACGTACGCGCTCACGTCCGACCACGCGCATATCGAGAAGACGACCGAGCTGCACGTGAAGACTTACGCGGGCGCGGCGTTCGGTGCGCTCCCGACGACGATCGCGGCAACGGATACGCCACCTGTGAACGACGTCAATCGCGTCGTCCGCAACACGTTTGACTCGCAGGGACAGCTTCTGACGTCGACCCTCGAGATCGAAGGTCAGTCATCGCCGATCGCGACCACAGGCCTGGCTTACGAGGCGGCCTCGAACGGCGTGCCGGGATTCGTCGTGAAGTGCAGCGCGACCGCGCCGTCCGCGCAGAATCCATGCGAGGCCGCTGCATCGCCGCTCGTTCGTTACGACTACAACTATCGCGACGGTGCGTTCCTCGATTCGCTGAGCGCGTTGAACGGCGGAACCGTGCAGTCGCGCGAGCCGAGTCGCGCTCTTCGGACGATCGTCGACGCGAACAGCACGACGCGCAGCAGCGAATACGACGAAACTGGTCTGCTCCGCCGCATCACGGGAAGCGGCGGTACGTCGACCATCAGCGCCGGCTCTGCGGTTCAACTCGATTACGCGCTGCCGACCGACGCACCGCACAAGCGCGGCCTCGTTCAGTCGATCGTGTCCGGAACGGATGCGCACGTCGAGACGAAGCTCGAGTATCCCGACGTCGAAACGACCGTCGTGACCGATCCGAACGAAACGATCACGACCACGACCGTCGACTCGTGGGGCCGTCCGATCCGCGTTCGGAGCGAAAAAGAGTACGACGCGCTCGTCGCGATCGAAGAGACGGACTACGACGCCAGCGGCAACGTTCGCGAGCACCGCAGCATCGAAGAGCGTCGCGACGTCCAGCCCTCGCGGACGCGAACGCTCGTCACGCAGTTCGACTACGACGTCATGGGACGCCGGACTCTCACGCGCACGCTCAACGCCGCGGTGGGGGAGAGCGTGCAGCCCGTCGAGGAGACGGCTGATTACTCGCAGTACCCGAATCGAATCATCCGCTCGAAGTCCGCCGGCGGCGCCGAGACGACGATCACGCTGGACACGCTCGGCCGCACGATGAAGACGGACGTTACGACGTCGGCGGATGGCACCTCGCACATTCTCGCGGTCACTGCCTACGACATCGCGGGCAACCCCGTGTTTGCGTCGGACGCTCGGAAGACGGCGACTGCAGCGGCCTTCGATCCGGCGGGCCGCATCATCGAACAGCGCTTCGCGGACGGAACACGTCAAAGCACGGCGTACGACGGTTTCAGTCGTCCGGTCGACGTCACGGATCGCGCCGGTGACGGACCAGAGACGTATCACCGGCACACGGCGTACACGGCCGACGGCCAGGTGAAGGACGTCATCGAGAGCGGTTCGGGCGATTCGCGCACGACACAGCGCGCGTGGGATGGAGCGGGTCGCACCGCGGGCGTCACCGTCGCTTCGGGAAATGACACGCGCGGCGTCATCCGCAAGTTCGACGATGCCGGTCGTGCGGATTACGTTCGCGCCGGTGCCGGCGCGCACACCTCGCTCACTCCGATTGCCGAGACGGCGTTCGCTGGCTACGGCACGAACACGCTTGCACCTTCGATCACCCACCGCGACCTCGGCGACGCGACCGCATCGTCGTACACGACCGAGCGCTCCCGTTTCGACATCAATGGCAACGCGCAATCGATCACGACCGGCGATCTGCGAGTCTCGCAGCAGTTCAATCATCTCGGCGACACGATCCTGGCGTCCGCACCGAACCGGCCGGCGAGTGCGTTCGACTACGACGCGCGCGGAGCTCTGACGAAGGAAACGCTGCCCGACGGCAGCACGCAGTCGCATCAGTACAACGCGGCGGGTGCGGCGACGCAATACGCCGATCCCGTGCTCGCCGGCGCGTCATCACAGCCGGAGAAGACGAACACGACCACCGATCTCCTCGGCCGGCCGCTGATCGTCACTTACGTCGACAGCACGTTCGAACAGTTCAAGTACGACGGCGCCCGTCTCGCCGCGCAACGCGACCGGCAGGGACGCTGGCAGTCCTGCGTCTACGACGACAAAGGTCACCTGACGCAGATCTGGAAGAGCGAGACGCCGGGCAGCGACGAGCCTGGACACGACGCGGATCCGAATCTGCTCGATCGCATTGCGTATGACTCCGCTGGCCGCATGGCGTCGTGGACGAACAAGGACGCGCGCGTCGAGTTCCGCGACTTCACGCTCGACGATCAGCCGCGCCGAACCGTTCAGATTCGGTACCGGAATGAATCGGGGCTGAAGGCGTCGCCGGACGTTCTCGACTCGTACGAGCAGACCCACATGTGGAATGGTCACGGCGAGCGAGTCGGCTTCACGATGCCCGGCGCGCCGGCGGCACCGTGGACTTCGAGCGTCTCGCTCGAGCGCGACGCGCTGGGCAACGTCACTGTCATGAAGCGCGACGGGGCGACGCTGCTGAAGAGCCGCTATCGCAATGCCGCGCGACCGGATGAACGCTCGCTGCTTCTCGCCAATGGCAAGGCACTCGTCCGCACGTACGGATACGACACGACAACGGGACAGCTCAATGGCGTGAGCGTCGACGTGCGTGACGGGAACGCAAATGCGCCCGGCACGGTGATCGCGGGTTCCGAAGTGGCGTATGACGGCGTGCAGATCGCCGATGTGCGGCTGCTGGGCACGTCGGGAGGACAGAGGCACACGCGCTACAGCTACGACGCGCGCAGCCGGTTGTCCGGATCCGTGACCGCGACGAACGATTCGACCACTCCCATGAGTTCGGGGAGGGGAGTCGCGCGTGAATCCCTCGACGTGGCGACGTTCCGCGACGGACAGTCGCGGACTTCGTCATTCGACGCCTCGGCACTGGACACGCTGCAGGCGCAGGGCCTCGACGTGTCTCGTATCGATCCGCCGTCGGCGATGGCGACGGCAACACCGGGACACAAGGTTGCGACGTGGTCGCGCGGCGACGCGACGCGAACGTTCGGATATGGCGGCGCGGAGCGCCTCGACGACGATCGTTTCCACTACCGGTTCGATGAAAAGGGGCGGTTGATCTGGATCGCGCAGCAGCCGAAGCCCGTCGGGTCGACGATTCGAAGGATCGTCTATGCGTACGACGGCAACGATCGCGTCGTCGGCCGCAGGGCGGAGATGGGAACCGCAACATCATCCGGCCGCATCGATGACGTCCAATGGACGCCCGAGACCCGAAGCGCGATCACGAGCGCGGATGGTCTGCCTGCCGAAACGACCTTCGTCTGGGATCCGATCAGCGATCGGCTCGTCAGCATCCTGCGCGCGGGTCAGGGCGGCGGCATCCTCAGACAGATTATTCATGGCGAGGAGACCTACGACGACCCGCTCGAAGTGACGGCGATCGATCCAACGGCCGGCAACGTCACGCGCCTCTATCCCGTGTTCGACGAAGCGGGAGCCGGCGGCCTCCAGGTGGTGGTGAACGCGACCGGTGAAGTCGTCGCGCGCAGCATCAATACCGACCCATACGGCGGATCGCGCTTCGACCTCGCCGGTGCGGCGATCGATCGCTACAGCATCACGGCGACGAAGAAAGCGGACGGCTCGCTCGACTCAGTCACGGTCGCGTTCCGCGCGACAGAAGCCATCGCCGAATCGACGATCTCCACCGGCGTGAGCCTGACGGCGAACGCCCAGCCTTCGCCTGTTTCGCCGCGTCGTCTTGACCCCTTCACCGTTGCCTGGACATTCACCGCCTCGCAGTGGACATCGTTCGTGGCGAACAGCCCACGTATCACAGCAACCGTCACCCCGTCGCTCCGCGCCGAAGCCTGGAGCCTCGACACACCGTTCCTCCCACCGCCCGCCTGGGCACTCACAACGACACCAGTCACGACGCCATCCGGCACCGTCCTCGAGATCCGCACGGACATCGCATCCGTCGCCGCGCTCATCGACGAGCTCCAGCCCGGCACGACATCAACGATCACTCCCTACGACGTCCCGCAACTCCACCTCCTCGCATCCACCACGCCCACCCCCTCGGTCGAGCTGTCGACGGCAGCAACCTTCCAGGCGCTGCCCTTCACGGAGCCGATGACCGGGGTCGTGTATGCGCGAGCGCGGTGGTACGACGCCGGGACGGGGACGTTCCTCTCGCCTGACCCGATGGGTTATGCCGACTCTTCGAATCTCTACGCGTTCGGGGGTGGAGATCCGGTCAATGGCACCGATCCAACGGGAGAGCTGTGCGAGCGCGCGAACGCGTCGGGGTGGTGGGACTGGACCAAGCGTTGTAGTCAGGACATTGGATGGTTTGCTCAGGCGGCCGACGAAGGAATCAATCCGCTCAATACCGGCAAGAACCTGAAGCGTGCTGCCGGTGGTGTGAAGTCCACGGCGAAGCTTGTGGGCGGTGCAGTGCGAACGGTGTTCTGGGATTTACCGACGG
>Ga0075425_100000242_pt1 | contig 49891 bp, 45 predicted proteins | sample SoiMethybrSBSTD4_FD_75300 | JGI IMG/M metagenome (GOLD analysis project Ga0075425, IMG submission 75300) | Bulk soil microbial communities from a Populus tree surrounding site in Tennessee, USA - Soil MetaG P. TD hybrid SBSTD4 | ecosystem: Environmental > Terrestrial > Soil > Tree plantation... | reverse complement strand
CGAGAAGTATGCCAAGATCTCGGCCGAGCAGCTCGCCGGCGTGAGCCGTATGGCCCTGCGCGCCTACGATGCGTGCCAGGCTGGTGACGAGCAGGACGCCCGGGCCCTGTTCGACCGTCTGAACAAGATGTCGTTCTGACGATCGGCTGGGTGTGGCCGCCGCACTGGCCCATTGGCCCATGGGCTTCCCATTTAGCGCAAGCCTTCCATTTGCCGGCAAGCCCATGTGGTCCAGCAGCCAGCCAGAGGTCTGCAGTGGCCGAACGCCCGCGTCTGACCAGGGCTCAGTTCGGCGTGACCTAGCCGTTCGACGAGGCCCGGTTCGACGAGGCCCGATTCAACGAGGCCAGGTCCGACGAGGCCAGGTCCGGCGAAGCCAGCTCCGATAAGCCCCTTGGGCCGAGTGTTGGCATCAGTTGGTGTTGCACGGCGTAGGTGCGCTGGGGCACAGACGTCTCGGTTCGCGGGATCGTTGCTGCGGGGTGGGCGGGGCGATCCCAGGGCTTGCAAGCTCCCAAGGATGGGGCGATGGCAGCGTTGATCAGTCGAGGTGTCGGGGCCGTAGTGGCACTCGCGGCCGCTGCGCTGGTGGGCGCTGCTGTCTGCGGCCCCGTGCGTGCTGAACCGCAGCGTCGTGCGAGCGAGTTCTGGCTCGACAACGGCATGCAGGTGGTCGTCGTCCCCGATCATCGCGCGCCGGTGGTCACCCACGTGGTGTGGTACCGCGTGGGAGGCGCCGACAACGCCCTCGGTCAATCGGGCATTGCGCACTTCCTCGAGCACCTGATGTTCAGGTCCACCAAGAAGCTCAAGTCCGGCGAGCTTGAGCGCACCGTGTCCCGGCTCGGGGGGCGCGACAACGCGGTGACCTCGCATGATGCCACCTACTATTTCCAACGCCTTCCCAGCGAGCATTTGAAGACGGCGATGGTGATGGAAGCCGACCGCATGCGCAACCTCAACCTCGTCGAGGACGAGGTGGCGACGGAGCGCGACGTGGTGCTGCAGGAACGCCGCTCCGTGGTGGACAGCAAACCGCTGGCGATCCTTGATGAGCTCATCAACGCCAACCTCTACCTCAACCATCCCTACCGCATCCCCGTGCTCGGCTGGGAGCACGAGATGAAGAAGCTCAACCGCGCTGCGGCCATCGCCTTCTACCGACGCTATTACGCCCCCAACAATGCCATCCTCGTGGTCGCGGGTGACGTGACGCCCGATCAGGTGAAGAAGCTCGCGCAAGAAGTGTACGGTCCGATCAAGCGCCAGCCAGGAGCGTTGCGGGATCCCCGCCCCACCGAACCGCCGCAGCGGGGCGTGCGGCGCATCGAGCTCAAGGATGCGCGCGTGAACAATCTGGCTCTCCAGCGCTACTACATGACCCCAAGCTATAAATCCGCCGAGGGCAATGAAGCCGAGGCTCTGGACACCTTGTCGATCATCCTGGGCGACGGTCCCACTTCGCGCCTCTATCGCCAACTCGTGGATGAAAAGAACATCGCCGCCAATGCTGGTGCTAGCTTCTCTGCCGTGGCCCTCGACGGGGGCACGCTGACGCTCTACGCCGTGGCCGGCGACGGGGTGAAGCAGGAGACCCTGGAGCAGGCCCTCGACGCCTCGATCGCCCAATTTATCAAGGACGGTCCGAGCGATGAGGAACTGGAGCAGGCCAAGAACGCCATGATCGCCAGCTACGTCTACAGCGCTGACAATCAGGCCGGGCTGGCACAGCGCTACGGCTCCAACCTCGTGATCGGGCGGTCCATCGCCGACATCGAAGAATGGCCAAACAAGGTCGGCCAGGTGACGGCAGCGGACGTCAAGAAGGTCGCAGCCAAGTACCTGGTGATCGAGTCCTCGGTGACGGGCTATCTGGTCCCCGAACGGTCGGCCGATGACGCCGCGTCCGAGGACCACCCGGCGGAGGCGCACCGATGACGGGTCCGCTGCGCGCCACCGCGTTTGCGGTCGCACTCCTCCTCGTTTGCCTCTGCGCCTGGGAGGCAAGGCCCTTCGCCGCCGACATTCGCCAGATCCGCAGCCCCGGGGGAATTTCCGCCTGGCTGGTCGAGGAAAGAAGCCTGCCCATCGTGGCCATTCGCTTCGCCTTCGAGGGCGGCAGCGCGCAGGAGGCGGTCGGCAAGGAGGGCACCGCGGGCTTGCTCGCTGCCATGCTGGATCAAGGTGCAGGTGAGCTATCGGCCGGCGAATACCAGAAACAGATCGAGAGGCTGTCGGTGCGCCTGGCCTTCGATTCCGACCGCGACACGTTTTTCGGCAACTTCGAGACGTTGACCAAGAACTTGGGCAAGGCGACCGAGCTGTTGCGCCTCGCCATCACCAAACCATTGCTGGCTCCGGCCATTCTGGAGCGCACGCGCGCCCAGCTCATGGCGCGTGCGGGCTTCGAGGCCGGCGACAACAACAAGCTTGCGAATGCCCAGTGGATGGCCCAGTCCTTCGCCGGTCATACCTATTCACGCGCCATCTCGGGAACGCCCGAGTCGCTCAAGCTCATCACCCGCGACGATCTGGAGGACTACCGCAAGCGCATCCTGGCGCGGGCGACGTTGCGCGTGGCCGCGGTCGGTGACATCGACGCGACCGCCCTTGGCCAGGTGCTCGACGACGTGTTCGGCGGACTGCCGGCCGAACCACAACTTGCTCCCGTGCCCGATGTCCAACCCAAAGGGGTGCCGAAGCCGACGGTCGTGGACGTAGCGGGCCCACAGTCCGTGACGATTTTTGGCCGGCGCGGTATCGAGCGCAACGATCCGGACTACTTCCCGGGTCTGGTGCTGGCTCAGCTTCTTGGCGGCGGCAGCTCGGATGCACGCCTCGTGCGCGAGGTGCGTGAGAAGCGCGGGCTCAGCTACTGGATTTACACCCTGCTCTACAATTTCAAGCATTCTTCGATGCTGATCGGCGGCTTCGCCAGCCCCAACAAAGATGTGGCCACCAGTCTGGAGCTCGTCCGCGCCGAGTTCAAGGCGCTGGCTGAGCAGGGACCCACGCAGGAGGAGGTCGAGGCAGCCAAGAGCTACCTCATCGGTTCGTTCGTGCTGAGCCTGGATTCCAACGCCAAGATCGCCGAGCAGATGCTGCGCGCGCAATTGCAGGGGCTGGGGCCCGATTTCGTCAATCAGCGCAAGGCGCAACTCGCCAAGGTGACGCAGGCCGACGTGGCCCGCGTGGCCCGCTCGCTCCTGTCGATCGACGATCTCTCCGTCGCCATCGCCGGCCAGCCCGCCAATCTCGACCGCTAGAAAAGCACCCAATGCCACGGGCTCAGGCGAGGCTTCCAAACCCCGCGCGCTCGCGCTTTGGGCGAGCGGCATCGCTGCCAAGGAGCGCAGCCAGGCGCGCGGCCTCACTTGGCAGCCGCGAGCGGGTACAGACTGCCGCGGTGTAGAGGCTCACGAGCTCGAATGGCTTGGGCAGCGGTCCGGCGAACGTGACGCCGGGCATGTGCAAGATTTCCGTCGCTTGCGTGCAGCCGATGGGGCGCGGCTCCGAGGCCGCAGCCAACGCCCGCATCGCTGCGATCCCGTTCGGCGCGGGTCGCAGCCGCAGTCTTAATGCATCGGTGAGGGCGAGCCCGTCGAGGACTTTGGCAAAGTGGATGCCGGCGGTCGCAAGCTTTGGGTCGGGGAAGTAGATGGCATCGGCCGCCAGTAGCGCCGAGTGCAGCGCCCGCGCATCGCCGACGGGTGGCGTGGCATCGCCGGCGCGCACGGCCAAACCCGTGTGCACGAGCCCGATATCGACGGCCGAGCCCGGCCGCACGTGGCCTGAGCGCGTCAGCTCCGCAATCAACGACGAGGTGAGCACGATAACATCGGCGGGCGCGCCGGAGAGGAGCTGCTCGCGCATGGCCCCCACCGCGCCGAAGGTGCCGGCGATCCCGCAGCCGGTGGCGATTTGCAATTCGGGATGCAGCTCCGCCACAAGTCCCTCGGCGGCGCCACCGCTGAGAAGGATGAGCTGCACCGGGGCACCCCTCAACCCATGGCGGCGATGATGCGCTCGCGTGTGATGGGCAGGTCGCGCACGCGCACGCCGAGCGCATCGAAGACGGCGTTGCCAATGGCCGCGGCCGTCGGCGGGTGGGCAGCCTCGCCAGCACCCAGCGATCTCTCCTCGGGCCGATTGAGAATCTCGACCTCGACGGCGGGCACCTCCGAGAAGTGCAGGATGGGATAGGTCTCCCACGTGTCGCTGGTGATGCGCTGGCGGTCGAAGCGCACGGCCTCCTTTAGGGTCCAACTCGTGGCCTGGATGGCACCGCCCTCCATTTGATTGGCGACGCCGTCCGGATTGACGACCTCGCCCACATCCACCGCCACCACCAGCCGGCGCACCCGGATCTCGGCATCGCCCTCCACCTCCGCCACCACCGCGCAATAGGCGCCGAAGTTCTTGTAGCGCCCGAAGGCGATGCCATGACCGGCGCCCTCGCGCCGCTTCCATTCGTTCCAGCCGGCGCGTTTGGCGGCAGCCTGAAGCACCCCGCGAGCGCGTTCGTCCTTGAGGTAGCGCAGGCGGAACGCGAGCGGGTTCTCGCCGCGCTCCGCGGCCAGCTCATCCATGAAAGACTCGATGGCGAAGATGTTCGCGAACGCCCCAAGGGTACGCAGCGCCGAGGTACGGATCGGCATGGTAAGCAGCCGGTGGCACATCACGCGCATGGAGGCGAAGTCATAGAGCGGCACGGAATTGCGCTCGGCCCCGCCGCCCATCGCCATTGGCGGGTTGAAGGCGATGAGACGCTCGAAGGGTTTGGCGAGCAGGGACGCCGAAAGCACGGTGGGGATTGGCATGCGTCCTGGCCGCGACACGTGGCCGTTGCTCCACACTTGACCTCGCCAATCGACGATGTCGCCGCCCGCGTCGAGATCGGCCTCCAGTTCGATCGCCATGGCGGCCCCCATCGGCGCCCAGGCGAGCTCGTCCTCGCGCGACCACTGCACGCGCACAGGACGGCCACCGACCTCGGCGGCTCGTGCCAGCAAAACAGCATCGAAGGCCACGTCGTCGGCACCGTTATGCCCGTAGCACCCCGCGCCCTCCACGTGCTCAACGACGATGTTCTCAGGCGCAATGCCCAAGGCGAGCGCCGTGTCGGCACGCAGGCCGTAGGCGCCCTGGCAGTGGGACCAGATGTGCAGCCTGTCCGGCCCGCTCCATTGCGCGATCGCGCACGAGGGCGCCATGGCGGCATGGGCGATGAACGGACGGCTGTATTGGCGACGCACCGTGCGCGCGCTGGGCACTGGAGTTTGTGCCGTCCTCTCCTCGACGATGGTGGTCTGAACGGGCTCACCCTTGAGCCATTGGGCGAGCTTGGTCTCGTCGGGCAGCATCGGCGCGCCGCTCCAGGTGGCGGCCTTGCGCAGGGCATCGGCACCGGCTTCCGCGGCGGCCTCGGTATCGGCGACGACGCCTGCGAAGCTACCGTGGCGCACGAGGGCGATGATCCCCGGCCGCGCGCGCACCACCGCCTCGTCGAGAGCCGCGAGCTTGGCCCCGGGACCCGCGGGCTTGACGACCCGGCCATGGAGCAGGCCCGGCAGCACGAGATCGTGCACGAAACGCGGCCGACCGAATACCTTGTCGGGGATGTCAAGGCGGGCGGCGGGTGTGCCGGCGACGCGCCGAGCGCTGGGCGGTTTTGGTGCAGCGCCGCCGATTGCATCGCGCTGCAACAGCGCAGCGTCGGCGAGCTCCCAATAGCTGGTGCGCAGGTTGCCGGGACCGACGATGGTGCCGTCCTCGATCGTGAGCATCTCCGCGGCGACGCCAAAGCGTCGGGCGGCGGCGGCCAAATAGATCGCGCGCGCTTGCGCCGAGGCGTGTCGAACGGCCGAACCCGACTGCTCCACGGACAGGCTGCCGGAGGTGGTGCCTTCGTTTGGGCTCGCCGCTGTTGTCACCGGGATCATGCGGATGCGGGTGAGATCGACGTCGAGCTCGTCGGCCGCGATCTGCGCCAGAGCCGTGAGGATGCCTTGGCCAATCTCGACCTTGCCGGGGCTCAGTTCGATGAAGCCTGCCGCATCGAAGCGCAGCCACCGCGCAAGACGCGGATTGGCCTTGAGGTTGGCGGGTAGTTCGCCGGTCATAGGGCCTCCTTGGCCGCGCGCTGCACGGCGCGCACGATGCGGTTGTGGGCCCCGCAGCGACACAGATTGCGATCGAGCGCGGCACGCACCTCGACCTCGCTCGGATTTGGGTTGCGCCTGAGAAGCGCGGCGGCGGAAATCAGAATGCCGGACAGACAATAGCCGCACTGGCACGCCTGTTCGGCGATGAAGGCGCGCTGCAGGGGGTGCGGCCGTTCCGGCGTGCCGAGCCCCTCGACCGTGACGATCGTCTTGCCGGCCGCGGCCCACAGCGGTGTATCGCACGCCGCCACGGCCTGCCCCTCGATCAGCACGTTGCACGCCCCGCACTGGTTGGCACCACAGCCGTAGCGTGTGCCCGTCAATCCGAACTGGCTGCGCAAGACGCCGAGCAATGAGCTCGCCGGATCCGCCTCGACGGTGCGCTCCGCACCGTTGACGTTGAGCTTGATGATTGCGTCCTTGGAGCTCATCACTGCACCTTGATGCCGGCGGTGTGGATCACCTTGGCCCACTTCTCGATGTCCCCGCGCAGGTATCGGTCGAACTCGACCGGCGTCATGACGAGCGGCTCGGCGCCCTGCTGGGCCCACGCCTGGCGCGTCTGCGGCCGCTTCAGGACCGTGTTGATCTCGCTGTTGAGCTTGTCGAGGACGGCCGCTGGCGTACCCGCCGGCGCCATCAGTCCGAGCCAGATCGTGGCCTCGTAGCCCGGTAGGCCGGCTTCGGCGATCGTGGGCACGTCGGGCAGCACGGCCGAGCGCTTGAGCCCCGTCGTTCCCAGCGCGCGCAGCGCGCCCGACTGCACGGTGGGCGCGGTGGTGGTGATGGCATCGATCATCATCTGGACGTGGCCACCCATCACGGCGGTACGAGCATCGCCGCTGCCGCGATGGGCGACGTGTTGAATGCTGGTGCCGCTCATGGCTTTGAAGAGCTCACCGGCCATGTGGTAGGGGGTACCGGGGCCAGAGGAGGCATAGTTGAGGTCTCCCGGTCTCGACTTCAACAGTGCGATGAACTCCCTGAGGTCCTTGGCCGGGACCGAGGGATGCACCACCATGATCAGATCGGAGGTGTTGATGGGCGCCACTGGCACGAAGTCGCGCATCAACTGGAAGGGCTTGTTGGGAAGCAGCGTCTCGTTGGTCGTGTGCGTATTCGACATCATCAACAGCGTGTAGCCGTCGGGCGCCGCCTTTGCAGCCTCGCCGGTGCCGATCACTGAGCCCGCACCGGGCCTGTCCTCGATCACGAAGGCCTGTTTTAGGGTATCCTGCAGCTGTTGGCCGAGAAAGCGGGCGTAGAGGTCGGCTGGACCGCCGGCGCCGAACGGCACGATGATCTTGACCGTCCGTGTCGGATAATCCTCGGCGGTGGCTGCGGCCAAGGTGCCGGCCAGGGCGGTCAGGGCAATGGCGAGCCCGGCAATCGGCGACATGGGTTCTCCTCCCCGGCGCAGTTTCTGGGAATTGGCGTGGGCGTTCTGCCTTGCGCGACCCATTGGTAGCCCAGTTCAGGGGAGTTCTGAAGTGGCGGTTTGCCATGGTGTTTGCGGGAGCGGCGTGCCCTATGGTGTCTGCAAGAGCTCGACCTGAAGGTGTTCTCGCCGTGCAGTCCACCATCCGCTCCTTTGACCTTGCCCACCTTGCCCATGTGGAGCTTCTGACGCCGAAGCCAGAGGCGTCCTTGCGCTTCTTCGTGGACGTCATGGGCATGACCGAGAGCGGCCGGCGGGGCCAATCGGTCTATCTGCGTGGGTGGGACGACTATGAGCGCCACACGCTGAAGCTGTCCGAGGCGAGGATCGCCGGGATGGGCCACTTCGCCTACCGTGCGACGAGCCCCGAGGCCCTTAAGCACCGCGTCGGCATCATCGAGAGGTCCGGTCGTGGCAAGGGCTGGACCGAGGGCGATTTGGGGCACGGGGCCGCTTACGCCTTCACCACCCCGGACGGCCACAACATGGAGATCTATTACGAAACTGAATGGTACAAGCCGCCGCCGGAGCTGACCCCTGCCCTCAAGAACCAGGCACAACGCTTTCCCGCGCGCGGCGTCAATGTCCGCCGGCTCGACCACATGAACCTGCTCACCTCCGAACCGGCTGAGCTGCGTCGGTTTCTGGAGGATGTGGTGGGCCTCAGGACCACGGAAAAGATCGTGCTCGATGACGGCCGCGAGGTTGGGGGATGGGTCACGACCAACAATAAGAGCTACGACCTCGCCTTCACGCTCGACCACTATGGCGCCATGGGCCGCTTTCACCACGTCACGTATGCGCTCGATTCGCGCGAAGAGATCTTGCGCGCTGCCGACATCTTTCTCGAGGCAGGCGTGCCCATCGAGACCGGGCCCCACAAGCACGCCATCCAGCAGACGTTCTTCCTCTACGTCTACGAGCCCGGCGGCAACCGCGTCGAAGTGGCCAACGCCGGCGCGCGCCTGGTCCTCGCACCCGACTGGCAACCCGTCGTGTGGACCGAGGGCGAGCGCAAGAAGGGCCAAGCCTGGGGGCTCAAAACCATCGAAAGCTTCCACACCCACGGTACTCCGCCGATCGAGCAATACACGGGCCCGCGGCGGAAGTAGCCGTGGCAGGGCCCGCCTGTCTCTGAGCGAGGCTGGCCTAGGCGGGGGCGGGCGCGCCCCGCCCAGCGCGGCGGCCAGCGAGCGCCAGGGCCGCAAAGCTGACGCCGCTCGAGAGCAGGTTAATGCCCGTCAGCAGGCCAATGGCCCAGGCGGCCGACGAGGGCAGCTCGGCGGCGATCAAGACGCCGACGGCGATCGCGATAAGACCACTGAGCAGCAGCCAGCCCCAGCCTTCATGCGGGCGCACGCGCACGCCCATGATCACCTCCAGCACGCCCTCGGCCAGAAACAGCGCCGCCAGCAGAATCGTGAGCGCAACAACGCCGGCAAACGGCGTGAAGGCAAGCCAGCCGCCAGCCACCAGATAGAGCAGGCCGATCAGCAGGCTCAGAACGAAGCCTTGCCATTGCCGGATCGAGAACGCGTGCACCACGATGAGCGCGCCAGCGAAGAGGAAGATCCAGCCCAGCGCGATCTTGGTTGCGATCGTGGAGAGCAGCGGAAAGGCGATTGCCGCCACGCCGGCAATGATGAGCAAGATGCCGAGCGCCAGGAACCAGCCCCAGTTGTCGGCGATCTGCCGACGTGCTTCGGCGATCGTGGAGTCGAGATGGGCTTGCGAGATCTGCTCGGTCATTGGTGCACCTCCTGCGCCAAGAGAACGCGTCCGCACCTTCGCAATTTCTGGTGCTGCCGGCCGCTTGCGTCAATGCATTTGGCGAGGCCGCGACTGAGGCCCAGGGCTCGCGGGCCAAGGCGAGGGCTACCCCATTCGAGCCTCGCGGGAGAGCGCCCAGTTGGCCCAACGCCGTCAAAGGAGGGGTATCACCTTGTCGGCCGCCAAGCGCATGGCCGCCTCGGCGTGGGCCCTGGCGATGCCGCCGATGTTGAACCAGAGCACGAACTCGGTGATGCCGAAGCGGTGCTTCATCTCCTTCAGCTTGGCAACGCAGGTGGCCGGATCGTCGGCGATGCACGCACCAAACTCGTGCAGCTTGTCGAAGGAAAGATAGCCAAGCTCGCGCGTCTTCTTGCCCTCGCGCATGGTCAGTTCGTAGCCCTTAACCTCCCCAACCTGTGGCGCACCGGCGAGCTGGTTGGCGGTCACCTTGGCGTAGAACCACTCCACGTGCGACTTGTAGATCTCGCGCGCGTACCTCGCATCCTCGTGCACGAAGAACGGCAAGAGCAGCATGCGTTGCGTCCTGGCGGGATCACGACCGAGATCGCGACAGACCACATCGAAATGCCGACAGTTCTTCTCAAGCTCGTCCATCCAGTGCTCGCGGTAGGTGCGATAGGTAAAGGGCGAGGCCATCTGCAGATGGACACCGGAGCGCGCTGCCTGCTCAAAGCTTTCAGGACTGATGGTCGCCTGGTAGATCGGGGGATGCGGCTTCTGTACGGGCTTGGGCAACAACTCGACGGGTTCGGGGATGGTCCAGAACTCGCCGTGGTAGGAGATCTTCTCCTGCGTCCACGACTTCAAGATGATGTCGAGACCCTCGGCCAGCATCTCCCGGCTCCTATCCATAGGAACGCCCAGGCCAATGAACTCGTGAGGCTGGTATGCCCGCCCCACGCCAAAGTCGAGGCGGCCGTGCGAGAGGACGTCGACCAGGGCAAAGTCTGAGGCGGTGCGCAGCGGGTGATTGAACGGCACGGCGCACACGGCCATGCCGATGCGGACGCGCTTTGTCCGCTGGGCGATGGCGGCGGCGTAAACCTGCGTGGAGGTGACAAGACCGTAGGTCGAAAAGAGATGCTCGGCGATCCAGATCTTGTCGTAACCGAGCTCCTCGGCCAGCTCGAAAAAGCCAAGATCCTCTTCGAAGCTCTCCACCACGCGGGAGAGATCTGGGACCTGGCTCAGGCTGAAGATCCCAAATTGCGTCTTGGCCATGCGGCTCCTCCCCAGCGGTTGCTCAAGGCGCATCCTGATGAGCCATGGGCCGGCCGTCAAACCGCGATCCCCCAGCCTGCGCCCAAGGCGGCGAAGGCTTGAGGCACACCCTGTGGCTGAGGCGTGGAATGCCCCCGACAATCGCGCGCCTCAATGCCGCCCCGGGGATCCCGGCGTTCAGCGTGGTCGCCGCGTGCGAAGTCCCATTGCTGCTGCTAAACTCGAGGCGCGATTTCGCTCACGAAGCGAGCGATCTGTTGCATCTGCTCTGCGGCACTGGTGCCGCGATAGCGCACGATGATCTGGTCGAAACCCAAGTCGCGCAGCTGCTTGAGGTCGTCGGCGATCTCGGCAAGCGAGCCCGTACCCGGCTCACGCCCCTCGAAGGCACCGCGTTTGGGCTCGCCGATGCTGAGAAAGATCTTGTAGGCGAGCGTGAGATCCTCGATCCGCCGGCCGGCTTCAGCCGCCAGTCGCTCGAGCACGAGGAGCCGCTCACGCAACTTGTCTGGAGGCGCTGCAACGGCCAGCCAACCGTTGCCGGTCCGCACCACGCGCCGCAGCGCAGCCGTCGACAGCCCACCTATCAGGATCGGGGGATGCGGCCGCTGCAGCGAGCCGGGCGATGCAAAGATGGGATCGAAGGCGTAGGTGTCACCGCGATAGGAAACTTCGCCGCCCGCGCAAATGATTTTGAAGATCTCGAGGTATTCGTCGGTGACCCGACCGCGCTTCGAAAAGTCATGGGCGCCGAGGACGGCAAACTCCTCCTCGAGCCAACCCACACCTGCACCCACGATGATGCGCCCACCGGAGAACCGATCGAGGGTCACCAGCATGCGTGCCAGCAGCACCGGGTTGCGGTAGGGCATGATCAGCGCGGCCGTGCCGATGCGCACGCGCTGAGTTGCTCCAACCAGCACGCCCATGGTGGCGATGGGCTCCATCAGAGGATCGGACAAGCGCGTCGGGAAATCACCTTTGGCGCTATAGGGATAGGCGGCATTGAACGAAACGGGAAAGGCGACGTGGTCGGCGAGCCAAATGGAGTCCAATCCGATCGCCTCGGCATGGCGGGCGAGACTGAGGATCGTCTGGGCATCGGCAAGCGGCCCGTAGACCCCAACGTCCAATCCCAAGCTCATCGATGCCGCCATGGGTGGGCCCGCGGGTGGGCGCGTCAGGGCGCGAGCGTCCAGGGCGGAGCCGGCCCGTCGGCGGGGTCGCGCTCATGGCTTGCCACGAGGTCGTGCAGACCGTCGCGACCGTAGAGATCTGGCCGGAACTGGATGGTGCCCGAGGGTTCCGCCCAGGCGGTGATGTAAGTGAAATAGACGGGCACTGGCCGCGTCAGGTTGAGGTCGAACGCTCGGCCGGCATCAAGCGTTTCGCGCACGCGGCCCTGCTCCCAACCAGGCTCGTAGCGTGCCACCCACTCGGCCAGCGCGAACACGTCTTGGACCCGCACGCAGCCGGCGCTGAAGGCGCGTGCACGCTGATTGAAGAGCGCCTTCATCGGCGTGTCATGCATGTAGACGCCGTGCTCGTTGGGCATGTCGAGACGCAACAGCCCCAATGCATTTTGCGGGCCCGGATCCTGGCGGAACCTGAGCTTGCTCGCGTCCGCCATGCGCCAATCGATGTTCGCAGGATCGATCTCAGGCCCGTTGTAGGAGCCCGTGAAGACGCGGATCTGCTCCTTGGCGAGATAGTCGGGCTCCTTGACCAGGCGGGGGATCAGATCGAGCTGGGCGACGCTCTCGGGCACGCGCCAATAGGGATAGAAGTTGATGGCCTTGATGGTGGCGCGCACGGTCGGGGTCTGGCGCTCCGGTTTGCCGGCGATGACGCGATGGCGCAACTCCACCTGGAAGTGCTCGACAGCCTCGAGCTGGAATGCCGGCACGTTGACAAGAACATAGCGGTCTTCGACGCGCTGCTGGGTGAGCTCCCGCAACCGATGCAAGTTGAGACGCAGCTGCGCCAATCGGGCTTGCGCGGGGACATTGAGCGCGAGCAGTGTCGGCTTGTCGACCCGGCCGGTCACGCGCAGGCCGTTGTTGGACTGGTAGCGGCGCACCGCGGCTTCCCAATCTTCGCCATAATTGAAGCCGCCGGAACTGCGGCGCAGCTCGCCGCTGATCATCAGCCGCTGACGCAGGATCGGAACGCGCTCGTCATCGTCCTCCGGGCGGATCATGCGCGTGCCCGGCACCGTCGGCCAGCCGCCGCGAGACACGATCGCCTCGTAGCGCTCGATGGCACCCTCCATTGCCTGGATCATCACGTCGCTGCGCCAGGGGGTGGCATCGGAGCGCAGGTCATCGAGCACCTCGGAGCGCCGACGCGGATCATCGTCGGAGGCGCGCCGCGGCTGGCTGTCCGGATGGCCGAACCCGGGAATGGTTTCCCACCATGGGCGCTCCGGTCCCTGGGCCGACGCTCCCGGCGCCACAACCGCCAAGGCCATCCCGGCGGCAAGGGCTGCCAGGTGCCAGTTGCTCCCGCGGTTCGACCTCATCGAATTGAGCTTTCCATCGCGCGTTTCATCTTACGTTGGATCAGATGTCGGGATCGGGCATGGGCTGTGGGACGTCCGCTCGCTCTCCCTACTCGCACTCCTTATGAGAGGCTCCAGCCGGCCGCAAGCGCTCCATCTGCAATCAAGATCTGCCGGAGTTAGGGGCTCATCCAACGCCCGCTCCCATCATCCCCAAACCCGTGCCAGAGCCCCAAGTTCACGCTAACGCAAAACGTCCGCGGGAGCCCGCGCTACTCCGAGAAATCTCAGCCGTCTGAGCACATTGCCGCCTCTGCCCGGCATGGCGGTAGCTCGCGCGAGCTTGTGGCCAAACCAAGACCGCTCGCTCACAAAGTTGCTTCGCGCACGTTTAGTGAGGCGAAAATCACTACCTTAGATTGTATCAAAGGCTCGGCTTGGCCCGGCGCTACCGGGTGCGGTGCTGTGGGGGGCTGGCGGGTTTTGCGGTGAGGGCGGGCTCTGTGCCGACTGCCGCCCGCACGCGGCCCCACGGGAAATTGGCGCCCGGATCCATTTTGGTTCGGTAGACGCCACCCCCGCATGCAAACGTGCGTCCGTCGACCTCGCTGTGGCTCTTGATGTTCTCAAGGGGCACCTGGTAGCGGGAACGGATGGACTTGAGGAGCCCGATGAGGGCATCGATCTGCCGCTTCCCGAAGGGTTCGATCCCGTCGCCTTCGTGCACGAGCTCGATGCCGATCGAGGTGGCATTGTTGTCGAGCGCGTGGTTGGCGACGCGATCCTCAGGAGTGCTCGCGAGCACGCGGCCGTCTCGATCCACAACATAGTGGATGCCAAGAAACGGGTGGCGGTCGAAGAAGTCCTTCCAACGCTGCGCGTCCCCAGGTGCACCGGAGAAGACGAGCTTGCCGCCGGCGCAGCTGGGCCCGCCGATGGCGTGGACGATGATCCGATCGACAAACTCGCGCCGCGGGCCCGAGGTGGTGCCGTCGGCCGGGCATGGACTGGCCAGGACCACGGCGGCCGCCATCAGCAGGTGCATTGAGGAGATGGATCTCAGTCCTTCGGGTTTGGCCGCAGCACGCGTGCGGGCGGCTCAAGGGCTTGCTGGTGGCACGCCAAAGCGTTTGAATTGTGTTGAGACTGCCTGTTCCCCACCGGCCTTGGGATCCTCTCTGGGTCGATCGCGTTGGACCAGACAGAGGAAGCCCAGTGCGCAAGCTGGCACCCCAGACTAATTCCGGCACGGGCCTTTCAGGGACCCTATCATGGGCCCTGGTGCTGCCAAGTTTTGCTTGGCTCTCAGATGGGCGGCTGGCGATGCTACTGAACAGCGCTCCGACGCGGCATGGCGGGGGTCCAGATCCAGGTCATGCGCTCACTGACGAGTTTGCCGTGGGCGGCCCCGGCCTCCGATCGCGTCATGGCGAAGAAGCTGATGGTGAGGCCGAGCAGGACAGCGGCGAGCACGACATCGATGAAGCGCATGGGACCTTCCCCATCACGTGAGGTTGCCGCGAAGCCGACCGCAAGGGCCGCATTCGCCAGCTCAGTCTTGCGCACTCAAGGAGGTTTCGCTGTTCCACGTGGAACAGGCTTGGGCGATAAGCCAGTGGCGCAGACGGATGCGCGGCAGTCGCTATCGAGGGCCCATCGCGGCAAGCACAAAACGATAGCCAAGGCGCAATGAGCGCTGGCCCGGCACCGTCGGCCCAATCGCGATCCGCCGAGGGACCAACCATGAGGTCGCCTCGCGCCTTATCCGCGACCACAAGCGGATCGTGACGGAGAAATTGTTGTTTCGAACACAACGGTGAGCGCCAAAGGGCCAATGCCGAAGCGCCGCGGATGGCGAGGCGACTCTGGGCACGTTCTAGAAGATGCGGGCTCGAACACGCGGGCCATCAAGGCGAAGAAGGCGGGGCGCGAGCTTGTCGGTTTCAACGCCTGCAGGGAGCGGGCGTTGCGAGGTGTGCGGCGCTGCCTGGTTGCGGGCTGGTGCCAAGCCGGCGCACGCTCACCGCCCACGCCGATTGGGGCGCGTTCCCGGCAACCCGCAATCGGACGTCGGCGCTCCTCGGAACTCGGGGGTCGCGAACTCGGGGGCTCGCCAACTCGGGAGCTCGCGTCTCGGTGCCTGATGGGTTGTCGGACCGGAAACGGACCTCGGCGCGACAGACCGCGCCCGGCAGTCCTCCGTCAGAGCCGCGCGGTGGCTTGCGGTCGGTTGGTCATTTGCTGACGAGCCGCACGACGACGTCGATATAGGAAATCTCGAGGTGCTCCGGCGGCTCCGGCAGACCATCGACGCGAATCGAGCTGCCGGGGATATCGATGAGCCGCCCCTCCGCTTCCACGAAGAAGTGGTTGTGGTTGGAGATGTTGGTGTCGAAATAGGCGCGTTGTCCACCGATGGCGATCTCGCGCAGCAGCCCCGCGCGCTCAAATTGGTGCAAGGTGTTGTAAACGGTGGCCAAGGAAACCTTTTCGCCCGCCGTCACGGCCTCCTCGTGGAGGATTTCGGCAGTCACGTGCCGATCGCCGTTGCCAAACAGCAGGCTCGCCAAGGCGACGCGTTGGCGGGTCGGCCGCAGGTTTGCCCGCCGCAGCAGCGCCCCTATATCGACCCCCATCGTTTCGGGTCGCCCTGCCAATCTACCCATTCCCGTCACCAGGCCTGTCGTCACCGGCTGCGGCGCTGGGCCGGAGCTACCTGCCAAAGCGCCGCACAGCCTTCATGCTGTCCTTATATATCAGTATATGCTGGAGGAGCACGGCCCGCAACGGCGGCCGGTTGGTGAGGCGCTGGGGTGGCGTGGTGCGCGTTAGCGCAGGCCCGCGCAGACACCCCCGGTGAGGTGGCCCGTGCAGGTCGAGTTTTGCGACCCTTGTTGAGACGAATATCGAGGCCCGCCCCTCGCGCGCAGGAAGGAACGCGGGCTTTTGAGCAACCCCTGAGTGTGATAGGAAGCCTCAATGGCGCCAAAAGCCGCAACAGTCCGTCATATGTCAGAATTGCCCGCGGGGGTTGGGACGACCATGGCCATGGCCGAGCGTCCAACGAGCTATGAGTACGAGGATCTGCTGACGTGCGGCCGCGGTGAGCTGTTCGGACGCGGCAACGCCCAACTGCCACTGCCGCCGATGCTCATGTTCGATCGCATTGCCAGCATCTCGGACGCGGGTGGGGCGCATGGCAAGGGCCAGATCGTTGCCGAGCTCAAGGTTTGCGGCAATCCGATGCTCGATTGGCTGTGGGCCTGCCACTTCAAAGGCGACCCCGTCATGCCGGGCTGCTTGGGCTTGGATGCGCTCTGGCAGTTGACCGGTTTCTTTCTTGGCTGGCTCGGTGCGCCCGGCAAGGGTCGCGCTTTGGGTGTGGGCGAGGTGAAGTTTACCGGCATGGTGATGCCCAGCACCAAGACCGTGCAATACGTCGTCGACCTGAAGCGGGTCATCCTGCGCAAGCTGAAACTGGCGATCGCCGACGGCGTCATGAAGGCGGATGGGCAGGTCATCTACGCCGCCACAGACCTGAGGGTTGGTCTGTTCGAGGGGGGAGAGCAACCGGCGGCCGCTTGAGGCTGCGCTGCAAATGCCGAAGGGCCGGAACCGCACTCGCTGCCCGGGTGAAGGGGAGTGGCGGGGAGGCAAGGAGAGGGCCAATCGATGCGCCGCGTGGTCGTGACGGGGATGGGGGTCGTCTCCTCCATCGGTAATAGTACGCAAGAGGTGGTTGCCTCCCTGAGGGAAGGCAAATCCGGCATCGTCCGCGCCCCCAAGTACGCCGAACTCGGCTTTCGCTGCCAGGTGCACGGCGAGCCGCATATCGAATGGGAAGGCATGGTCCCGCGCAAGGCGCGTCGCTTCATGGAGGCGGGTGTGGGGTGGAATTACATCGCCATGGACCAGGCCATCCGCGATGCCGGCCTCGATGCGGGCGACATCGTCAGCGAGCGCACCGGCATCATCATGGGCTCGGGCGGGCCTTCGACGCGCGCCATCGTGCGTGCCGCCGATACTGCGCGCGAGAAGGACCCCAAGAAGGTCGGGCCATTTGAGGTACCCAAGGGCATGTGCTCGGGACCCTCCGCGGCGCTGGCCACGGCCTTCCAGATCCGCGGCGTCAACTATTCGATATCGTCGGCCTGTGCCACGTCGGCGCATTGCATCGGCAATGCCGCGGAACAGATCCAATGGGGCAAGCAGGACCTGATGTTTGCAGGCGGCTGCGAGGAGCTCGACTGGACGCTGTCGGTGTTGTTTGACGCCATGGGGGCCATGTCTACCGGGTTTAATAGCGCCCCTGCCAAAGCCAGCCGAGCCTACGACAAGAACCGCGATGGCTTCGTGATCGCCGGCGGGGCCGGCGTGGTGGTGCTGGAGGAGCTGCAGCGGGCCAAGAGCCGCGGCGCGCGCATCTATGGGGAAGTGGCGGGCTACGGCGCCACCTCCGATGGTTTCGACATGGTGGCCCCGTCAGGTGAGGGCGCCGTGCGCTGCATGCGCTCGGCCATGCAGGGCTTTGACGGCAAGGGCGTGGGGCGGGTCGATTACATCAATCCGCACGGCACGGGCACACCGGTCGGTGATCAGCGGGAAATCGAGGCCATTCGCGAGGTGTTCGGCAAGGACATCCCTCCGATCTCCTCGACCAAGTCCCTTACCGGCCATTCGTTAGGCGCGGTCGGCGTGCAGGAGGTGATCTTCTCGCTGCTCATGATGAATAACGGGTTCATTTGCGAGAGCGCCAATATCGACGAGCTCGATCCCGAGTTCGCGGACGTGCCCATCGCGCGGAAACGAGAGGACAACCCCAACCTTAACTGTGTAATGTCGAACAGCTTCGGCTTCGGCGGCACCAATGCGACCCTGGTGCTAAAGCGATGCGACGCCTGAAGGCACGAGGAGCGCCTCGGCCTGCGGCGTCTTGCGCCGTTCGGAGCCGGGGAGCTAGCAAGCGCTGTGAGACGGAGGATCGTGAAGGGTTGGGCCCAGGCGGCTCGCGCACACCATGAATGGAAGAAGGTCATGACCAGCACAGACATCGCCCGACCCGGGCCACTGATGGCAGGTAAGCGCGGCCTCGTGATGGGGGTTGCCAACGAGCGTTCGATTGCCTGGGGCATCGCGCGCGTGCTGGCAGGCCAGGGCGCCAAGCTTGCCTTCACCTATCAGGGCGATGCCTTCGGCCGCCGTGCCATCCCGCTCGCCAAGCAGGCGGGTGCCGACATCATCGTCGATTGCGACGTGACCAACATAGCCACGGTCGACAACACCTTCGCCGAGATCCAAAGCAAATGGGGCGGCCTTGATTTCGTGGTGCACGCATTGGCCTTTTCGGACCGCCGCGAGCTCGCGGGGCGCTACGCCGACACCACACGCGAGAACTTCATCAACACCATGGTGATCTCCTGCTTCTCCTTTACCGAGATCGCCAAGCGCGCCGCGCAGTTGATGCCAAATGGCGGCTCGCTCCTGACGCTCACCTTCAGCGGCGCCACGCGGTGGGTGCCTTGCTACAATGTGATGGGTGTGGCAAAGGCCGCATTGGAAGCCTCCGTGCGCTATCTGGCGGCCGACCTTGGCGGGCAGGGAATCCGCGTCAACGCCCTTTCCGCCGGGCCCATGCGCACGCTGGCAGGCGCCGGCATCTCCGACGGGCGCATGCTCTTCAACTACCAGCGCGACCACGCGCCTCTGCATCGCACACCCACGCTGGACGAGGTGGGCGGAGCCGGGCTCTACCTGCTCTCGAACCTTTCCGGCGCCGTGACGGGTGAGGTCCACTTCGTGGACTGCGGCTACAATTCCATCGCGGTCCCGAACCTTGACGCGCTCCGGGCCATGGAGCAGGGCGCAGCCCTGCTCGCGGGCGGCGCCGCGCCCAAGGCGGCGGAGTGACCTCAAACAGGTGAGGCTTGGAGCGCGGGCTCGTTGAGCGCCTCGGCCCGGCGATCTGTGCTTGCTCGCCTCTGCCGCCGTCCACGGAGAGACACCCTAGTCGCGCCGTTGGAACCCTGCTCTCGGGCAAGTGCTCGTTCCTGAGCGTGCTGCGAAACAGCGCATCAGGCCATCCCCGCTTCGGCTTGCATGTGCTCCCATGTGTGAGATTGGGACCAGCGCGCCCCGCAGCTGCGCCGGGAAGGGTGCCGCTTGCCAGCCAGCACGAGGAAACGCGGGGAAGGAAAACCAACGAGGGTTGCGCCGCGGGGACAGTTGAATTGCGCCTGTGCGCTCATCGTGGGAACCTGGGGACATGATCGGCGTCTTCGATTCGGGCCATGGCGGGCTCACCGTGTTCCGCGCCCTGGCGCGGCGTTTTCCACACATCGCCTTCGTCTACCTCGGCGATCATCGCAACGTCCCCTACGGCAACCGGTCCTCAGACGACATCGTGGCCTTGACGCGCGATGCCGTTTGCGCGCTCTTCCGCAGCGGCTGCAGGCTCGTCCTCCTCGGGTGCAACACGGCAACCTGCGTCGCCGCCCGCACCCTGCAGAAGGATTGGCTACCGGTCAGCGGCTGGGTCGGACGCAACATCCTGGGCATCGTGGCCCCCACGGTGGAGGCGGCGACGCAGACGCCCTGGGCGGTGACCTCGCCGCAGTATCCACAAAAGTACAACACCGACACGATCGCCGTGTTCGGCACCACGCGAACGATCGCCTCGCACGCCTATCCAGAGGAAATTCGCAAGCGCTGCCCAAAGGTGACGGTGGTGCAGCAGGCCTGCCCCGATCTGGTCGGCGCCATCGAGGGGGCTGCACCGCCCGACGAGCTCGAAGGCTTGGTAGGGGCGGCCGCGACCGCGCTCTTGGCCCAGACCGGGGGCATGCCACCGCACCGCGCCATTCTGGGCTGCACGCACTATCCGCTGGTTGAACCGCTATTCCGCCGCCACCTGCCACCCTTCACGCGGCTCCTGTCGCAGCCCGAGGTGGTGGCCGACAGCCTCGAGGACTACCTGCACCGGCACCCGCGCTTCGTCAGCGAAATGGGCGACCGACCGCGATCACCCCTCCTCCTCACCTCCGGCGATCCGCACCGCGTGGCTCGAACGGCGCGCATCTTCTGGCCGGACGTACCCGCCTTCGAGCATCTGGCGCATTGAGGACCTCTCACGCCGATGGGCAGGCCCGTCTGCCCGCTCGGTCCGTCACGAACGGGGCGCAGCGTGCGGAAGGTGCAGCGATCGCGCGAGGTACTCGGCTCCAATGCGGTTGAGGTGCATGCGGTCCCGATACAAATAGACGTCGTCGACGACGGGGCGGCACCAGAGCTCGTCGCACAGGCTCGCAACCGGTGAAAAGAACGAGACATTGGCGCGGCGCTGAGCGAGCTCGGCCAGCATTCTGTTTGTGGCGCCGATGCGTTCTTGCACCACGTTTGCCGCAATGCGGCAGCCCTGGGCGCCGAGCCCCTCTTTGATGGCGGCGGTGACGCATTTGATGGGGTCGCGGTCATAGAGGGGAACTTCCCCCATGAGCAGCACCTGGATGCCGCGTGCGGTCAGAAAGTCGATGGTGTGTTCGAGGCTTTGCCTCAGCACCTCGAGGGAGCGCTGCGCCGATGTTTGATCGTGCGGCGAGCCGAGGAGATAGATGGGCTCCACGTCCTCCCAGATGGTCTTTCCCGTGTACGACGACCAATGGTGCGCCAAAACGGCCAGCTGCAGTCGCGGATTGTTGTCGACGAACCGGGCCATGCCGTCGCGCAGCGCGCGGCAGGCCGCCTGTTGTGCGGCAGTGCCGGTCATCTCGTAATAGCCCAAGAGCACCAGACATCTGCCGGCCGAGACTTGCCGGCCTGACAGGCCTGCCTGCCGGGCCAGCACGCTCATGGTGGGCGTATAGTGATCGGCGTGCGAGTCCCCGATGATGATCATATCATAGGAACCCGCGCTACGGGGCGGCCCGAACGTGCAGGCTTCGTCGGTGCGCAATAGCGTCTGCGCCCCGCTGCAGCTATTGCGATAATTATTTTTGGTTCTGGAAATCCTATCGAGCCGGCGGATTTCCGGGTTGAGATTGAAGGTCCAGCCGCGGCTCTTGTCGATCTGGTGCCCGATGAGCGCGACGGCGGCCAGCGCAAGCACGCCTGCGCCTGCCAAGCGCGGCGCCAGATGCAAGCGCAAGTGGCGCGCCGGCTGCTCCACGTAGCGATAGGTCGCGATCGCCGCCAGCACACTTGCGCCCACAATCAGGGCGAGCTCCGTCCATCGCAGGGGGCGATCGACATGGTAGCGCGCGAGAGCCAACAGCGGCCAGTGCCAAAGGTAGAGCGAGTAGGAGATGAGCCCGACAGCCACTGCCGGGCGCAGCGAGAGCGCCCGCGTCACCAGCGGCGCGTCGTCGCTCCCAGCCAGGATGAGCATCGCCGTACCGAGGCAGGCCGGCAGCGCCAAGAGCCCCGGGAACGGTTGGCTCTCATCCAAAAGCGCGATGGAGGCAATGATCAGTGTTAAGCCGAGGCCTGCAGATATTTGCGCGCTGCCTCCAGACATCCTGGGACGCCGCGGCAGGAGCGCCAGGGACGCGCCGAGCAGGAGCTCCCAGGCCCGCAACGGCGCCAGAAAAAAGGCCGCTTCCTTGTGTTGATGAACCATGATCGCCGCAGCGAGAAGCGAAAGTGCGCCGAGGGTGCCCACGCAATAGGGCAGCCACCGCGTGCGCCAGCGCGCCAGCAGCAAAAACAGGGGCGGCCAGACCAGGTAGAACTGCTCCTCGATCGAGAGCGACCAGGTGTGCAACAGCGGCTTTTGCTCCGATGGCCCACCGAAATAGTCGGCCAGATGAAAGAAAAAGTGATTCGAGACGAACGCTGCGGAGCTCACGAGGCTGCGCCCGAACTCGGCCATGTCGCTCGGCATCATGATGAAAGCGGCAAGGGCGGTTGACGCAAAATAGATGCACAGCAGGGCGGGCAAGATGCGGCGCACCCGCCTGAAGTAGAACGTCACCAAGGAGAAACGCCCTGCCTTGCAGTCCTCGGCAATGAGGCTCGTGATCAGGAAGCCCGAGATGACAAAGAAGACGTCAACCCCGACGAACCCGCCGGAGAACCCCGGAAGCCGCCCATGAAAAAACACCACGGCGACCACGGCGACTGCGCGCAGACCATCGATGTCCTTTCGGTATTCCATGGACGGAGGACGGCAGCGGTGCCCAACTGTGCCGAACGGAAAGCGCGCTCCTAACATGGGCCGGGTCACCTGTCACCGGACCGCAGCGAATTGGTGGGGGACAGTGGTTCACACGCCTTTTTGGTGCGGCAACAAGGCTCCAACCGCCACCGAGGCCACGTCGCCAACACCAGTCCGCCACAATCCTGGACGATTGATCGGCCTTCCCAGCTTGCGCCGAACATGCGTGTCCGCTCGATCTGGAGGCGGGGAGAGAGCGTGATCAGACTGAACAGCATCGCATTGAAGTACGGCACCGGGCATGAGGTGCTGCGTAACGTCACGTTCCATTTGCGGCCGGGCTCGTTTCACTTCCTCACGGGCCCCTCGGGGTCGGGCAAGACGTCGCTCTTGCGGATGCTGTTCATGTCCATGCAGGCGACTCGCGGTCAAATTTTCGTTCTGGGCCAAGACATCACCCGGGTGACACCGGCCAAACGCGCCCAATTGCGCCGCCGCATCGGCATCGTCTTCCAGGATTTCCGGTTGCTCGATCACTTGACGACATGGGAAAATGTGGCCATGCCGCTGCGCGTGACCGGCAAACGGGTCACCGACTACAAGGAGGATGTGACCGATTTGCTGCAATGGGTTGGGCTTGGCGACCGCATGTATTCCTATCCGCACGTGCTCTCAGGTGGTGAGAAGCAGCGCGCGGCCATTGCGCGAGCCGTCATCAACAAGCCGGAGCTGCTGCTGGCAGACGAGCCGACGGGGAACGTCGACCCGCAGATGGCACGCCGGCTGTTGCGTCTTTTCATCGAGCTCAACCGGCTCGGGACCTCGGTCGTCATCGCCACGCACGACCATCAGCTGATGCGGCAGACCAAAGCGCCGCGGCTGGAGCTGCATGACGGCCATGTCCGGATCGTATGATAGGCCCACGGGCCCGCCGACGCTGCGACCGCTGCGCCAGCGCGCGGAGCACGAGGCGTTCGAGCCACACACGGACACGTCCACCTTCACGACCGGCGGCGGGCGCACCGGTCCGCCAAAACTTGATCCGGGCGAGGGTCCCCGCACGCGCTCGCGGCGCGGTGACCCCAACCCGACGACCGCGCCGATCGTTCCAGCCGGCTCCGTCACCGGTCGCTCGCTGACACTCGTCATCACGATCATGTGCTTCCTCGCGTGCCTGACGGCCGGCGCGGTCTACATGATGAACCAGTCGGCCTCAGCCTGGCTGCGCGACATCGCCAGCGAGGTCACTGTGCAGATCGAGGTGAAGGAGAGGAGCGACGTCGACAAGTTGGTGACAGACGTGAGCGGCTACCTCTCGCGGCAGTCGGGCATCACCAATGTGCGGGTACTGAGCATAGCCGACGCGGCTCAGCTGCTCGAGCCGTGGCTCGGGCAAACGGATGCGCTTGCGAGCTTGCCTGTGCCGCGCCTCATCGCCATCGAGCTCGACCGGCAGGCACCGCCGGACCTCACTATCGTGCGTGCCGAGCTCAGCAAGCAATTCAAGGGCGTCAGCCTCGACGACCACCGCCGTTGGCAGCAGCAGATCCGCACGATCACCCGCTCCTTCGCGCTCGGGGGATTGGCGATCCTGCTCTTGGTGGGTGCCGCCACCACGTCCATCATCGTGTCGGCAACCAAGAGCGCCATGGCCTCCAACCGCGAAATCGTCGAGGTGCTGCACTTCGTGGGCGCCACCGATCGCTTCATCGCCAGGGAGTTCGAGCGGCATTTTCTGCGGCTCGGCGTCCGGGCCGGGATCGTCGGGGCGGTCTGGGCGATGTTCGTGTTTTTAGTGATGCCAACGGTGATGGAGCTGCTGGGTGGGGGATCCGTGACGATCACCGAGCTGCGCCGCCTGATCGGCATCGCCACGCTGGACCCGCCCGGCTATTTCCTGCTCGGTATCGTGGTCCTGGTCATCGCCTCTTTGTGCATGCTGACATCGCGAATCGGCGTCTATCGCATCCTGAACAGCCAGCACTGATCCGCGCTCGACCCATGGGGCGCACGAGGATAATTGATCTTTGCGGGCGGCGCCTGCGGGTCACAAACGCCTCCAAATCGGCTACTGTGGGCGTGATGGGCCGTGCCTACGCCGGGGTGACGGTTCGGAGAGGAAACGTGGGAGGAGTAGGCAGAATCATTGCCGCAGCCGCCGCCCTGGTGTTGTTCGCATTCGTCGGCGGCTTCGTCATCTTTGCGAGCTCGATCACCCGCTATGTCGCGGCGGCGGGGAGCGGGCGCGCCGACGGCATCGTCGTGCTGACGGGCGGCGAGCATCGGCTGAGCGAGGCGGCACGGCTCTTGGCCGAGGGCCGGGGCAAGCGGCTCTTGATCTCCGGCGCCAACCGCATGGCGACGCGCGAGGATCTGCACCGCAAGAGCGGGCTTTCACCGGCGCTGTTCGATTGCTGCGTCGATATCGGCTATGACGCGCTCACCACCAGCGGCAACGCGCTCGAGACGCGAGCGTGGGCGATGGATAGGGGCTATACTCGGCTGATCCTCGTCACCTCAAGCTATCATATGCCGCGCAGCCTGGTGGAACTTGAGCGGGCGATGCCCGAGGTCGCACTGTTGCCCTACCCGGTCGTGTCGTCCAACTTCCGCACGGAGCGCTGGTGGCTGCATGGGGCGACAACCCGACTGCTCTTTACCGAGTACCTGAAGTTCCTGCCCTCGGCGGCGCGCCTTGGCGTGGCCAAGGTCTTGGGATCGCGGGAGCGGAGCACCGTTGCCGGCGGCACCAGCACGCAAGCCTCGGGGACATGAGGTCAATCGATGCTGATGTTTCGCTCGCTGCTGTTCCTCGTCGTGTTCTACATCAACACGGCGGCCTTTCTTCTGCTCGGCAGCTGGCTACTGCTGGCACCGCGGCGCTGGGCCATGGAGGGCTTGCGGCTGCATGGGCTCGCAAGCCTGTGGTGGCTTAAGGTCATCTGCGGCACGCGCTACGAGGTGCGCGGCCGGGAGAAGCTGCCGAGCGGAGCTTGCCTGGTGGCCGCCAAGCACCAATCCGCCTGGGATACCTTCGCCCTGATCCCGGTGTTCCGTGACCCTGCCATGGTGATGAAGGTGGAGCTCGGCTGGATCCCGCTCTACGGCTGGTTCTCGCACAAATTCCAACACATCTTCGTCAAGCGCGACAAAGGCCCGAGCGCCCTCAAGAGCCTCATCCGCGACGCCCGTCAGCGTGCGGGCCAGGCTCGTGAGATCGTGATCTTCCCTGAGGGCACGCGCCGGCCACCGGGTGCGCCCCCCGACTACAAGCCCGGGTTCATCGCCCTCTACGAGGGGCTCGGCCTCACCTGCGTACCGCTGGCCCTCAACTCCGGTCTCTTCTGGCCGCGGCGCAGCATCGTGCGCTACCCGGGGACCATCGTGATCGAGGTGCAAGATCCTCTACCGCCTGGTCTGCCACGCAAGGATGCGCGCGCCCTGATCGAGGGGCGCATCGAGGCCGCCTGCAACCGTCTGATGGCGGAGGCCCGCGGTTCTCCCAATCCACCGCCCCTGCCCGCCGAGGGCCCCAAGCCAGCGGCGGTGCATCCCTGAACCGTTGCTGGGGTCAGCGTGGCATCTGGGCCTTGGGCCCGCCGTCGGGCGGCCACTCTGGAGGCGCTGGGCGGTGTCAAGCGTTCGGGGCTCGCCCGAGCGGGCGGGCCCCGGCCGCAAAAAAGGGCGGCCCATAGGCCACCCCTTTGTCTTAGTCTCGGCGCTCGCTCTTCAACTAAACGGAGTAATACATGTCAAATTCGACGGGGTGCGGCGTCATCTCGAAGCGCTCGACCTCGGCCATCTTGAGCTCAAGGTAGGCGTCGATCATATCGTCTGTGAAGACGCCACCCTTCTTCAGGAAGTCGCGGTTTCTGTCGAGTTGGTCGAGAGCTTCGCGCAAGCTGCCGCACACGGTGGGAATTTTGGAGAGCTCCTCTGGCGGTAGATCGTAGAGGTTCTTGTCCACCGCCTCACCCGGGTTGATCTTGTTCTGGATCCCATCGAGGCCGGCCATTAGCATGGCCGCAAATCCCAAATACGGGTTGGCCGCAGGATCGGGGAAGCGCACTTCGACGCGCTTGGCCTTGGGAGAGGTCACGACCGGAATGCGGCACGACGCGGAGCGGTTGCGCACCGAGTAGGCCAGCAGCACCGGTGCCTCATAGCCTGGCACCAAGCGCTTATAGGAGTTGGTGGTCGGGTTGGTGAAGGCGTTGATGGTCTTGGCGTGCTTCAGGATGCCACCGATGTAGTAGAGGCAGGTATCCGACAGGTCCGCGTACTTGTTGCCGGCGAACACCGGGGTCGACCCCTTCCAGATCGATTGGTGGCAGTGCATGCCCGAGCCGTTGTCGCCGTAGACCGGCTTCGGCATGAAGCACGCGGTCTTGCCATAGGCCTGGGCGACGTTGTGGATCACGTATTTGTAGATCTGCATGTTGTCGGCCAGCTGCACCATCGGCCCGAACTTGATGCCGAGCTCGTGCTGTGCGGAGGCCACTTCGTGGTGATGCTTCTCGACCGTCACACCCATTTCGGCCATCACCGAAAGCATCTCGGAGCGGATGTCCTGAGCGCTGTCGACCGGAGGCACGGGGAAATAGCCACCCTTGGTACGCGGCCGATGGGCGAGGTTGCCCATTTCGTATTCGGTGCCGGAGTTGGCGGGCAGCTCGGCGCTGTCGAGCTTGAAGCCGGTGTTGTAGGGATCGACGTTATAGCGCACGTCGTCGAAGATGAAGAACTCCGCCTCCGGGCCGAACACCACCGTATCGCCGATGCCGGTCTGCTTGAGGTAGGCCTCGGCACGCTTGGCAATCGAGCGCGGATCGCGTTCGTACATCTCGCCTGTGGAGGGCTCGAGCACGTCGCAAAACACCGCCATGGTGGTCTGGGCAAAGAAGGGGTCGATATGCGCGCTGGCAGGGTCGGGCATCAGCGTCATGTCGGAAGCCTCGATCCCCTTCCAACCGGCGATCGAGGAGCCATCGAAGGCGTATCCATCCGCAAACATCGCCTCGTTCACGCACGAGCCGTCCGCGGTGACGTGCTGCATCTTCCCCTTGGTGTCCGTGAAGCGTAGGTCGAGGAACTTCACTTCCTTGTCCTTCATCATCTTAAGCACTTCGCCAACGGACTTCGGTCTCTCTGCCATTGCTCTTCCCCTGTCCTCACTTGCAACTTCGTTTGCGGCTAACCCTTACGCCTTGCCCTCTTGCACTGGCTCAAATGGCATCGCTTCCAGTTTCGCCGGTGCGGATGCGGATCGCCTCCTCCACCGTCGACACGAAGATCTTGCCATCGCCGATCCGGCCGGTCTTGGCGGCTTTTTGGATGGCTTCGAGCGCCTTGGGGAGCATCTCCTCGCCGAGCACGACCTCGAGTTTCACTTTGGGCAGGAAATCGACGACGTATTCCGCGCCGCGGTAAAGCTCGGTGTGGCCCTTCTGACGACCGAACCCTTTGGCTTCGATGACCGTAATGCCCTGGAGCCCGATCTCCTGCAGGGCCTCCTTCACTTCGTCGAGTTTGAAGGGCTTGATGATGGCCTCGATCTTCTTCATGCGCGCCTTCACCTTTCGACCTGACGAGGGGCTCGCCAATCCCTGACGCCAGGAATTAAGCACACCGCATGCCAAGGCCCGAGCGGCAGCAAATCCGGGAACAACATACGCCAAGTGCGTATCTACAGGGCAACAAGTGGCGAGAGCAAGCCGCGAATTTGCTCGGGTATTTGGCTTTTGCACAATGAATGAGCAGTCCGGTGACCGCCCCGAGGCATGGGTCGAGGCATGGGTCTCAGGCATGGGTCTCAGGCATGGGTCTCAGGCACCCGCCCAAGTTGGCGAACGCGGGATGCTGGCGCATGATGCGGTCGGGGCGAAGGAGGAGCCTTGAGTGAGGAACTGCTGACCGCGCAGGAGATGGCCCGTGCCGACGCCCTTGCAATGGCGCGAGGCATACCCGGCCTCACGCTGATGGAGCACGCGGGCTGCGCGGTGGCGCAGGCCGCCGGGGACATGGTGCCCCCTGGCACCGGCATTGCCGTCCTGTGCGGACCTGGCAACAACGGCGGCGACGGCTTCGTTGCGGCGCGGCTCTTGCGCGAGCGGGGCTACCCAGTTCGCGTCGGGCTGCTCGGGCGTCGCGATGCGCTCACGGGCGATGCGGCGGTCATGGCGCAGCGCTGGGGTGAGCCGGTCGAGCCTCTGGCAACGACCACGCTCGCCGATGCCGGCCTCGTCGTTGACGCCCTGTTTGGCGCGGGATTGTCGCGCGCGCTTGAGGGCGTTGCAGCCGACGTGGTCGACGCCATCAATAGGGCCGGCAAGCCGGTTGTGGCCGTCGACGTCCCGAGCGGTCTCGACGGGACCACGGGGGCATTTAAGGGAGCGGTCGTCGAGGCAACCTCAACGGTGACGTTCTTCCGCCTGAAGCCCGGCCACGTGCTGCTGCCGGGTCGCGTCTTGTGCGGCCAAGTGCGCCTTGCCGAGATCGGCATCCCCGAGGCGGTGCTGGACGAAATCGCTCCCAACGCCTGGCTCAACCGACCCGCACAGTGGCGTGAGGCCTATCCCTGGCCGCGGATCGACGGCCACAAGTATGGCCGCGGCCATGCGGTGGTGGTGTCGGGCCCGGCGGAGAGCACGGGTGCCGCCCGCATGGGCGCACGTGGGGCGCTGCGGGTCGGCGCCGGCCTTGTCACCGTCGTCGGCCCGGCGGCAGCGACCGCCGTCAATGCGACGCAGCTGACTGCTGTCATGGTGAAGGCCATTGGCGCCGACGCCGCGCTCGGCGAGTTCTTAGCGGATGAGCGGCACAATGCGGTGCTGATCGGCCCCGGTGCCGGTGTTGGTGTCGGCACGGCCGCCACTGTTGCGAGGGTGCTGGCTTCGCCAGCCGCGACGGTGCTCGATGCCGACGCACTGACCTCCTTTGCCGCAGAGGCACAGGAGGCAACGCGCCCCTCCGCTTTTGGCTTCGTGGCTCGCGGGACGGAGCCACGGCCATCCCCGGCAGTGCTGTTCGGTACCATCAAGGCGCGCACCGCGGCCGTGGTTCTCACTCCACACGAGGGTGAGTTCAAGCGCCTGTTCGGGGAGCTGCCCGGATCCAAGCTCGAACGCGCCCGGCAGGCCGCTCAAACGAGCGGAGCGGTCGTCATCCTCAAGGGGCCGGACACGGTCATCGCAGCTCCCGATGCTAAGGCAGTCATCAACGACAATGCCCCGCCCTGGCTCGCGACCGCTGGCTCCGGCGACGTCCTTGCCGGCCTTGTCACCGGGCTCTTGGCGAGCCGCATGCCGGCGTTCAAAGCGGCCTGCGCGGCGGTGTGGCTGCATGGTGAGTGCGCCAACCGCTTGGGCCCCGGGCTGATCGCCGAGGACCTGCCGGAGGCGCTGCCGCACGTGCTGCAGGCGCTGCGCCGCCAGACCAAGGACTGAGTCAATGATAGCGGCCAGTGACTGAGGGCCAAGGCGAGCCACCGGCTGAGGGTGACAAGCCGCTCAATGGGAGCAGGCGCTGCGCGAAGGCGCGAGGTTGTTGGCATTCACCCAACCCCGGCGATCGCCGTTGAGGCCCGGGAACGTCACCTGGCACCAGGGTTTTTGGCAGCTGCCGGCGAGCTTGATGCACGCGCTCTGGGGCTCGAACGCATGTACGACCGAGGCGGCGGAAGAGGGCGCCTCGTGCACCTTGAGGCTCTCCCCCTCGGCCACGCCCGTCACCTGCCAGTAGCTCGGCAGGCGGCCGTGCTTGCGCGCCATGGGCGCCGGCGCACCGGCGATGTAGCCGGGCGCAGGCTCGGGCAACAGGGGGTCTTCTGAGGCGCGTTCCCGCGCCAGGTAGGCGGGATTAACCCAGCCCGAGGCCCCATTATAGCTGACCGGGCACCAGGCCTGACAATGGCCGACAAGGCGGACCCCGCGGCCTGCCGGCGGGATTGCGCCCACCACGGGATAGGCGACCGATGGTCCGGAGCGAAGGTTGAGGACGTCGCCTCGCGCGACATAGACCACCCGATAGGTGCCGCCGTCTTCGTGCGCCGCCGCTGTCGCGATGCCGCGTGGAAGGTCAGGCGCCCAAGCCATGAGAAGCGGGAGGGCCCAAACGACCCGCCTCGCCGATGGGGAGACAAACAACATGTGATGCCCCACAAAGAACTCCCCCCCAAGGCTCCCAAGGCTCCCTTGTGAATACTGCGCCAACGCCGGCGGGGGCAACTCGGGTCGTACTGGAACGGGATTAATTCTCGCAGCTGTGGCGCGCCGGCTGCGTCGCGGACCCGAATGCAGCAAACCCCGCCGTTAGAAGGCGTAATCGCTGAAGAGGGGACGCGTGCTCCGAGCCCAATCGCGCTCGTAGCGTTGCAGGATCTCGTCCGCCGGCGTCAGGCCATCGCGCAGGATGGCGGCCACGGGCTCGAGAAAGACGCGCTCATCCTCGCCCTTGGCGTTGACATAGGCGCGCCGCCCGAGGCCGGACTGGGCAATCGCAAGGGCCTGGCGCGCGAGCTCGAGCACCGTCGTTTGGCGGAAGGGCGTGCGCAGCGCCGTCCGCGGCACTTGATCGCGCAGGCCCTGGCGCTCGTGCGCACTCCAGTCCTTGACGAGATCCCAGGCGGCGTCGAGCGCGATGGGGTCGTAGAGCAGCCCCGTCCACAGCGCCGGGAGAGCGCAAATGCGGCGCCAGCGCCCCCCATCAGCCCCGCGCATTTCCAGAAAGCGCTTCATGCGCACTTCCGGGAACAGGGTGGTGAGGTGGTCGGACCAATCGTCCTGCGTGGGAAATTCGCCCGGCAACTGCGGCAGCCGGCCGGCCAGGAAATCGCCAAACGAGGCCCCGGTGGCATCGATGTAACGCCCGCCCCGGTACACGAAGTACATGGGCACGGACAGCGCATAGTCGACATAGCGTTCGAAGCTCATGCCGGGTTCGAATACGAATGGCAGCATGCCGGTGCGCGCCTTGTCCGTGTCGCGCCATACCTCGCTGCGGAATGACAGGTAGCCGTTTGGCTTGCCTTCGGTGAACGGTGAACAGGCGAAAATCGCCGTCACCACTGGCTGAAGCGCCAACGACACGCGGAACTTCTTGACCATGTCGGCCTCGTCCGCAAAGTCGAGGTTCACCTGGATGGTGCACGTGCGATACATCATGTCGAGGCCACGCTTGCCGACCATCGGCATATAGCGCGTCATGACCTGGTAGCGTTCTTTGGGCATGCGCGGCGTTTCCGCAAGCGTCCAGTTGGGCGAGAAGCCGACGCCGAGAAAGCCGATGCGCAAGGGCCCCCCGACCGCGAGCACCTGCTCCAGATGCTCGCGCGTTTCAGCGCCGGTCTCATGGATGGTCCGCACCGGAGCGCCCGAGAGCTCGAACTGACCGCCGGGTTCGAGCGACACGGTGCCCCCCTTTTCCCCCTCTGGCCGCTTGAGCGCGATGATGTTGCCATTCTCCAGAATAGCCTCCCAGCCGAAGCGCGCGATGAGCCCCTCCATGAGCGCGCGCACGCCATGCTCACCCTCGTAGGGCACCGGCCGCAGCGTGTCGGTGGTGAAGAGGAACTTCTCGTGCTCGGTGCCAATCCGCCAGGCGCTGCCGGGCTTGGAACCCGCAGCGATCCAGGCGATGAGCTCGTCGCGCGAGCGCACGGTTGGGGCAGGTGCGCCGTCCTGGCGGGTGGACATTGAGCTAAACCGTTCTCGCTGGGCGGGGAGTTTGGCGATGGGCTCGCGGCGACGCCCCCTTGTTAATTGATAAGGCCCGGTCCGCACAAGCCGTGAGCATCGCGCGCGCCTAGCGCCAGTCGCCGAGCACGCCGTTCACGAGAGCGAGAGCCGCGACCGCAGCCGTATCGGCGCGCAGGATGCGAGGTCCCAGTGAAATGCTCGTGACGAACGGCTTGGATGCGAGCAGCGCACGCTCGCTCTCGTCGAACCCGCCCTCGGGTCCCACCAGCAACGCGAGGGGACCAGGCCGCACGCGGGCCAACGTTGTGAACGGGCAACGCTCTTGGCTGGCCGCGTCGCAGAAGATGAGAACCCGTCCCCGATCCCAATCGGCAAGCAAGGCTCCGAGCTTGCGCGGCTGGATCACTTCGGGGATGCGCAGGATGCCGCACTGCTCGGCGGCCTCGATGACGTTGGCGCGCATGCGCTCGAGGTTCACGCGTTCAGGCGTGGTGCGGTGCGTGAGCACGGGCTGCAGCCGGCCCACGCCCATCTCGGTGGCCTTCTGCACCATGTAGTCAAGCCGCGCGCGCTTCAGGGGTGCAAAGAGATAATCGATGTCGGGGCCGTCCTCTTGGTCACGCAGCTTGGCGCCAATCCGCAACCTGGCGCCGCGCTTGGAGGCGTCGGCAATGCTGGCCTGCCACTCCCCATCGCGCCCATTGAACACAACGATCGCGTCGCCCTCGTTCAGCCGAAGGACGTTTTTAACGTAATTCGCCTGGCCGACGCTCGCATCAACCGTCGTGCCCTCGGCCAGATCCGCCTGCAAGAATAGGCGTTGGGCGTTGCAGTCGGAGCGGGCCATAGCTGCCTTCGTGTCCTCGCGGAACGCTCTTACCACACCCTATCATGCCGCCATGCTCGTCCTTGATCATCTTAGGGCCTGCCACTTGGCGCCGCCTCCCACCTCGCCGAGCCGACGCTTGAGCGCAGCCACACCGAGTGCGGGCTCGCGCACCCGCAGCTCTGCCGCCGCGCCTGCAGCCGCCGCAACGGCCACGACTGCACCCGAGGCCTGCGAGGTGACGCCGCCGAAACCCGCGGCCTCAGCGCGCGCGGTCCCTGGTGACACGGCCAGCACATTGTCAAGGCCGAACGCGGCCGGGTAGATCGGCTCGGTGGGCGCTGCGGGCACCACGACGAGCACATCTTTGAAGCGCTGCGCCGCCTGCCGGAACGGCTCCCAGTGAGGGCGCGAGGGGCTCCCCATGGCCACCACGGCAACCCCTGCCGGTGTCTGTGCCACGAACGCCAGGGCTTGTGCCAGCGCGCCGGCATCGCTGGGGTCAACGCGCACGGGGACCAGCCGCACCACCGGCGCGCCCAGGATGAGGTTGGCAAGAAGGGTGGCATCGCCGCCCCACTCCGTGGGCGCCGTGCCCTTGCTTTGATCGAACGGCCGTCGGTCCCGGTCTTGCAGATCCCAGCCGATGAGCTCGCCCTCGCCGTCCCGCGCCAAGCGGGGCGCGATCTGGGGAAGCGTGTAATCGATCCCGGTGCCGATGAGGGCGACAGCAATGCCGCCGGGATCGCGGCCCGGCGGCACCGGGGGCTTGTCCGTCCGGATCGATTTTGCCCCCGAGGTGGGCGCCATTGGGGGTCCCGGTGTCTGGGCCAGAACGTGGGCCTGGAGCAAGACGGTGCTTGCCAGCGCCATCGTGGCGATTGCGGCAGGCCGGATCAGGCGCCCCAGCATGGGACTTACGGGTTTGCAGGCGTGCCGGCCGGCGCGGCAGCACCCTTGGCGGCAAGCCCGAGGGAAAGGGCGATGAAGTCGGCGATCGCAGCGACGTCGTCGAGCGCGAACACGGGACGACCGGCGGCCTCGGCGGCGTGGTCGGCTGCGACGGCGATGATGTTGGTGTCCGCTTGGACAAGCGGCTTGCTGCCCAGCGCCTCGCGCCGGCGGGTTTCGATTTTGGGGATGCGCGCGGATTTATATCCCTCCACGATCACAAGGTCGCAGGGCGCAAGCCAGGTAAGCACCTGCGCCAGTTCCGGCTCGGGCGCGGCGTCGAGCTCGCCGATCAGTGCCCAGCGCTTGGCCGAGACTACCGCTACCTGTGACGCACCAGCGCGGCGATGACGAGCGCTGTCCGTCTGTCCCTGGTCGATCTGAAAATCGTGATGGGCGTGCTTGACGGTGGCAACCTTGAGGCCGCGGCGGGTAAACTCGCCAACGAGCCGCTCAACGAGCGTGGTCTTGCCGGATTTCTTCCAGCCGGCGATGCCGATGACAGGCGTGTGGCCGGCGGCCCGCTTCATTTCTTCGAGGTCGCTGTCTTGGCGAGCATGGTGCGCAGCTGGTCGAGTTCGAGTGGGGTATTGGCATTGAAGAAGGGATCGATGTCGAGGCCGCACACGCGCATGGGTGGGAACGGGACGGCGATGGTGCCATGCCGGTCCGTCCAAGTGAGCACCTTGCGCACGCCGGCGCGAAGCTGCTCCTCCAAGTCATCTGCGAGGGCCACCGGCCAAAGACCGATGACCGGGTGAAGCTCTCCGTGCGACTGCGCCAGCGCGATGGCGCCCGGCCGACCCTCGACTGCGCGCATCATCTTGTCCACCATATCGCCGGGCAAGAGCGGTGCGTCGCCCGCAGCCGTGGCGATCCAGCGGGTCGTGGGGGCATTGGCGGCCGACCAGCGCATGCCCGCCAGTACGCCGGCGAGCGGGCCGACAAAGCCGCCGATGGTATCGGGCACCACGGGCAGTTCGAGGGGGCCAAAGCGGCCCGGATCGCCGTTGGCGTTGATGATCAAGGATACGACTTGCGGCCGCATTCGACAGACGACGTGCGCGAGCATGGGTCTTCCGGCAAGCTCGAGCAGACCCTTGTCGCCGCCACCCATGCGCCTCGACCGACCGCCGGCGAGGATCACACCCGTCACCTGAAGCCGCCTCTTCATCTCACCACCTCGACCGCTTCACCACCTCGACCGCTCGTTGCCGATCGCGATCGAGTCGATCGAATGGCGCCATCAGCGGCAAAGGATTGAGGCCGGCGTCAGCGATCGAAACAGCCATCTGCGCCGTCATGGTTTGTGTGGCCCATCCGCCTGCATTGCATCAAGCATAGCCCCGGCGTGGCCGGGGATCCATCACTCCAGCGCGTCTGCATGGCTGCCCTTGCGCGCGTGCTTGCGATCCTCCTCTCCCACGTGCGCGGGGTCGGCATCAAAGACGATGCGCTCGGTACCCGAGAGCGCTACAAAGCGCCTTCCGCGCGCGCGCCCGATGAGCGTCAGCCCCGCCTTTCGGGCGAGCTCAACGCCCCAACCCGTGAAACCTGAGCGGGACACGAGCACGGGGATGCGCATCTTTACGGTCTTGATGACCATCTCGGAGGTCAGGCGCCCGGTGGTGTAGAAGATCTTGTCGTCCGGGCTGATGTCGTTGAGGAACATGTAGCCGGCGATCTTATCGACGGCATTGTGACGGCCCACGTCCTCCATGTAGATCAACGGCCGGCCCTCTTCGGCCAGGACGCAGCCATGGATGGCGCCGGCCTTGAGATAGAGGCTTGGCGCAGTGTTGATCTTCTTGGTCAGCTGGTAGAGCCAGGAAGTGCGCACGCGGGCGCGGGAGTTGAGGGAGACCTTGTCGAACTCCTCCATCAGATCGCCAAAGACGGTCCCCTGCGCGCACCCGGAGGTCTGCGTCTTCTTGCGGAGCTTGTCCTCAAAATCGGTCTGGCGGCGCGTCCGCACCACCACGGTGGCGATGTCCTCCGCATAGTCAACGCCCACAATCTCGTCGTCGGGCTTGAGCATATTCTGATTGAGGAGGTAGCCCACGCCCAACAGCTCCGGCCGGTCACCGATCGTCATCATCGTCACGATCTCGCGGCTGTTGAGGAAGAGCGTTAGCGGCCGCTCGGTGACCACGGCCGTCGCAACCGGCCGCCCGTCCTGATCCATGCCGGGCACGGTAACGGAGAGGCGGGGGTCGTCTGGGTCGGGCCGGACGGTGAATTCTGTAAGGCGGGGGGGCCGCGGCTTGGGCAAGAGAGTTACTCCGATGGGCGAGCATGCTGCCTTGGAGGGCATGTAAAGGCGCGTTGCGGCCGGTGCAAGGCAGCCGGCCCGGGCCAAGGCTTGCGGCGGACATCTTGCCGCCAAATCTCTCGTTGAGACAAACTCCGTGCAGACCTAAAGTAGTGCCACATGGACACTCGCGGTGCAGAAAAGAGCCGCGAGCCGCCATGAACGGCTATGGCGTTAGGGAGCGAGACGTCCGGCATTTGCCTAGCTCCTCGCGCTGTCCTCGCCCCAGCATTCCTTCAAGCATTTCGCGCCAAAGCCGTCGAGGAGGTCGGCAGTCATGGCAAGCATCGACCGTCGCAGGTTGTTGAAGGCGGCAGGCGCTGCAAGCGTCGGGGCAAGCGCGCCGGCGGTCGCTGCCCCGGCCGTCGCCCAATCCTCGCCTGAGATCAACTGGCGCATGCCCGTGAGCTGGCCGCGGACGCTCGACACGCTGTACGGGGGCGCCGAGCAGTTCTGCAAGTATGTCTCAGAGGCGACCGACGGCAAATTCCACATTCGGCCCCTGGGCGATGAGCGCATACCCGCGTTGGAAGTGACCGAGGCGGTCGCGAGCGGCGCGGTCGAAGCTTGTCACACCGCCCCCTATTATATGTTCGCCAAGGACCCGACATTTGCCTTCGGCTGTGCTGTGCCGTTCGGCCTCAACGGGCGCATGCAGAACGCCTGGTGGTTGGAGGGTGGCGGTGAAGGCCTGATGAACGCCTTTTACGCCAAATACAGCATCTACGGCCTGCTTGCGGGCAATACGATGGCGCAGATGGGCGGCTGGTTTCGCAAGGAGATCAACACTATCGACGACCTGAAGGGCATCAAGATGCGGATCGGCGGATTTGCCGCGGCGGTCATCTCCAAGCTGGGCGTTGCCCCGCAGCAGATTGCCGGTACGGACATCTATCCTGCCTTGGAGAAGGGCACAGTCGACGCCGCCGAATGGGTCGGGCCGCACGACGACGAGAAGCTTGGATTGCACAAGGTGGCCAAGTTCTACTACTACCCCGGCTGGTGGGAAGGCGGGGCCATGATCCACGTGCAGGTCAACAAGGGTCAATGGGAGGCGCTGCCCAAGAACTACCAAGCGATCCTCAAGGCGGCAGCCGCACAAGCCCACAACTTTACGGTCGGCCGTTACGACGCGCTGAACCCGGCCGCCTTGAAGAAGATCTTGGCGAGCGGCACGCAGCTGCGGCCCTTCTCGGAATCCATCATGGACGCCTGCTTTAAGGCCGCCAACGAGGTCTATGCCGAGATCAGCGCCAAGAACGAGGACTTCAAGAAGCTCTGGGACTCCGTGAGGGTGTTCCGCGCCGATCAGTATTTGTGGCAGCAGCTAGCCGACAACACCTACGACAACTACATGATGATCCAGCAGCGCAAGAAGCTGCTGTGATCGGCGAGACCGCGCGTCCTTGTCTTTGCGCGCAAGGTTAATGCAGGGGAGAGCAGCATGATCGGTTATATCACGCTCGGTTCGAACGACCTTGAGCGTGCGCGTGGCTTTTATTCGGCACTGCTTGCCGAGATTGGCGGCCGGGAAGTGATGCGCCTGGACAATGGCTTCACGATGTATGGCACCGGTCGCGGCCAACCGGGGATCTGCATCACCAAGCCGCACAATGGGAAGGCTGCGGTGCCAGGCAATGGCAACATGGTCGCGCTTGTGCTTAAGGAGCGGCCCCAAGTTGACACCCTCTACGCCAAGGCGCTGGCGTTGGGCGGCACGGACGAGGGGGCGCCGGGAGTGCGCGGGCCGGAGGGACCGCAGGCATTCTACGGCGCCTATTTTCGCGATCTTGATGGCAACAAGCTGTGTGCTTTTCGGATAGGGCCGGCGAGCTGAGTTTGCATGTGGTTCGCCAACGGGGCGGGGCGCAGGTGAGCGTGTCGCCCCTCGGGCGGGCCGCCTTTGCGGCGCCCAACCATTGCCAATCGGCCGCCCGGCGCTACATGGAATGTCGATGAGCCCCACCCCCACGACAGATCAGATCCTTGAGCGCTTGCGTCGGGTCAAAGGACCCGACTTGGAGGGCAATATCGTCGACCTGGGCCTGGTGTCGGAAATCCTGCTCAAGGACGGCCGCGTCTCCTTCTCGATCACGGTTCCGGCCGCGCGGGCACGCGAGCTTGAGCCTATGCGGCAAGCGGCCGAGAAGCTCGTGCGCGACGTGGAGGGCGTAACGGGCGTGGCTGCCGTGCTAACGGCGGAGAAACCACAGGGCGCACCCCGGGCGGAAAGCCCCAGGGTCAGGGAGGCGCGCGCCAGGGCTGCGGCACAGGCGCCGCCGCCGGCTCCCGGGGCGGGGCGGCACGTCATAGAGGTCGCCGGCATCAAACACATGATCGCCGTGGCCTCCGGGAAGGGTGGCGTCGGCAAGTCGACCACGGCGGTCAACCTCGCGCTGGGTCTCAAGGCCATCGGCCTAGAAGCCGGCATTCTCGACGCCGACATCTACGGACCCTCACAACCCCGGTTGCTTGGCCTTAGCGGGCGCCCGCAGGTGGCCAAGGGCAACGCGTTGCGGCCCATGCAGGGGCATGGTCTTAAGGCCATGTCGATGGGCTTCATGGTCGATGAGGGCACGCCGATCATCTGGCGTGGACCCATGGTTGTCTCGGCGCTGACGCAGATGCTGCGCGACGTGGAATGGGGCGATCTCGACGTCCTCGTCATCGACATGCCGCCGGGTACCGGCGACGTGCAGCTCACCATGGCCCAGCAAGTGCCCCTGTCGGGCGCCATCATCGTCTCGACGCCGCAGGACCTGGCGCTGATCGACGCCCGCAAGGGTCTCAACATGTTCCGCAAGGTCGACGTGCCCGTGCTCGGGATCGTCGAGAACATGAGCTATTTCGTGTGCCCCAAGTGCGCAGAACGCACGGATATTTTTGGCCACGGCGGGGCTGAAGCGGAGGCCCTGAAGCTCGGGGTTGCCTTCCTCGGTGCTGTGCCGCTGCACATAGACATCCGCACCACCTCCGACGAGGGTCGGCCGATCGTGGCCTCGAGCCCCAACAGCGTGCAGGCGCAGATCTTCCGCGATATCGCGGCCAAGGCCTGGAGTGAGCTGCGGGGGAAGGTTCGCCTTGGCCCCCCTAAGCTCGACATTGCAGCTGATCGCGGCGCACTCGGGGTGGCCTTCGCTGGCGCCGAGCCCTTCGAGCTCTCCGCCGAGATGCTACGCGTCATGAGCCCGTCGGCCGAGGTGCAGGGCCACTCACCGGAGCAGCGTGTGACGGTCGCCCAGAAACGCAATGTCAAGATCAAGGAACTGAAGCCGGTCGGCAATTATGCCGTGCGCATCGTCTTCGACGACGGCCACGACACCGGGCTTTTCAGCTGGTCTTATCTTGAGACGCTCGACCGGGAGCGCGACAAGCGCTGGGCAGAGTATCTCTCGGCGTTGGCGCAAAAGGGGCTGGGCCGGGGCTGAGCCGGAGCCGAGTTTGGCTCGTCGCAGAGGCTGGCGCGGCCGCTCATCCATGCCAATCCTTCGAGCGGCCCCAAAAAAGTTCAGTGGCTGGGGGCTTTTCTCGGTGCCCTGCCGACGCGTTTGGCGAGCGACCCGCGCTGACCTGGTCTTGCAAGTGCCGCGGATACGTAGTGCGGCAACGCAAACGCCGCCCGGTGCACGCTTGGGGTGTAGTATTTGGCGCTAATGCGGCGCTTGGTCAGGCGCCGTGCAAGCATCGTTTCCGGCACCTTGAGCAGGGCCTCTTCATCGCTGGCCCAGTTGAGTGCGAAGGGGCCGCCAAAATAGCAAGGTTGCGTGCAGAGGTAAGGCGAGGTCGCCCTGAACAGCGCCGCGAAGATCTCGCTCGTGGCGCGCAGGTGCGCTGGAAATAGGAAGGGCAGCCCGTTCTGCGTGACGAGAACACCGCCCTTCTTCAGCGCCCGTTTGCAGTCGGTGAAAAACTCGCGCGTATGCAATGAGGCGCTGGGGCCGATCGGCTCAGAGCTATCCACAATGATAGCATCGAATTTCTCGCGCGTGTCGGCCACGTATTTCAAGCCGTCGGCAATGACGACGTCGGCGCGTGGATCATCGAATGCTCCACCGGCAATCTCAGGGTAGTGCTTCAACGAAAGGTCGATGACGGCGCGATCGATCTCGCACAAGGTCGCCTTGGCAACGGTCGGGTGTTTCAGCACCTCCCGCAGCACGCCGCCATCGCCACCGCCGACCACAAGCACCCGGCCCGGTGCAGCCAGCGTCATCAATGGCACGTGCGCCATCATCTCGTGATAGACGAACTCATCGGAGGTGGTGAGCTGACACACCCCGTCGAGCATCAGCACCGTGCCCCAGGTCTCGTTCTCGAAGATGACGAGATGCTGGTGTTGGGTCTTTACCTCGTGCAGTACCTTGGAGGCTTCGAGCCGCACGCGCCAATGCGGGTGGAATGTCTCCTCGATCCAACGAGACATGGCTCATTCGCCTCCCGATGCCGGTCGTTGCCATGGCCAAGGTGAAGCGACGCGCGCGGCTCATCGACCTCGCGCGTCCCCTCGCAATGTCTTCAAGAGCTAGGCCGCCCGTCGCGCCTTGGCCATCCGAACGGGAGCCTTCTTGGCGGCGATCTCCCACGTGCGCTCGTTCAACGAGTTCGCCCGCAGGTGTTCCTTAACCACGGTCCGTTCGGGTTGAAACGCCCTGTTCAACACGTCGACGGTGGCATGCGGGTTCGCATGGCCGCACATGAAGACGTCGAGCGCGGCATAGCCGGCCTCGGGCCAGCTGTGAATGCTGATATGGCTCTCCGCCAGCACCGCCACACCCGAAACGCCACCATTGGGCGTGAAGTGGTGGAGGTGAATATGCAACAGCGTTGCCCCCGCCACGGTCACGCAGCGTTTCAGCGTCTCTTTGATGTGCTTGAGATCGTCAAGCCGCCTGGCGCCGAACAGGTCAATGATGAGATGGGTGCCGGCGAAGCGATGCCCATCGCGTTCGATGAAGTAGTCTTTCCTGTCCTCGTGCGCTAGGTGCGCGGATTGACCATGATCTTCCTTTTGGGCGGTGCTTGAACGGGTCAAGTCCATCCCCAATTGGAAGAGGGAATCGGTGTAGGCCATAGGACCCCTCCCCAACCAGCAGACAGATAACCCGCTGCCCCACGGATCGGGTGAACCGCAGGGCAAACGGAGACGCGTGATATGAGGCCAATCGCCCCCTCGTGCAAGAGGAAATGGGGCCCGCGCGCAAAATTTTCGCTGGCGAGGCGCTATGCCAGCAAAACACTTACCGCAACGTCACTGCTTCTTGAGCAACTTCTCCAGGACGTCGCGCGGCTTTACCTTTTGCTGGCCATCTTCGCCAAGCAGGCTCTTGATCGCGTCCTGCACCTCCTGCGACTTGATGTTTTTGCCGATCTGCTTGACGGCGTCGAGGACCTGTTCCTGCCCCACGAGGCTAAAGTTGGGCTTGTCCCACGGCCCATCGATGTGCACGGGAACCTCGACATTCGAGAGGTTGATCACGGCCCGATCGGTGCTGGCATTAAGTGAGGCCACCTTCGGACGCACGGTGTAGTCGAGGGTGCGCGCAGGCAGATTGAAGTTGCCTGCACCGCTGACGCGCAGGTTGGGGCTCACCAGGCGCAGATCCTGGTTGTCGGCGATGCCGTTGGCAATGGTGAAGCTGCCGGCAAGTTCACTGAAGGGCGTCTTCTCCCCTTGCGCAATGCGCAGGCCAGCGAAGCGCCCCTCTCCGATGCTGCGCAGGATTTTCCCAACGTCGATGGCATCGATGGTGCCGCCGGTGGTTGCCAAGTCGATCTTGCCGCCCAAGGTGCTGACGATCTGCCGCTCCGACGCGCCCTGTCCGGTGAGAGCGACGGTGAGCGTGCTGCGTCCCTCGAGCCACTCGAAGCCCAGCGCATCTCTGAGCAGCGGCTGCGCGGATATGCCATCCAAGAGCATGTTGACGCTGATCGCTGGCACCTGGCCTCGACCATCGAGGGTTGCCACGCCGCGCCCACGCCCCTCGTAGAGCTGCATCTCTTGCATTGTGAGCCGTGCGACGCTGTCGGCGAGGGCAAGGGCAAGGCGTACTGGGCCGGTCTTCACGTCTTTGAACACGAGCCGGTCCGCGGCAAGGGTCAAATCAGCGTCCGCGAGGGTGAGGGGTGTGGGGTCGATGACGTCGTCGCTCCAATCGGGACCGCCGCCGGCACGCTTCGTGAAACCCCGCACCTGCGAGCCTTTTTGTGTCGCCGCCGGCTGCGCTGGGCGATCCGAAAATGCCGATCCTGGGTCGGCATTGGAACCCGGGCGAATAAGGATGCTGCCGAGATCCAGCTCTGACAGCTTTAGCCTTCCGGTGACGTAGGGCCGCGCTGGCCTCGCCTCGATGTTCAAATCCCCTCTAAGCGAGGAGGCACCCAATGTTCCCGTCAGATCAGCCAGCGCCACGCGGCCGCTCTCGCCCGTGATCGTGCTGGAGAGCGTCAGCGCTCCCTCATTGCGCGTTGCTGCCATGGGCTTATTGTCAGCCCAGGCTCCGAGCGCTTGTAGGGAGGGCGATTTCAGATCGAGATTTCCCTGCAGAGCAAGCCCCGAGCCGACTTCGATCTTGCCGTCATAGCGCGCCTCGATGGGCCGTCCGGCGAGCTTCAGCGACAAGCGCGTGGCGCGCTCCTCCAGGAGCGCGCGCAATGATGCGACATCACCTGCGACGGTCACCGTCTCTCCGCGCCACATCAAGCTGCCGTTGGCTTGCAAGGGACCGGCGCCCTCATCGAGAACGACATCGATCTCAAGCGCGGTGAGATCTTGGGTCGTCCCCGACCGCTCGTCGGCGTAATGCAGGCTGCCCTCGCGCAGACCGAGGCTCAGAGGGGCGAGCTTCTCCAGCATGCTTGCCAGGTTGCCGCCGGTGGGCTGCGCGGGCGGCACCGGCGTCGCCGGAGCTGCTACCCGCAAAAGGGGCGAGCGCTCGTCCCCGCTTGCAGCCGATGCCCTCGAGGATGGGGCGGCAGCGAAATCCCAGCTGCGGCGGCCTTGGGTGTCGACCTTAAGCTCGATCTTGGGCCGGAGGAGCACGAGCCGCCGAATGCCTGCCTGCCCCGTCAACAGCGAGGCAAGGCTCAGCTCGGCTTCCAGCGCTTGCACGAAGAGCGTCGGCCCCCCCTCCATGCCGGGAGGCGCGGAGAGCGTCACGTCGGCGAGCGAGATCGCAGGCCGTGGCAAGAGGAGGAGCGACGTGGACCCAGACACCACAAGTTCGCGCCCGGTACGGGCCTTGACCTCGCCGATCAGCCGGTCGCGCAATAGCTCGACGGGCGCTGCCACAACGAGGAATGCGACAGCGCCGAGCAGGAGACAGAGAAGCCCCAAGCCCGCGTATCCCACAGCGGCCGGCCACCGTCTGCCGTGGTGGTGGCGCGGAGCTCTATCCCGCATTTGCGGCCTCGACGTTGAAGGGTCCCTCATGGCGGTGGCAATCTTAGCAGCGGATGGGATCCGGCATGCCTCGGATTGCCGCAATGACCACAACGAACACAAGGTGTTAGCGCAAATTATGTCATGCGGAGCATGGCGGAAAGCAAGGCCCACGACTTTTCCGCATTTGGCTTCCCCCAGGCGCAAGGCGCCAGCTGCAACAGGGCCAGCTCGAACAGGGCCGGCTGGATCAGGTTTGAACGCCGTATAGTGCCGTCGGCGAGGAGCGCATGCGCGAGCGCACCGAGTAAGACTGTTACGAGCGATGATCTGCGGCGGCTCCACAAGCGCAAACAACAGGTGCTGATCCTTGTCGCTGTGAGTTGGCGCAGCGAACGGCCACGCGTCCATTGGGGATCCAATGGACCGGTCGCATGCGGATCGGGGCCTGCGTTCTGCGACGCACGATGTGCATGCTCTCAATCGGCGCAATGAAGCTGCGAGAGCTCGTCCCCTATACAGGGGTGCGCAATCCGCTCGATCACTTCACCCTGCTCGGCGCGCCAGGCATGGCAGGGCTCTCGGGAAGTGGCACCCTTGCGGGCCTGTGCATGGCTTCCGCCGCTTGCGTGTTTGCTCCCGTCGACGGGAGGAAGAGTTCCTGCTTGCCGTGCCAATGATGGCCATCAAGGCCCTCCCCGACGATTGGCCCTGACTGCCGATCGCTCCATTACCTCCCCAAACGGGGTCAGGGCGAGGTAGCGCTTGTGGGCTTCGCCCCCTATCATCCGGCAATCGCGGTCTATCCGGGAGGGTTGGCATGTTTGGCGTTCGCCTGCTGATTGCCATACTGCTAGCGCTCGCTGCTGCGCATGCCCCGCTCCCCGCACGGGCGCAACAGGCCGACCGGTGCCTTGCCGTCGCCGAGGCGGCGGGACAGATTGTGCCTGCTGACTACCGGCCGGCCGAACTCCAAGCCACGCAGGTGAGGCTCACCTTCGTGGGGCACTCTACTTGGCTCATCGAGAGCCCTGGCGCCGTGAAGATTGCCACCGATTACAACGACTATCTGCGCCCGGCCGTGGTGCCCGACATCGCCACCATGAACCGCGCGCACACCAGCCACTACTCCAATTTTCCTGATCCCGCCATCAAGCACGTACTGCGCGGCTGGAATCCCGAGGGCGGGCCTGCCAAGCATGACATGACGGTCGCGGACGTGCGCGTGCGCAACGTCCCGACCAACATTAGGGATTGGGGCGGTGGGTCCATTCCCTATGGCAATTCCATCTTCATCTTCGAGGTTGCGGGACTGTGCATCGGCCACCTCGGCCACCTCCACCACACGCTAACTGACCAACAGATCGCACAAATCGGGCAGCTCGATGTGGTGATGGTGCCGGTCGATGGCAGCTATACGATGGACACGGCCGGGATGGTCGAGGTGATAAAGGCATTGCGCGCTCGGCTCGTCCTGCCCATGCACTATTTCAATCCCTACACCCTCGATCGTTTTTTGGCCCGCATCCGCGACGACTTTCTGGTCGAGACCGCAAGGGAGCCGATGATCGTGGTGTCGCAAGCGACGCTGCCAAGCGAGCCCAAGGTGCTCGTGCTGCCGGGAAATTAGCCGCAGTTTGCCCTCGCCGGCGCTGGATGCCATCCTCTGGACACCATGGGGCAACCTCGCCGTGGCGCAGAGCGGCTGCCATCGCTCAGAGCAACCAGGGGTCACCGAGTGACACCATGGACACAGACCACGGGCGGCGGAACTTCGTCTCGGGCGCGGTCGCGATAGCGGCAATGGGCGCCGCTTCAAGCATCAACGATCAACTCGCACGCGGCAGACGCACAGAAGGGGGATCGAGCCATGGGATCGAGCGAGCTCGACTATCGCACCAGCACGGATCTGGTCGCTCTGCTCGCAGCGCGGAAGGTATCCGCAGTCGAACTCTTCGAGCGATCGGTTCTGCGCATTGAGGCGCGCGACAAGGCGATCAACGCGGTGGTGGTGCGCGATTTCGAGCGTGCCCGCGATGCGGCCAAAGCCGCCGATGCGGCCTTGGCGCGAGGTGAGCGCAGGCCGCTGCTTGGCGTGCCGATTACGGTCAAAGAATCCTTCAACGTGGCCGGACTGCCCACCACGTGGGGTTTCGCGGCGGGCAAGGACTTCCGCGCCAAGGAAGATGCCCTTTGCATCACGCGCCTCAAGGCGGCTGGGGCCATCATCCTCGGCAAGACCAACGTGCCGCTCTCGCTTGCCGATTGGCAGAGTTACAATGACATCTACGGCACCACAAATAATCCCTGGGACGCGGGCCGCACTCCCGGCGGCTCATCAGGAGGCTCGGCGGCCTCGTTGGCGGCCGGCTATATCTCGCTCGAGCTCGGCTCCGACATCGGCGGATCGCTGCGCGTGCCCGCCCACTACTGCGGGGTTTTCGCGCATAAGCCGAGCCTCGGCCTGGCGCCATCACGAGGCCAGACTCCCCCGAATGTCTCGCCGTTGCCGTTCGACAACGATCTCGCCGTCATCGGCCCCATGGCGCGCAGTGCCACCGATCTGTTGCTCGGTCTCGACGTCATCGCCGGGCCGGACGAGGCGGTCGACGCCGTCGCCTACCGCCTCGCGTTGCCTCCCGCACGGCATGAGAGCCTGCAGGACTTTCGTGTGCTCATCATCGACACACATCCCTTAATACCCACGGCGCGCTCGGTAACGGACGCGCTTTGGCGCCTGGTGGAGCGCCTCGAAAAGGCGGGGGCCAAGGTGGCGAGAGCAAGCCCTCTGCTTCCAGATCTCACGGAGTCGGCGAGGGTCTATGTGACGCTCTTGTGGTCGAGACTGGCGGCAGTCTGGCCGGCTGATCTTTATGCTCGCCTGCAACAAGCCGCCATGGCGCTCCCGGCCGGCGACAGCGGCCCTGTCACATGGCAGACGCGCGGCGCCGTGCTGAGCCACCGCGATTGGATTGCGGCCGACCACGTGCGCGTTCGTATGCGTCAGCAGTGGCGTGCACTGTTTCGGGAATTCGACGTGGTGCTCTGTCCGCCGATGCCCACGCCCGCGTTTCCCCACGACCATAATCCCGACCAGAGAACGCGCCAGATCGAAATTGACGGCAAGCTCCACCCCTACCTCGACCAGATCTTCTGGCCGGGCGTAGCGACGGTCATTGGCTTACCAGCTAGCGCGATCCCGATCGGCCTCTCCGATACCGGGCTACCGATTGGCACACAGATCATCGGCCCCTACTTGGAGGATCGCACGCCGCTGCGCTTCGCCGAGCTCATCGAGAGGGAGTTTGGCGGATTCGTCCCGCCGCCAGCCTTCAAGAACTGACACGGTAGTTTACGTCGCCGCCGGCGGCGACGCGATTCATCTGTCCGCTGACAGCGATTGACTGGCGACGGTCAGGGCGCCAGCCGCCGCCAACTTTAGGCGACGCGGGCGTTCAATTCGCGACGAAATACCGCCAGTAGCCTTGAGTTGGTCCTGACTGCGCCCGCGCGAACCGTGCGAGGAGTTCCAGGACTTCATGTGTCTCGTGTCCTCGAGACCTGCGCGATCATGATGCCGACAATGGGTGAGCCATCGCCGCTCTTCGTCCAGTTGCCGCAGGTCGTGTGGCCGCCGGCCGTCGAGTACATTCCGTCCGGGTCCGAGCCCGTAAGAATGTCGTGGGTGTTGACGGCGTCGCCCCTGCCGCCGACCTCGGCTTTTTCGGTCAGCGCCGTGTCTTTTCTGATGTTGACCGTGGCTGAGTGCAGGGTCATCCACGCTCTTGGCCAATCACGACATCTTTGGCGTTCTGCCACAGACCCTTGCCGATCCGATCGCGCGCGTTGATCAGCATCACCCCCTGGCGCGGTTATGCTCAGATAGGGCCGCCAATGGTGGCGGTTGCCCCGGCCGCCTTGGCGAGAGCCGCGCAGTGTGCTTCCGCGCCCTCAAGTCCGCCGAAATCCGCGCCGCTGCCTTTGCCGATGCTGGTGACGAAGAAAATCATTTGAGCCTGCTGGGCATGGAGACCGGCCGTCACGATCAAACCCGTTACGGCGGCCGCAGCCAGCAACCGAAGGGCCGACCCTCGTCATCGTGATCAGCCTCCCTGTTCCTTGGACGGTCTGCCCGATCGCGCGAAGATCATGCCCCTCGCGGGGCGCCCGCGTTTAGCACGCGCGCCGAGGGCCAAATAGTTGCGTTCCTCCCGGCGACGCGCCCGGGTCCATAAAGCCTAGCTGCCCTCGCCTTGATGGAGTGCCGCCAGCGCCAGCACATCACGGCCGGCGCTTGCCGCCAATACGCGGTCGAGATCGGCAAGGCTTGCATCGAGTATTGCCTCGCTCGTTGATCCATTGAGCCAATGGCCAAGGAACAGTCCTGCAAACAGATCGCCGGCGCCATTGGGAACGTTTGCGCGCTTGCCCATCTCGCGCTCAATCGGCTTGTCAGTGCCGACGAGCAATGTGGTAACGACACTGGCCGTCTGGCGCGCCGAGGTCACGACGACGGTGGCTGGCCCGAGTTGGCGCGCGCAGGCCACCAGCTGCGCTGGATCTCGCAGATCGGTGCCCGTAAGCCAGGAAAGCTCAAACAGGTTGGGCGTGGCGATGGTGGCCATCGGCAAGAGCGTATCGCGGATGGCCTCGGCCGTGAGTTGGGACACGTAGAGGCGGCCAGCGTCGCCAACCACGGGATCGATCAGCACCGGAAGATTTGGCCGTGCGGCCTTGATGCGGGCGATCCCTTGGGCGACTGCGTATACGGCCGTGGCCGACGGAAAGTAGCCGGCAAGGACGGCACCCAGGGATGTCCAGCAGCCGTCGGCCTCGAGCGCAGCGAGCATCGCCCCTAGGCTCTCCGGCGGCAACTCGTGCTTTGCCAGCCGGCCGAGACCCGGTCGGCTCGCCACCAGCACTGTCGGCAAGGGCCATACCTCGTGGCCCAGGTGTTGCAGCGCCGGAACCGTGGCGTCGAGACCCACGTGCCCGCGCACCGCGTGCGAGGAGATCGCCAGCACCTTGGCCATGGCCGTCTATATCACATTGCGCTCGGGCAGCGGGCGCCCCTCGGCGATGCGCGCGTAGCCAAGGCGGCTTAGATCGATTGTACGGAAGGCATCATGCACGATCAATTCGGCTATCGCGCGTCCGGCCGCGGCACCTTGCTGCGCGCCATGTCCGGAAAAACCGCAGGCGAAGTAGAAGTTGGCGAGCTCGGGATGCGGGCCGATGATGGCGTTCTGGTCGAGGGTGTTGTAGTCGTAGAAGCCCGCCCACGCGTTTACGACCTTGACGCTCTCGAACACAGGCACGCGCTCTGCCAGCCGGGGCCACACGTTGCTGTCGAAGAACGCGTAGTCGATCTGGTCGAGGTCGTCGGCAGGCGGCTCTTCGTTTTCTTCCGGGGACTTGCCGCATAGGAAAAGCCGCCCCTCGGGCCGGAACCACACGCCGGAAGGGTCAACGGTGAGCGGTCCACGACGCAATGTTTCGGGAACCTCGCGGCAATCGATAACGTAGACGAAGCGCTTGCGTGGCTCGACCGGCAAGGCGAGGCCAGCCAACGCCGCGAGCTCTCCGGCCCACGGCCCTGCGGCGTCGACGAACGCCTGGCAGGCCAGCCTGGGGCCGCTCGCGAGCTGCACCGCCTCGACGCGAGTGCCCCCGTCTATGCGCGTCACCTCATCGTGCAGCAGCAAGACGCCCCTTGCTCTCGCCGCATTGCGCAAGAGCGACGCCAAGCTCGAGGGATCGAACCATCCCTCCCCGGACGTGCCCAAGGCTCCGGCACGGACGCCTTCCGTCGCGAGCCAGGGGAAGCTGCGCGACAGCGCCGTGGCATCGAGTAGGGCTATGTTCGCGCCGTGGAACTGCTGAATTGCAACATTTTGTGACAGCAGGTTGACGCTGTCCTCGGCGGCGAGGATAAGATAGCCCTGCTCACGGAAGCCGACGTCAGCGTCAGGGTTGAACGTGGTCGTCAGTGACCGGATCAGCGAAAGCGTGAACTGCGACATTGCGATATTCTCAGGCGTCGAGAACTGCTGACGCAGGCCGCCGGCCGAGCGCGCCGTGCTCGCCTTCGCGTAACTCGGATCGCGCTCGATCAGAACTATGCGACGGGCTGCGAAAGCCTTGTCGCCGCTCAAGAAATAAGCGACGGCGCTGCCGACAATTCCGCCACCCACAATCACAACATCCGCGCTATCCACGGCCGCTCCATGCGCTGATGAGTTCGCACCCTTTGTCTTCAGCATGACACATTCCCGAGCGCGGCGCGGAAGGGAATTAATCCTCGCCGCAGCAAAGCTCGCGCAAGTGACGATCATCCGGACTCGACCGCAAAGCGCAAAAGTCGACCAAGGTGAATCTCCTCAGTGCGACGATGGGTCGGATCGTTTGCGTGCGTTGCACCCACGCACCTCGCCCTTGATGTGGCTAAAAGCGCGGCACGCCGGA
>Ga0075425_100000241_pt1 | contig 49895 bp, 44 predicted proteins | sample SoiMethybrSBSTD4_FD_75300 | JGI IMG/M metagenome (GOLD analysis project Ga0075425, IMG submission 75300) | Bulk soil microbial communities from a Populus tree surrounding site in Tennessee, USA - Soil MetaG P. TD hybrid SBSTD4 | ecosystem: Environmental > Terrestrial > Soil > Tree plantation... | reverse complement strand
TCTCCCCCGTCGAAGGCGCTTCCTAGGCTGCGCAGTGTGGCCCTGCCCTTTCAGCGAGCCGATTATGATATGGGAGCAAGGTCGCATAGTCCGTCCCGAATGTAACCTCCATCCTTAACGACCTGTCCACCGCAAACGGGGGCTGATCTATCTGAGGGAGGGCGTTCGAGTCTTCGGTCAAAGGCCTCGCTCGCAGCGATTGTGTCGCGTGCCGAGCTTACCGGCGTAGCAGCCCACTAGCTATGAGCTGAACCGCGATCAAAAGACGGTCGAGACGGCATCGAGCTGCGGATATCTCTCCTTGCCGGGCTGATAGACGTGATCGAGTGACACCGGCACCAGAGATTGCGGGGCCTCTCCCGGGTAGTAACGGGGACTATGGGGCTCTATCGTGCTTGTTGGCCACCATTCGCTGGCGCCCTAACCCCGCCGACACTCTGCAATGGTTGAAATCCTGAATGCCCGGTTGCGCGTCATCACACGATGGATGAGCCTGTCCGACGTCTGTCTCTCAATTGAAATGGAGCTTTAGGCCTGGCTCTGGCCACTGCATCACGCCCAGCCGGCCAGTGTCCGACAACGTGACGTAAACGGTGCGCATGTCTGCGCCGCCGAAACAGAGATTGGTTGGATAGCGGTCAGGCACCTTCACGGCGCGAACGATCTCGCCGGAGGGAGAAATCTCGGTGATGTATCCGGTGTTCAGCGTCGCGATCGCAATGTTGCCGCTGGCCATCACCTTCAAACTGTCGAAGCGTGCGCCCCCGCTAAGACCCGCGATCATCCGGCCGCTGTGGGGTGCAAATTCCTCCTTCGGTTTGACCTTGCCAGGGCCTTGGACCTGGAACTCCCAGAGCCGGGCACCCTCGGTATCGGCAACGTAGAGCGTCTTGCCGTCCGGTGAGAGCCCACAGCCATTGGGGCTCAGGATCGGATAGGCCACCTCGACGATCTTCTTGCCATCGGGTAGCGCGTAGTAGACGCCACCGTTGTCACGGTGGCGCGGATGCCGCTTGCCAAGATCGGTAAAGTAGAAGCCACCGTCTTTGTCAAACACCAGGTCGTTCGGTGCCGAGAGCAGATGACCACCCACCTCCTTGTAGAGCAACTTTGCCTCGCCAGTTTTCGGATCGATGCGTTGCACGTAGCCGAACTTATAATCCGGGTGTGGCCCGAGGCCCATGGAATGGCCCTCGACATAGCGACTGCCCCCATTGTTGCAAAGATAGAAGTAGCCATCGGGTCCGACTGCCAACCCATTGGGCCCGCCTCCGCAATCGGTAAACAGATGAACCTTGCCGTCGGGCGTCACGCGTGAGCATCGCCGATTGCGGATTTCCGTCAGCACCACGGAGCCATCGGCACACACCACCGGGCCTTCTGGAAAACCCAAGCCTGTGGCGAGGATCGTGATGTCACTCATGTTGGCGCCCTTCCTGTCGATAATTAAGCCTCGCCGGTGCTTTACGACGCGGCGAAGTTCCGCAAACTCCACTCGCCCGCTAAAGCACAGCCTCAGCGATGCGCTCCAATTGTGAACCCATTTCGGCTTCGGTCTCCACGTGTGTTGACCGCACGACCACGCGATCGGCACCCGCGTCGAAGAGCGGTCGCACCACGTCCTTCTTAGGCTCCTGCCCGTATACTGTGATGGTGATTGATTTGGGATCGCGTCCAACCTCTGCCGCGAGGCGATCGATTTCGTTGCGAGCTCTCTCTAGCTCGGGTGGGGTAATGCGATTGGGTAGCCAGCCGTTCGCATGGTCGACGATGCGCTTCAACACGTTCTTTGCGGCGCCGCCAAGCAAGATGGGTGGGTGGGGCTTCTGGGCGGGCTTCGGATAGGAGCGCACAAGCGGGAAATCGAAGAACTCGCCATGAAACTCAGCGGCATCCTGGGACCAGAGCGCTTTCATGACTTCGAGCGCCTCGAGCGTTTGCGTCCAGCGGCGGGCAAAATTGCCGCCAAATATCTCCACTTCCTCCTTCAGCCACCCTGTGCCGACGCCAAGAATAAAGCGGCCACCGCTATGGTGATCGAGGGCAGCGACCTGCTTGGCCAAATGCAAGGGATTGCGTTGCGGCACGAGCGTGATACCAGTGGCCAACCGCAACGTGGTTGTTGTCGCCGACGCGCGCGCAAGGGCAATGTAAGGCTCGGTGAAGTGCGAATAGGTCCAGGGGATGGCGCCGCCCGTGGCAGGGAACGGACTGGTGCTCTCCACCGGTACGGCAGGATGCTCCGCATACCAGATCGATTCGAACCCAAGACGTTCCGCCGTTCGGCCCATAAAAGCGGGGTCGATGGTGTATGCAGGCAGGGGCATGGATAATCCGATCCGCATGATGGTGCGCCTTCACATGCTGCTCTAAGGCGAAGCGTAGTGCCGTCTTTGCCCCGCGGCAATCCCATGGGCATCTCAAGCCTCGCTTGCAACTTCGCGATCTGGTGCGTTGCGCGAGAGTTTAGCGCCCGGTGGGCGAAGTCCTCTGGCATCTGATTGCGCTCGCACCGATCGCGACTGCACACCCGGGAATGACGGGTGGCCTGGCCTCGGGACAGAAGTGGTAGCTATCGGGTCCATCAAATGGGCATGATCAGGATCGAAGATCGGGATAATCGCGCGCTTGGGAGATCGCCGGTTGGCTGCTCACCCTCGGCGGAGAGGATCCCCTTCGGCTCGGCAGAGCGGGTGGTGGCACAAGCATGAAAGGATCATGGCCAGCTCTAGGGGCGAGCCGGGCTACGGCGCTGGCTGAGTGTGCTGGATGCTGATGCGCGCGCCGATGGTGTGCATTCGCCGGCAATAGGAGCTCACCTTCGAAGGACTTAGACCGTGACACCAACGATCGTCGTCTTTGGCTCAATCAATATCGACCTGACGTTGCGCGTCCCGCATTTGCCGTCGGTTGGTGAGACAGTGCTGACGCCAGCATTCAGTCAGGCGGTTGGTGGTAAGGGAGCCAACCAGGCTATCGCCGCTGCGCGAGATGGAGCCCTCACGTCGTTCATTGGCTGCGTCGGCAACGACACCTTTGGCATGAGCGCGCGCGCCGCGCTCGCGGACCTGGGCATCGAGACCAGTGGGCTCAAGACCGTGCCCGGTAGCACGGGCCTCGCCACAGTGTGGGTCGACGGAGATGGCCACAACCAGATCGCCGTCGCCTCGGGCGCAAACAGCGCTCTCAAGGCGGATGCGCTCTGCGATCGGGAGATAGGTCCGGACACGTTCGTCGTCTTGCAGATGGAAACCCCCCCAGCTGAGGTGCAAGCTGCCATTGCGCATGCTCGCAGCAGGGGTGCCTGCGTGATCCTCAACCTTGCACCCGCTCTCCCTCTCCCCGCGCAGGCCCTTCGCGAGGTCGCCATCCTGGTTCTCAATGAGTATGAGGCGACGGTCCTGTGCGGCTTGCTTGCTTTGCCCGAGGTGGAGCCCACAGAGCAAGTCACTGCATTGGCCCGCCACCTCAGCACCACTGTCATTATCACGCTTGGCAGAGCCGGCGCGATCGGTGCGCGGGGTGGCACGCAGTGGCAGGTCGACGCCTTGGCCGTACCGGCCGTCGACACAACTGGAGCCGGGGACTGTTTCGTCGGCGTCTTGGCGGCGGCTCTCTCCCGGGGTACCGCGATGGGTGATGCCATGCAGCGGGCAGCAGCCGCGGGTAGCTTGGCATGTACCATCGTTGGCGCAATGCCCAGCTTTCCAACAGCCGACAGGATTGATGGGGCCTTAGCCGACGCGGTTCAGCCGCAAACGCAACGATAAGCGCAAGGAAGAAGTCGTTACCACCATCGGTCCCACGCAGTGCGAGTTACGCGAAAATGCACAGGGCATGCATTGACGGCGCTTTCACCGCAAGAGCTGGAGTTACGCTGGTCGTTGACGCATTGACGTGAAAAGCCTGCGAGCAAGGGCGGGTGTTGGGCCTGCTTTCCTCGCAGCGTTCCATCCGATTGGGCAGGGTCCTGCTGGCGCACCATGATCATTGGCCCAGCTGGGCGACGGCCGCCAGCCATAGCGCGATCGTCTCAGCGTTTGCGGCCCGATCTGACGGCTTTTGACGAACCGCAGTGTGCACCATAACGAGCTTCGAGGTTGGATCGACGAGGATCATTTGTCCACGCACTCCGAGCAGCGCGAATCTTCGCGGCTCGCCAGGAAAGATCCACACCTGATATCCGTAGCCAAAAAACGGGGTGGCGACTCGCGCAGCGAGATAGCCGTCGCTCGGCTGCACTGTAGTGGCGTCAATGACCCACTGTCGTGGAATAATTTGTCGGCCCTCCCATGCTCCCTCGTGCGCGAGCAACCGACCGAGCCGGGCATAGTCCCGCAGGACCGCATTGAAGCAGCAAAACGTCACTTCCTGTCCGGTTCCATCGATGGCCCAGGTTGCGTCGGCCTCGGTGCCAATCTGCTGCCAGATTTTCTCGCCGAGGTACACCGCAACCGGCTTGCCAATCGCCGCGCGCAGCACAAGGCCAAGGATTTCAGTCTCAACGCTGGCGTAGTGCCAACTGGTGGCCGGTGGAATGGCGCGGGTGTTGAACTGCGCGACGCTGGCAATTGGGTCCTTGCCGGATCCGCCGAACAAATCAACCCATAGTCGAGCGACATCATCCTTTCCGTCGTAGAATTCTGTGAATGAGACGCCGGACGACATATGTAAGAGGTCCCGGATAGACGTCCTGCCGTACTCGGTATTTGTCAGTCCCGGAACGTAGGCTAACGTGAGGTCATCGATCGACTTGATCCGACCCTCAGACACAGCGATGCCGATCAACATCGCCGTAATCGTCTTCGCCATCGATTGCGACAAAAACCGGTCGCGGTCGGTTCGCGCGTACTGGTAGTGCTCGTAAAGGATCGCATCGTCCTTCGCAATAAGAAGCCCCGTCGTCGGATTCCGGCTCAGGTAGTCATCGATCGAAAACCGATCCGAGTTAAAGGTGTAGAAGATCTTCGGCTCGGTTGCCCGCTTGAAGGGCCATGGAGCAGGCGCCTGTGGCACGCGGCGCGACGGATAGAGCTCATCGAAATGGCTGTACGTTGCGACGAGCTTGCCCACCTCGCTGGCCGTGTTACGGGTGCCAAGCTGAAAACCATCGGCTGCGCCGTAAACCGCGGCGTCAGGCCCAGTATTGGAAAACGCGGGCGCGGCCATGGCCTCTGTCGCATCCCCTGCGCTCGCACCGATAGCAAGGATCGGAGAGCTGCAAAGGCTCAGCGCTGCGACGAATAGTGCTCCTCTGCGCATGGACCCCTGAACAATCAACAAGGCCCCCAGCTTAGCCGATGCTCTTGGGCAGCATCAAGGAGAACCAACCGCGGCGGAACTGTGGACCTTCATGACCATCGGCATCGAGTAAATCGTCGGCGGGCATCGTCCCAGGTCCGATTTCGCACCGTTTCTGCGCCGGGAGAAGGCGTTGCCCCGAAACGGCCATTGGGCTTTTTCGGCGACACCGGCCGTGCCGGCTCGAAGCCCGCGCCTGCTCATGCTCCTAGGACGTATACGACCTGACCATCTTTGCTGGCAGCATTGGCCTGGGCACAGCGCAAAGGTCTCCTTGAAGGGGATGATGCATCAGACGGCGAGAGTTCTCTTGGGATCCGCAGGATCAGCTTCCGGCACGCATTCCGCCTCGAGTGTGAGGCAAACCTTCGCATTGCCAATTGTCTTAGCACGAACCACCCTGAAACACTTCGCTCAGGATGGCGAGGCCATTGAGGGCACGGGGAAAACCGCTGTAAGGAGCGGTCTGGACGACGGCTTCGATCACCTGCTCCCAGGATAGGCCGACATTGCGCGCCGATTGAGCGAATTTCCGAAGCTGGGCATCGAGCCCCATGGCCGTGAACGCGGCCAGAGCGCACAGCATCCGTTGCCGCCGGTCGAGCCCCGGCCGAGACCAGAGCTCGCCATAACCGTAGCGGATTGCCATCGGGTAGAGTGTGCCGGTGATGGCGTTTCCCGGGGCGGCATATCCTCCCTGCGCGCGCTCGCCGTGGAGCTGCGCCATAACTTCCTGGCCCTTGCTGTCGAGCATTTGGTCCGTGTCGGTGCGCGGTGGTTCAGGAGGTAATGCGAGACCCCGGGCTGAGAATACTTCCTTGGCGACCGCCAGCGATGTTTCGGTCGTGACAAACCCGGCATAGAGCCCGACCTGCACGAATACCTCGGCGACGCTGCGCGGCGAAAGCCCGAGACCAAGTGCGGTCCCTACCATCGGCTTCAGCGCAGGGAGGCGCTGGTGCACGCTGAGCACGGCGAGCGTGCAGATTGCGCGATCTTCGAGAGCAAGATTAGGTCGCCCCCAGACGCCACCATGCACAACCTCAGCTATGAGGTCGTCAAAACCGGGCAGGGGCGAGGCCGGCCCATCGAGGCCGAGCCGGGATGCGATGTCTTTGCCTTGCTCCCTCAATCGATCACGGGACATGGCATACTCCGGTGTAGTTCAGTTGGCAGAAGGGGCAAGTAGGTCGAAGATCCGCTCGTCGATCGTCGTGCGTGAACCGCTTGGATGGATCGACTGAATGCAAACGTGATCCGCGCCAGCGTCCCAGAACGACTGAATGCGTTTGCGGATGGCACTCTCATCACCCCAGGCCACGTTGGCATCGATGAAGCGATTGGAACCGCCGCCCGATAGGTCGTCCTCGGTGAAGCCCAGGCGGCGCCAGTTGTTGGCGTAATTCGCAAGTTGGATGTAGGTCGCCAACGCCGTGCGCGCGGCTGTGCGCGCCTTGGTCGGATCGGTCTCGAGCAAAACCATGAGCTCAGGACATAGGAGCTTGCCGGGCCCCAGGATGCGGCGTGCCTGTGCGGTATGCTCGGGGGTCACGCAGTAGGGATGCGCCCCATCGGTCAGCTCCGCGGCAAGTGCCAGCATCTTCGGCCCCAGTGCTGCGAGCACGGTGCGGCACGGCTCAGAGGGTGGTGGTGCTTGATAGGGGCTGGCACGCATCGCTTCGAGATAAGCGCGCATGGTCACGACTGGGGGTCCATAGGTGTGGCCGCGCACATCGGATACCATCGGCTTGTGCGAAACGCCGATCCCGAGAAGAAATCGGTCTTTGGACTGCTCGTTGAGCGCCCGCTGCGCGTTTGCCATTGCCATCGCGTCGCGGGCATAGATGTTGGCGATGCCGCTGGCAATGACGAGCTTTGAGGTCCCGGCCAGCAGCCAGGCGGCATTGACAAGGACATTGCGGCCCCGGCTTTCGGGCGTCCACAACGCTCCGTAGCCGCGCTTCTCAGTGCGCTGGGCAAAAGTGAGCGCACTGGCGGCGGTCATCCCGTCGAGGCCGGCCCATACTCCGAGCTTTCCCATGTGCATGGTCTGCTCCTGTTCAATCATAATAATCCTGCTGCGCAGATTGGCCCTTTCGTGACGCCATTGTCTTCGTCGGTGGTTTAGAGCGCAGTTAGACGTGATGACGCGGGGTCGGCTATCGCTCGTCGGGCCGATGCGGCGACGCGACCCGATGGTCAAACATCCTAGCATCCGATCAAGCGGTAAAGTCATCGAAATTCATGGCTGGCGCACGTTCGGTTCCTCAATCGTGAGGCCTTGGCGGACGCCATCGTGGGAGCCAACCACAACAGTTTCCCCTTAGCTTAGCTTCTCTGGACCATGCCGCGGCGCTGGGAGACCAACGAGGATCAATGAGCGGCGCGTATTTTAGGATCGAGTCCTCAACCCGCGGCGCGCAGCGGCTACGGGTGGGTCGCCACAAATTTTGCAATCGCGGCGACGACTTCGTCTTCCGCGCCGTTATAGCCGTGATAGGAGATGGAGCTACAAGGCGGGAGCGCCACCCATCCGCCCTTGTCGATGACGACTTCGGCCTTGTCGGCGCCCGGGACGCTACTCAGTGCAGCGAACACGGTGGACGCGATGCTGCTCGGACTGGACGGACATGTATCTCCAGCATGCCAGATCACGAGGGTCGGTATGGCGATGAGCCGAAGACCCGGGTTGAGTGTGAGGACATCGTGGTGTTCACCTCCCGGCGAGGTGTTGGGCATCGTCATCGAGGAGAGAAGGACGATGCCCTTCAGGGGCAGCGTTGACTTAGCAAATCGTGCCGCGAGATTGACGACCGAGATCGTCCCATTGGCTGTCGCAACTGCCCAGATCGGCACCATTGGCCACTCGCTGCGCACCAAATCGATGGCCTTAACAAGCAGGTCAGCGTTCTCCTGGGTGTGTCGCTGGTTGGTAAATCCGGTAGGTTCTGGGAACACTGGATCGGAATCCAGTATAGCGACGTTGAAGCCGCTGCTCAAAAATCGATAGGCGGAGCGCACCACAAAACTTTGCTGCTGTTCCTGGATGTCGCCCTCTCGGGTCAGGCCCAACGCACCGTTGCTGCCGGGCAGGAGAAGGACGCTGGCAATGGCTGCCGGTGCGCCAGCTGGCGCCGAGAGCGGACGAACTCGCGCGACAAGGCGCGAATCAATGGTTATCGCCTGGGGTGGGCCGGCAACGGCTGGCGTCGTGGTGAAGAGGAGGAGGGCGAATAGAAGTGCGCGGCACATCGTAACTCCCCAGGCGCAATGCCAGTGCAGTGGTTGAGCCGGATGTAGTATACCAGCCGCCAGAGGGCATCGCGATCAGTTGCTTATCGGGTATGCGTGCGCGGGGGGTGAGGCCGCGGCTGTTCCCATTGGGGTGCGCTCATCACTAAAGGCGGCTGGTATTAGCCAGCCTGGCGTCACCCAACAGCGTGCCGCCCGGACTTGGTTCTTGGTGGATGTAGGCCCTTGGGCATGGCGTCATGCGCCCCGCGAAGGGCCGGTTCGCAATGAGCGGGCGCCGAAGAACTAGCGGCGAAGGCTGGCTAGTTAAATCTGTAGGCCCCTTGCAGAAAGACTCCATAGCGATCGACCGTATAGGTCTCAAGCTGTTGGAAGCTATCGATGGCATTCGTGTTGAGATGCCACCAGCGGCCGCCGATGCCCAGGCTGAAGGCATTCGTGAATTGGTAGGCAGCGATGGCCTCCAATTGGAACCCATTGCCGCTGCCGGACGCCGGGTCGACACCGAACGTGAAGAAATGGTCGTCGACGGCCTTCTGCGAGAGCGCACGCACGTAAGCGGCATCCGCGGTGAGCCGCACGTGTTCGCCCAGCATCAGATCAGCCGTGGCGCCGACACGAAGGAGGTTCCAATTATCCCTTTCGTTGATGACGGCAACCGACGTTGGAATCGTGAATGGCGGCTGGCACACCGGGAAGCTCGCGAGTTGGATACACCCACTTGCCGTGACGTCTTCATTCCAGCGGCCATAACCCGCAAAGCCGCCGACCCGGAAGTTCGGCTGGCGAACGATGTCGTAGCCTAAGTCGATCGTGCCGTAACTGAGAGAACCACTGGTCGTACTGGATGTCGACGAATAGGGGAATGTTACCGGTGGAAAATCTTCATCGATCAATCGGCCGCCGCCAATGCTTCCGGCACCGATCATCCCTTTAGCGAATATCCCCCATGGGGTATCACCACGCACATAGATTTCGCCTGAGTTTGCACTTAGCTGCTCGTAGGTCAGCCTCGAAACAAGAAGCGAGGTCGTCGTATCGCCATAGTAGCCATAGCCGATGCGTCCGCTGCTGTACCAATAACGACCACCCATTTCGAACCCGGAACGGTCCAGTGTACCGTCGTCCGCCCAGGCCCCTGAGATCGGAGCAAAGCAAGCGACCAACAGCAGGAGACGTCCTCTGGTCATCATCGCGATGATGCTCCCTAGCTTAAAAATGCTGCGCGCCGTCGCGTCTGTCCTGATCTTTCTGAAGGTGCCAACGAGTTCGCAGTGATCATCAACGTCTGACTTTAAGCAGCCACAGCCTTGCTCGCCAGCACCGTAGTTGTCTTGCCCATCTCCAGTCGGCCTACTTGTGTCGAGCCCATCATCTGCCCAAGCCGCCAAGGAGCGATGCCTCTAAACCCTCCTACGTCCCAATAGCCGCGAGGGCCGTAGGGGTCGGCCCAATACCAGCAGAGGTTGGGAGCCGGACGCGGCGACAACACGCTGGACGCGCAGGCATTTCTGTTCATTGGATACCCCGTCTGAGGATCGGCGCATAACGATCTCACGAGCACAGAAACGATCAAAGACCTATGATCCCGTCGGAAGGCTTACCTTGCCCGCCAACCGCTTCTTGCTTCTCCTGGCGAGCATCGATCGTTCGGCGCGACGATCGCGCATCCTGAACACGCAACCAGTGATCGCAACGACCCCTGGGGCCCTGAGGGAAACTTTATAAACTGCAGCGCAGACACGCGCTTCTAGGTTCGAGGTGTCGCAACTGCCATGGAGGCGTTGGCTTCAAAGGCAATCCTTGTCGCTAAAGATGATTCGCTTTGCCTTCGATCAAGCACTTGGCCGGTCCCGGCGTCGACGTCTTTGTCGCGCAGGGGGCATCCCGTGTGTGGTTCGCGCGCTCGCCGATGAAACTCGGGCTTCCTCGGTTCGCGACGGGGCGCTTGTGCGGCCCATGTACATTTGACCTGCGCGGTCCCGATCGAATTGCATGACCGAACCGGTACCACTCTGGACGATAGTGCTCCTGCTCTGCGTCTTTGGCTCGGCGTGCAAATGGCCGCCATGGCCATTGTCGGGGTTCTCTTGGGGATCGGGGCGCTGCTCCTGGGCATACCGTCGCCATCGGCCCTCGCTCTGATCTTTGGGCTCTCCGAATTTGTCCCAGTCGTTGGACCGATTGTCGGAGCCGTCCCTGTTCTGATCGTGGCCTTGGGTGAAGGTTGGGAGCTAGCGTTATGGGCTCTCGGGCTGGTCATCGTCATCCAGCAGCTCGAAAGCAAAGTCATCATCCCGCTCATCGCAAGGCACGCGGTGCGGTTGCAGCCGGCAGTTGAGTTGTTCGCCGTGATTGCCATGGGGGTTCTATTTGGTCCATTGGGCCTGGTTGTCGGATACCCACTTGCGGTTGTCAGTGATGTTGGGGTCCGGCGGCTCTATGTCAGAGAGACGCTTGGTGAAGACGTTGAGATAGTCGCCGAGGAGGCACGCGCTGGACAGGCAATCCACCACTGATGGCCGACGCGGCCCATCTCGTGACGTAAGGTGAATCTCGGCCGCTTAACTCGTCGTCGTTTCCAACCCGCCGCCGTCTCGACGCTTCATCGTGCGGTCAACTCGGCCGAGAGGTCAGGACCCCTTGCCGTCTCAGCGCAAGAACAGGAACCGCGCCCATCGGCTCGCGGGTGCATCCCCAAGGTCCCAAGACCCTTGCTCACGCGCTCAAGATAGCAGGGCATTCCACGGCGCCCCGAGCGGACGGGGGAATGGTCTGGTCCGGAAAGGCTGCAGTGAACCGGGCGAAGGCATGCCAGGCTTCGTCTCTGCGATGGACGGTGCGCTCGCGTGGCCTTCGATCGTGCGCACGGGAGACCGCGAGGTCTGCCGAGGATGCGCAGGGCCCCTACAATTTCCGGCACGTATTTCGCGGCGTGGCCTACGCCATAGCCTGTGCTATCCATACATTGTAAAAGAGCGGCCTGCACGGTGTTGCTAGGCTACGTCGCGGCGGGCAGCCCGGCGGCGCCTGCCCCGTTATGACCGGGCTGAAGCTCTTTGGCACCCTTGCGGGGGTCGCGGGCGGGGTGTCGCGGGCGGGGGGTAGCGGACGGGGGTGTCGCGGGCCATGAGGCAGCTTCCCCTCATGGAAGAAAGTGTCCGATCGTGACCGCTGTGTTGGGGTCCATTCTGATCGCGGCCGCGATCGGCTTTGCAGCTAGCCTGGCCTCGGGGCTCGCGGTGTCCCGAATGTCATTCATTGGGATGCAAATGCTTCTTGCCCTCTTCGCGCCCTGGTGTGCTCCGGTCGCGCGAAGTTGCGGGTGCTAAGCGCGCGGGGACGTGATGGCGCCGGACGTGCAGAAAGTACCCCAGCGGCCCAGCCGCATCGACCCCATGCTGGTCGCGGTCAATGCGCTCGGCATCACTCAGATCACGGCCTGGGGCACGAGCTATTACTGTCTCGGCGTGCTGGCCAAACCCATTGTCGCCGAGACCGGATGGCCAATGACGACCGTCTTTCTCGGTTTCAGCGTCGCCCTACTCGTCATGGGTTTGATCTCGTCGTCCGTTGGAGGGCTGATTGATCGAATCGGTGCCCGCACGGTGATGACGGTCGGAACGATCATCGTATCCGCTGGACTGGCAGCGCTTTCACAGGTCAATGGCTCGGCCAGTTATCTGGCAGTGTGGGCAGTCATTGGTGTGGGCATGCGGTGCTGTCTCTATGATGCAGCATTCGCAGCCCTGGTGCAGGTCACGCCAACCCGCGGACGCACCGCAATTTCCTATCTGACACTCTATGGCGCCTACGCTTCGACGGTGTTTTGGGTGATCGGCCATTACCTCAACGAGGGTTTCGGATGGCGCGGCACGCTTATCATTTTCGCCTGGATGAACCTCGTCATCTGCTTGCCGCTCAATTGGATTGGTCTCGCGCGCCGCGAGCCACCGGATCGCACGGCGGTCGCGGCGGTTGCTCCAACAGTTTCACCGGATGGTCCGCAGCTCGAAGGGCGCAAGCGTCTGGTCGGCATTGTTCTCTTCGCCCTTATCATGTCGCTCAACGGCTTTGTCTTCGGCGTCATCTCGCTGCAGCTCGTGCCTTTGCTTGAGGCTGCAGGGCTCGCCGGAGCTATCGCAGTCTGGGTAGCTTCACTCAAGGGGCACGGCCAATTCGCCGGGCGAGTGGTCGAGATATTCTTCGGGCGCAACCTAAAGGCCATGACCATCGCCCGTATCGCTATCGCGGTGGTACCAGCCTCGCTGGTCGTGCTGTTCTTAGCGCGAGGCGAAGTCTGGCAACTGGCAGCTTTCACCCTGCTACTGGGTGCATCGCAAGGCGTCATTACCATCGTGCGCGGCGCCGTCCCACTCGCGTTGTTTGGCACCCAAGGGTACGGAACCGTGTTGGGATTGATCGCAACGCCTATCCTCCTCGTCAACGCGTTCTCACCGACAATTTTTGCCTTGCTGGTCGACCAGTTCGGTTGGCAGATTTCGATGTATGCTCTCTTCGGCTGCGCGGTCATCACTTGGTTTGCCATTGAGGCGATGTCGCGATGGTACGAAGGCGTCCAGGCAAGAGCTGGCAGCCGTTTGACCACAGACGCATGACGCGTCCAAGCGGTCGAACAGGAATGCGGCGGGTAAATCCAATCTAAGAGTGGCCATAGCAAGCCAGCTGCTGACCCTTCGCAATCAACGTCGACCGATGACATGGTGCATTAAGTGACGGGGATACACTTCTGACGTGGTCTTTGCAATTTCAACTGGTAATAGTGATTGACGTTGTGGAGAGGTTGCCAATGACCCCGGAGCGTCCTTTGCGTTCGGCTATCACAGTGGAGATAAAAGATCTCCACGCCGACCTGTCCGTGCGAGATGGGCTTGTGCGGGTTAACAATTTGAGCGACCGAGAGACGTCCATGCTGACGCGAGAGAGGTTCGACCGAATGATTTCGTTGGCGCGTGTGGCGACGTTTATCGAGCCAAGCGCTGCCTTCCTTCTGGCATTTGCCGAGGACGACGACTTCGATGGTGGCCACTTCCTATGGTTCAGGAGCCACTTCGATAAGTTTCTGTACATAGATCGCATCGTCGTCGCGGCAGATCGTCGACGACTTGGCCTGGGAAGCGTTCTTTACGCAGACCTCTTCAAACGGGCGGAGGAGCTTGGTCACAAGAGCATCGTATGCGAAGTCAACCTGCAGCCGCCGAACCCCATATCAGACGAGTTCCACGCGGCTCAGGGGTTCGAAGAGGTCGGAAGAGCCACGATAGAGGATGGAGCCAAGACGGTCCGCTACCTTCTCAGACGGTGACCGAGTTGGGGAAGGTTTGGGCGGGGTCCTCACCTCGCATTAATCGAGGTTTTCGATCGGCAACGCTATCGCTCGCCCCGCATCATTGGCGAGCCCCGCAAGCCTCTCGTGCGGGGCTGCAGAGCACTGATGTCAGTTATGCACCCCCTGGACCTTGACGCGATCTGATCCAACGTTCAAGGGTCCCACATGACCATGCTTGCCAGCGTTTCGCACCGACCGCTCTTGCCCATTCTTCTGGCGCTCAGTGGGGCGCATCTGCTCAACGACCTGATCTCATCGGTGATCCCGGCGATGTACCCTCTGCTTAAGGAGGCGTATCAGCTGGATTTCACCAAGATCGGATTGATCACCCTTGCCTTCCAGGTGACGTCGTCGCTCCTGCAACCGATCTTCGGCTTCGTCACAGACCACAAGCCATGGCCCTACGCAATGGTTGCAGGCATGGGCGCTACTCTGTCCGGGGTCGTTGGACTAGCGTGCGCGGGAAACTATGCCATGGTGCTCCTCTCGGTTGCGATGGTCGGGCTCGGTTCGGCCGTGTTCCATCCGGAAGCAACGCGAATGGCACGCTATGCTGCGGCGGGCCAACAGGGTTTTGCTCAGGGTATCTTCCAGATCGGTGGGCATGCCGGATACGCCATTGGGCCACTGCTCGCTGCGATGATTGTGGTTCCACGTGGCCAGGCGACGATCGGCTGGCTGTCGGTGGTGGCACTCCTTGCGATGCTGCTCATGTCGTGGACAGGTGCACGCTATGCAGAGATGCGCAGCCTGCAACTCACCGCGAAGAAGGAACATCCAAGGAGTACGGGCAAAGCTAATTCGGCGGGTTGGCCCATAGTGACCGCGATGACCATTCTCATCGTACTTCTATTATCGAAGAACGGTTACACTGCCGCTTTCACATCTTACTACACCTTCTACCTGATCGAGCAGTTCGGAGTGTCCGTGCAACTCTCACAAATCCTGTTGTTCCTTTATCTCGTCGTCGGTGCGCTCGGTGTCATTGTGGGCGGCGTGATCGGTGATCGCATCGGTCGGCATCGCGTCATCTGGATATCGATCCTCGGTTCGCTGCCGTTCGCGCTCTTATTGCCGCATGTGAACCTGTTCTGGACCGGCGTGCTCAGCATCCTCATAAGCTTGATCATGGCGAGCGCATTCTCATCCATTCTTATCTATGCGATCGATCTGGTGCCCCACCGCGTGGGCCTCGTGGGCGGACTGTTCTATGGGCTGGCGTTTGGACTCGGCGGGCTTACAGCCGCGGCACTTGGCCTCCTCGCGGACCAAATCGGCATCGTCGCAGTGTTCAAGCTCTGCGCGTGGCTGCCGGCGTTGGGGCTGCTGACTTTTCTGCTCCCGCAAATCAACCAACGTGGCGAGTGCTAGGTTTCTGCCCGGGTTGCCGGAGGTTGAATGCCACATCCGTCCGACGTCGGGGAGGAATGCTAGCGTTGGCCGAGCCGGCGCGCTCTTGCGGCCTGACGGTGATGATGTTACCGGCTAGCAGTCTAGATGCCACTGTCGAGATGGTTCGCGTCGCAATGTGAAACTGAGGTGCGGCGGCCAACCATCTCCCGGTCAGGTTCGGCTATTTCACCGAGATGTCGGCTGCGGGCAGCAGCGACATCGCCGGAGGCGGTTGTCGACGGCGAGCCTCTCCTGAGGTCGTGGTGGACGGTGTGCCGTACCCCTGGCGGTCGGAAGTAGCGGCTCGAACCTCCAGCGCCAGATGTCGGGGAACAGGCGTGCGTCATCCTGCCACTACGGAAGTCGTGATACCGTAGGCATGGCCCGGACGAATCATCGCATGCGTTGAGGGGACCGTGGGAGAAAACTCACTCTATGAATCTCCGAGCGAACCAGTGGTACCTCTCTCGCAATGGCCAACAGCATGGGCCCTTCTCCGACGCGGACGTCGCGAATTTCGCGCGCCTGGGTCAGTTGCATGTTAATGACCTGATCTGGCGTGAGGGGTTCGCAAACTGGCGTCCCGCCCTGACGATCTTCCCGGAGCCTCTACCCGCTTCGTTGCCCTACCCCACCCGTCGAATTGGCGCGGCCGTGGTCGATGTACCGCGACGCCAGACTACGGGCTCGTTGTCGCGACGGGGCCCCACGTGGAAGGTGGTGCTCGTTGCGCTGGCGACTTCCGCCGTGATAGGTGCGATGAGCGGCTATGCCTATCGGTACGCGCTGACACGAGCAGCCGAACCCATGCCAAGGAGTGGCGATACGGTTCGCGGTGCCGCTCGAGGGATTGTGGGGAGTGCGATGATTGACGCAGCCACCCCGCCAAGTTGATACCTACCGCCGCCCATGTGCGTGAGGCCTATCGCAGGCACTTGAAGGCGCTTGAGCGCTCTTGGGGCATTGCGTGCATCGCCCCTGGTTCAGTCCTCCTTGCGCGAGATCGAAGACCGGAGCCCGAAGACTATAGTCCGCGGGGCTCAAGCGAGCGGCAGATCGGGCAGGTCCCACCAGCCCGCACCCATCCCCTGCGGGGCTCCTCTTGCATGCCCGAGAAGGTCTGAGCGCACGGAAGCTTGGCGAAGGTCGCAGCAGCGCTAATAGAGGCGCTTTGCGATGCTTTCCGCCACCATGGCTTCGGCGGTGGCCGTATCAATCGTCTTGATCTGGTCAGCGAGCGCGGCGCCGAGCCCAGCGAGCCCGGTACGATCGGGCCATTGGGCAGGTTCCCATAGCCGCGACCGGATCAGCGATTTGCCGCAATGGAAAAAGACCTCGCGCGCCGTCACTTCGAGGACAGCCCGGGCGGGTTTACCCTGCACGGAAAACCGCCTGCAGAGCTCCGCATTGGTGAGCAGTCGCGCAGTCCCGTTGACACGCAGCGAATATGGGTGGCCGGGTACCAGAAAGAGCAGCCCCAGCTTGGGGTTCGCGATGAGGTTATGGAAGCTGTCGACACGGTTGTTCCCGGGTCGATCAGGGATAAGAAGGGTATGGGGATTCTCAACGGCGACGAAGCCCGGAGCATCGCCGCGCGGGGAGGCATCGGGCCAGCCGCCCGCATCGGCCGTAGAAACGACGAGGAATGGCGATCGCCCAATGAAGGCCCGAGCGTGCACGTCAATATGGTCGAGGCTCTTTTTCACCGCCAAGACGCTCGGAGCGCCATAGAATCTCGTCAGTTCGGAGACAGTTTCAATCTGAGCCATCTGTTAGCAATCCCAACACCTTGATCGAATGTGTACAGCGTATCAGCCGGACTGAAAAGGTCGATGGGAATCGGCGTGAGGGTGCCCGCAGCCCGAGAAGCTATCGCCCGTTTAGCCCAAGTGACTGGGGCAAGTGACGGGGGCAAGTGACCGGGGCAAGTGACTGGGGATGGTAGGAGCCATCCTTCGCAGGAGCGAACGTGGATTTCGCTCCATCTACCGGTCAACGAACGGCGAATGGAGCCTGATAAGGCCGGCCGTAGGGGACACCGGCTAACACCACGCCGGAGGGCCTCAAGTGGACCTTGCCTTGCCTCTTGTTTTCGCGCGTGTCGACGAACTCGACAGGCCCCTCAACGACTTCGAGCATCGAGACGTCGGCAGGTGCGCCGACCTGCAGCGTGCCGAGTTTGGATGCCCGGTTGATCACCTTGGCAGGATTGATCGTGGCCATTGTCACTACCTGCTCCAGCGTAAACCCGAGGTTAAGAAACTTGCTCATCACCCACGTGAGATACGGCATGCCGGGCGTGTTGCCAGAAAAGACATGAATGTCGGATGAGATTGTGTCAGGAGCCGCGCCGGCCGCCAGTGCGACCTCTGCAACGGTGTAATCAAAGCTCCCGCCACCATGGCCGACGTCGAACACAACGCCACGCTGTTTGGCCGCCAATGCCGCGGGCAAAAGCCGACCATCCTGGACGATGTTGGTGAACTTACCGGCAATGTTCGGTGCGCCGCTATAACAATGGGTCAGAATGTCACCAGGGCGCAGGGTATCTAGAATGAGGACCATGAGCTCGGGTGTCTCCACACCACCGATATGGCACATGACCTTGCCACCGGTGCCGGCAATCTCACATGCCTTTATGGCGCGCTTAAGCGGCTCGACGCCGTGCTTAGCGATGACGTTCTCGCTCATACGCACCTTGATGCCAAGCACCAGGTCAGAATTCTCTGCGAGCGCCTTGGCGGCCGCTTCGGTCTGGGCGTAGTCGATGTTGTAGAGCTCCGGGATCGGAAACCCCGCTAGACCGATGTTGGCGATGTGCACGAATGCGTAAAGCCGCGACCGTGTCTGTCCCACTACAGCGCGGCGGAACGCGGCAATATTGTTCGCACCAGCATCGCCGGCCGAAACAAGGGTTGTCGTCGCCTGAAACGGCAGAAGCTCGTCCGCGGGTATGCCTATTGCAGAGCCGTAAGGGAAAACGTGAGCATGCAGGTCAATAAGACCGGGTGTCACCAGTTTTCCGGAAGCCGAAAACAACCTTAGTGCTTTCTCGCTGGGAATATCAGCCTCGAGCGCTTCGATGATACCAAACCGAATGCCAATGTCGCGTTTGGCTCTAAGAGTCTGGCTGGGATCGAGGATCTCGCCGCCCTTGATCACCAAGTCAAACTTGTCGTCTTTCCCCATTGCTGCAACGGCGGGCGCCGCAGAGTGCCCCGTCCCGGCAATTGCGAGGATCGATTGGGATGCAATAGAGGCTAGAAAATCGCGGCGAGAATACATACGACTGACCCTCCCGTGGCGCGCAACTCAAGGGTGTTAACTCGAGCGAGCCGATGACTGCTTAGCGCATCCAACATTGCCCTGCCAGGAGGTTTATCCACGAAATCCGGTTGAGTGATTTGACGGAATCACCAAATCGTTGGGATTGGCGAGTAAATTCCGTGCAATCAACAGCGTGTGGCCATGCATCATGACCGGCGGATGGCTCGCCGATATCTATGGCCTCAAGCGGCCGTTCTTTGGGCTGGCGTCCGGCGTTCGCACTCGCATCATGATGGTGTGGCCTTGCTCGGTCGGCGTCGGTACTCATGTGGCAGGCCTGCTCGAAGCGCAACACTGACGTGCCGCGGGTCTTGGCAACGCTCTGGGGTTGGTGGTGTTGTCGCAGTCGTATTGCCGGCCCGCCCAGTCGCGACTGATGATAGCGCTGGCTTCCTTGGAATTTGGGCAAGGGCTCGTTATGGCCTCGTCCGTGAGCCCCATGCGCGTGTGGCGAATACCTTCGGCCGGCTCGGGACCATGCGTTTAGGGGACGCTCCGGCAAATCGCCAAGGCCTGCGGGTGTGGCGCGCTTCGGCGCCAGTTTCGTACTGCATTCTGCCGCCTCCGCCGCCCCGGTACCGCTGTTATGTCGCTGCAGGCGATAGATCTTGACCCTCGCGGCACCTACGAGGGGTCTGTGACCGAAGCCTGTGCGGCCGGGGACGGGGTTTGGGGAGCGCCTGACTGCCGATCGCTTCCTTTGATGAGTTGCTGCAACGCCTCTGGGAATTGGCCGCACTGGCGCAGTTTGTGCCTCGAACAGTTTGTGGCTCGAATGAGCGTCCTTGGGCGTCCTTGGGCAAGCATTGCGCCGATCCCCCCATTTTTTGCAACCGTGCGGAACCGCACCAAGGGCGTCCGCGTTCGACGTCGACATGGCCGTCGATCAAACTGCACTGCGGCATATCGGCAAGCTGATGCATCAGCACTTCGATGCGATCGTCAGTGAGCCATTGCCGCCGCGATTACACGAGCTGGTAGAGCGCCTCACGGTCGAGCCCGAGGCCGCCAAGTCCCAAAACGCCGAGAGGTCAGACCGGTCCCCCGACGCGGTTATCCGCTTGCCGACCCTTCGGACCGCATCGGCCTAGCCGCGATGGCGCGGGCCACGCGCCTCCGGCCTCCCAAATGCAATGCGAAACTTCCACCCCTAGCTGGCAGCGATAAGCCTTTATGACCTTCATGGGGGAACCGCACAGCTCTGGGTTGCTAGCCTCGGCCACTATCGGCCGGTGTTGCGGCCCCGCGCGCCAGACCTGGTCACGAGATCCCAGACGGCCTTCGCATCCAAGGAGTTAGCAACGAGCTGGCCGCGCACGGGGCAAGCTGGGCCGTCATTTCCCGCCCGCAGGCCCGCTGCCACCCTTGGCCACTTGGAACAGGGCGACCAGAATCGAGACAGCTCAGCAGGTGCTGAAACCTCCGACAAGAATGCTTCGCGATCACGAGCGAACGGTGGGATGCTGTCTCTTTGGCCGGCATCAGAGCGGCGAGATCGGCGCCCATGCGGTCCTTGGCCGCCCTCAGCAGCCTGAATTGGCCGGTGGCGGCGCTAGCTGACCTTCCGGCGATACCGGGGCAAATCCGGTCAAACGCTGGCAATTATTTGAACGAGACGTGATTGGGGTGTTCGCCCAGCGAAATCGTCCCCCAGCTATGTACGCCTGCAAGGACGACGTCGCTGCTGGCGGGTTGGTGGCCTATGGTGTAGACGTCATCGACCTCTTCCGTCGGGTGGTCGGCTATGTGGACAAGATTCTCAGGGGAGCAAACCCGGGCGAGTTGCCCGTCGAGCAACCTACAAGATTGCAATTTATCCTCAATCTCAAGACGGCAGGTTCGCTTTTGTTAACGGTTCCCCCGTTGATGCTCGCGCGGGCCGACGAGGTGCTCGAGTGACGCGGTTGCGTGCACGACTAGAAACGACGGTCTCGGCCTCGATGTCGAACGCCGGTCAAGTTCTGCGTTGGTGTGAATGTCAGTTCACGACACTCGTGGGGCTACTCGGTCGGGTCCGAGACGTCGCCGGCCGGGCGATGCGCGCCCATTGGCAGAAGGTGCGTGGTATTAAGAGCGCACAACGCTCCCCGAGTTTGTTTCGCAAATATGCGACCCTCCTCGTAGCGCTCGTCGGCGGGTCGCTCGTCATCAGCGCGTCGATTGAGATGTACTACTCCTACTGGCAGAACCGCGACGCGCTTAGCGCGGTGCAGCGCGAGAAGGCGTTGGGCGCGGCGGCGGTGATCGAGCAGTTTGTCAAAGAGATCGAGAATCAAGTGGGGTGGGCAGCCGGTTTTCTGCCAGCGGGCAGCGGGATCGATCAGCGCCGCTATGACTTCCTGCGCTTGCTGAGGCAGGCGCAGGCAATCACAGAGGTGAGTTATATCGATCCTGAAGGTCGCGAGCAGATCAAGGTCTCGCGGCTGACCATGGATACGGCGGCGAGTGGCGCCGACCTCAGTCAAGAGCCGAAGTTCACGCAGGCGAGGGCCAACAAGCGCTACTTTAGCCAGGTCTACTTCCGCAAGGAGTCGGAGCCCTATCTCACTCTGTCCATGGCGGGCGCCGCGCGCAGCGCCGGCGTGACCGTTGCCGAGGTCAATCTCAAATTCATTTGGGACGTGATCTCGCGCATCCAGGTCGGCAAGGCCGGAGTGGCGTATGTGGTGGACGATCGCGGTTTTCTCATCGCCCATCCCGATATTGGCGTGGTGCTGCGCAAGACTGACTTGAGCGGTCTATCTCACGTGGCCTTTGCGCTCAACAGACTGCGCGATCCTGGCATCAAAGTGCCCGCGATCTCGCGCGATCGCACCGGGCGGGAGGTACTCACCGCCTTCGCCCCAATCGCAACATTGGGGTGGCTGGTGTTCGTCGATTTGCCGCTCACGGAGGCCCTGCAACCGGTCTATGCGGCACTCGAGCGCAGCGCGTTCGTGCTCGCCGGAGGCCTGCTATTTGCCGCGCTCGTAGGCGTTTGGCTGGCCCGGCGCATGGTGGTGCCAATTCGTGCTCTGGCGACGGGTGCAGCTCGCATAGGTGGCGGGGATCTTGATCACCGCATCGATATCCGCTCCCGCGACGAGGTGCAGAGCCTGGCCGATAGCTTTAACGATATGGGCGGCCGGCTGAAGGAATCGTACGCCACTCTCGAGCACAAGGTTGCTGACCGGACCCGCGAACTTTCGGAAGCTCTGAGCCAGCTGCGCGGGCTCATCGATGTCAGTCAAGCCATCAACTCGACCCTCGACTTGCAGGCGCTCTTGGAGGCAATCCTGGCTCACGCCTGCCGGCTGGCGGATGCGGGCGGGGGTGCTATTTACACCTTCGAGGAAAGCACGGAAGAGTTCAATCTTGCAGCCGCCTATGGCATGAGCCACGAGCTCATCGAGGCGGTGCACAAGGCCCACCGGCGCTTGCACGATGACAGTCCGATGTCGCAGTGCGTGCTTAAGCGTAGCGCGATCGAAGTCACGGATCTGGCAAGTAAATCCCACTACCAAATGCGCGATGCCCTGATGCGAGCCGATGTTCGCGCGCTCCTGGCCGTGCCATTGCTGCGCGAAGACGCGATCGTGGGCGCCCTAATGGTGCGACGCGCGCACCCCGGTACATTTGGCAACTCCATGATCGATCTGATGCAGTCGTTTGCATCGCAATCGGCTCTCGCCATTCAAAACGCGCGCCTATTCCAGGAAATTGAGGACAAATCCCGCCAGCTTGAGTCTGCGAGCCAGCACAAGTCGCAGTTTCTTGCCAACATGAGCCATGAACTCAGAACGCCCCTCAATGCAATTCTTGGCTATAACGAGCTCATGCAGGACGGTCTCTACGGCGAGCTCCCGTCTAAGACCAAGGAAGTCCTCGGACGGATGGAGAAGAACGGCAAGCACCTGCTCGGTCTCATCAACGACGTACTGGATCTCGCTAAGATCGAAGCCGGCCAGCTGACCCTCAGCCTGGACAAATACTCCATGCAGGACATTGTACAAACCGTGGTCTCAGCCACCGAGTCACTTGCCGCAGCCAAACAGCTGCCATTGAACGTAGAGATCGCCGATAGCATGCCGAACGGTCGAGGCGACGAGCGCCGCCTCACGCAAGTGCTGCTAAACCTGGTCGGCAACGCCATTAAGTTTACGGACGAGGGAGCAATCCGTATTGCGGCTCGTGCGAACAACGGTATCTTCGCCGTGGAAGTCGCTGACACGGGCCCCGGCATCCCCGAAACCGAACGGGGACGAATCTTTGAGGAATTCCATCAAGTCGATAACTCGAATACCAAGAAGAAAGGCGGCACCGGTCTCGGGCTTGCCATCGCCAAGCGCATTATTGAGTTGCATCGCGGGCGAATTTGGGTGGAATCACAAGTTGGCCGCGGATCGACATTTCATTTCGAAGTGCCAGTGAGAGCCGAGCAACGCGGAGGTACGGCGTGACCAAGCGCATTCTCATCATTGAAGATCAGGAGGACAATCGCGCCATCATGCGAGATCTCCTGAGCACTGCGGGCTATGCGCTGATTGAGGCGGTAGACGGTGAAGAAGGTGTCAGATTGGCAAGGAGCGAACGGCCCGATCTGATCCTGATGGACATCCAGCTGCCGGTTCTTGATGGTTATGAAGCGACGCGGCGGATCAGGGCCATTGCCGACCTCAAATCCGTGCCGATCATCGCCGTGACCTCCTATGCCCTAAGTGGAGATGAGGCCAAAACACGAGAGGCAGGCTGTGACAGCTATGTCGCAAAGCCGTTCAGCCCTCGCGAACTTCTCGCCAAGGTCCGCGCCTTGCTGCCGAATGGCTGATAATCGTGCGAAAACCACCGCTCATTCTCATCGCCGATGACAGCGAAACGAACCGTGACATCCTGGCGCGGCGGCTGGAGGCGCACGGCTACGACTTGATCATGGCGGTCGATGGAGAAGAGGCGCTGGCCTGCGCCCGCGAAAAGCTCCCAGACCTGATCCTGCTTGACATCATGATGCCGAAGATGGACGGCCTCGCTGTTTGCCGCCACCTGAAGACCGACAAAACGCTTCCCTTTATACCGATCATCCTCGTTACCGCTCGGGCCGATAGCAAGGACATCGTCATGGGCCTGGAGATGGGCGCTGACGAGTACCTGACCAAACCGGTCGACCAGTCTGCCTTGGTGGCACGCGTCCGTTCGATCCTGCGCATCAAGGAATTGCACGATGCCGTTCAGGACCAAACCAAGGAGTTGGCGAACCAGGCTGAGGAGCTCGCCCAATGGAATCGGGGGCTAGAGCAGCGTGTGGCGGATCAACTACAACAGATCGAGGGGATGAGCCGATTGCGCCGGTTCCTCTCCCCGCAAGTTGCCGAGCTCATAACCTCATCGGCGGATGAAAAGGTGCTCGAGAGCCATCGCCGGGAGATTACCGTCGTCTTCTGCGAGCTGCGCGGTTTCACGAGCTTTGCAGAAACCGCGGAGCCAGAAGAAGTTGTCGGCGTACTGCGCGAATATCACGAAACATTAGGCAAGCTCATTTACAAGTACGAAGCCACCTTGGAACGCTTCGCCGGGGATGGCGTGATGGTCTGGTTCAACGACCCACTACCGTGCCCCGATCCCTCGCTGCGCGCGGTCCGCATGGCCATCGAGATGCGTAGCAGCGTCAGTGAGCTAGCCGGCAAATGGCGCAAGCACGACTATGATCTTGGGTTCGGTGTGGGCATCGCCCAAGGTTACGCCACGCTCGGGCGGATCGGATTTGAAGGACGCTTCGACTACGCAGCGGTTGGGACGGTCGTAAACTTGGCGGCTCGCTTGTGCGCCGAGGCGGCCGACGGCCAAATTCTCGTCGATCGCAAGGTTCAGGCGGCAATCGAGGACCTGGCCGTCAGCGAACCCGCAGGCCAGCTGAACCTCAAAGGCCTACATCGCCCCATAGCAACGTTCACGGTGAGCGCGATCGATCAGTGTGAACCCGATCGAGCATCGGGTACACGGAAAACCGCCTCTACAGCGGAGACATCCTCAGGAAAGGCCGATGCGGAGGAGCAGCCTAGTTGACAGATTACGATCCTTTGCTGGCGAGCTCCCGTCCCGCAAACCACAGCTTCGGATCGGCCGCTCGCACGCGCGCTTCTGGCAAGCCTAGCTCCCGACGCACAATATTGGTGCCCTCGACGAGTGCCACGCATTTGTAAAACGCGATCCGCCGCGAAAGGCCCTCGCGACCAAAGCCGCAATCGGTGCTGATGACCAGCTGCTCCTTGGGAATATATTCCAGCGCCTTGCGAATCAGCGCGGCAACATGCTCGGCCGGTTCAACCACCGTATTGCAATGGTTGACCACGCCGATGGCGATCTTCTTGTCGGTTTTGATGTGCTTGAAGAGGTGTAGGTCTTGTCCGTCGGAGCTCGCACACTCGATCGTCAATACATCGCAGTTAAGCCCCAGCAGATGCGGTAGTGCGCGCTCGTAACTGGGGACTCGCCAATGCACCCGCTGCTGGTTCGGATTGCCCCAGCAGGTATGCACCCAGATCTCAGCGTTAACGCCGGTTAGCTGACGATTGAACGCCTCGGTCAAAAACTCAAGATCGGCATCCCTGCAGTCTGGTTGCTGGGCGCGCATATGATGCGGCGGTTCCTCCACTTGGACCAAAGGGCAGCCGGCGGCGACCATTTCGCGCAGCTCTGCGTTCATGATGTCGCAGAGATCGAGGATCATTGCTTTGTCGTCGTTATAGAACTCGTTCCAAAGCATCGACGCGAGGGCGGGAGCGCAGATGGCGCCAAATTTCACTGGGCGATCGGTCGTGCGCTGAGCAACTTGCCACAGAGCGGCATACTGCAGGGGACCGCGCACGAGCTTTTCGCGCACGACACCTGGCTGATAGGCTTCCTGCACTTCCCATAATATCTTTCCGGGGCGCAGACCGTGGCGCGACATCCAGCCCCATGAGGTGTCGCGATGGCCACAAAGGCCGCCCAAACGCTCGATCGGGTAGAAGAACCAGGACTTGCCGCCCACAGTCAGGTCGAACCGACTGTCGCCGTCCGTCACAATGTCGAGGCCTGCAGCCTCCTGTTCAGCGATGATGCTGGCGACCGCGTCAAAGTACTGCTCGCGGAACAGGGAATCGCCGAGTGCAGACTTGAAGGATCGACCTGCCAGGCTCCGGTCAAACCAACTGGGTCGCGGGTAGGAACCTGTAATGGTGGTGGGCAGAATCATGTCGCGTGTGACAGTGTACACGGGGTGCCTCCGTGGTTACGGGAAAGCGATGAGGAGGCCGCCTCGCCCCCTCTTGCCAAGTAGTTGCCAATGAAGCGTCGTGATTCTCTCCTCCGCACGATGTCTAGCGACCAAGCCTCAGAAGCGTGGTTCCAGCGAGTGTGGTAGCGATCGAGGCAAGCCGCGACAGGCTGACCCGCTCCTTCAAGAATACGACGCCAATCACGACGGCAAAGACAACCGCCGTCTCGCGCAGCGCCGACACGAGTGCCAGCGGTGCGATCGTGAGCGCCCAAATGACCACCCACGACGATCCGTAACTCATGATCCCAGCCGCAATCCCAGCTTGCAGGGTACGCCGGCCGACCGGCTGGCGTTGTCCGCGCTGCAACAAGTGTGCGCACGCAACGATGGCAAACGAGGTGATGAGCGATAACCAGACCATGTAGTCGTGAGGGCTGCCCGCGGTCCGTGCGCCGAGGCCGTCAACGATGGTGTAACCTGCGATGAACGCGCCGGTCGCAACCGCGAAAGTGAGCGCGCGCAAATCGGTCGGCCTGGTCGGCCTTTCGGACAGTGCGAGGCTGATGATGCCAAGCCCAATGAGTGCGACGGCGATTTCATTGGCACGCGTGAGCGTGTCGCCTAGTGCTACGATGGACACGACGGCGACTACGAACGGAGCCACACCGCGTGCAAAGGGATAGACGAGGCTGAAGTCCCCGCACTGATAAGCTCGGTTGAGCATCAGCATGTAGCCCGTATTCAATGCGCAACTTGCCAATAGAAAAGGCCAGCACCCAGTGGTTGGGAAGGACACAAAGGGAGCAAGGCAGAAGGACACGCAGATTTGCGTTTTTGACATCAACTTGATCAGCGCGAGCCGATCGCCATCGGCCTTGACCAACGCGTTCCAGGTCGCGTGCACAAAGGCGGCACCCAACACCATCAAGAAGGCTTCGATCGCCATTGCGAGATCCGCCTGCAGGTACGTGGGCACAAATACTAACCAAACGCATCCGACATCACAAAGGCGCCGGCCCAATATGGAACTCTGGCGGTGGCGGGGTGGTGGCCTGCTTGCCCCGGCGAAGCTTTGCCGATGACCTGGCTTGGATTCGGGTAGACAAAGATGCACCCGGCAAAACGCTCGTCGGTCGATCCCAGCAAACATGGCCGCTTTGCCGAGCCATTTGCCAATGACCGAGCGATTGGCGCGGGAGCAAGTGAATGATCCTCGAATCGCCGGCAAATATGCATCTGGTGGCGGCGGGCTGCTGAGCACGGCCACCGATTATGCACGCTTCCTGCAAATGGTTGCGAATAGCGGCACTCTCGATGGCAAGCGCTATCTTGGGGCTCGAACGATTGCGTATATGACCTCAGACGACCATATGGGAGACGTAGTTCGCCGCGGTCCCTTCGACTTGCTCGGGCCCGGCGTGAAATTCGGTCTCGGTTTTGCCGTCCGTACTGAAGCGGGGCTAGCCCATCGCTGGTTCCATTGGCGACTACAGCTGGGGTGGTGCAGACGGCACTGCGTTCTGGGTCGATCCCAAGGAGAAAATGTTCGTTCGTCGTTACATGATGCAATCGCCAAGCAAAAGGCTGCAATACCGGGAATTGCTCTGCGCAATGGTTTACGCAGCCATCGCTGAGTGAGAGCGCTTCCCGAGGGGCTGGCTGGCGCGCCAGAGGGGGCTTAGCAGCCACCGGGCATCGCGATGACGATGCCTGAGTGCCGCTTCAATGCCGCGGGGACATTTTTACCTGCCGTATGCCATTGCGCATCGCGACGCACTCGCGGGGTCTTCGATCAAGCGAGGAGAAGTACGCGATTGCGCGAACGCTGCAGCGAGGCATCAGCCGACCACCAATGCCGATCTAATTTCAATTCTTGTGGACTTGACCAATGGCGCTCGCCAGAGCCCGCGGGAGATAGGGCTTTTTCAATACGGGAATACCGGCTTCGATCCCGGCAGGTTCGGCGTACCCCGTGGCCAGAATAACGGGAAGGCCGGGCCGTTGAGCCCGCGCTTGCTTGATCAGTTCCGTCCCCGTCATGCCAGGCATGGTTTGATCGGTCAACAGAACATCGATCGGTTCACCCGAGCGCAGCACCCCCAACGCGGCGTGGCCCGTGGTCGCCTCAAGGACGGTGTGGCCGAGGTCTTCAAGCATGCCAACAGTTCCCAAGAGGACCAACAGATCATCGTCCACGACAAGAATGGTGAGCGGGGGCGACGGTGACGTAACCGGTAGGTTTGCCGTTTCATTGGCCGCCAAAGTCTCGGCAACGGGCAGCCACATAACAGCGCTCGTGCCCTTCCCGGGAATGCTCTTGAGCTCCAGACGACCGCCGGATTGCTCGGCCAGGCCCTGCACCATCGCCAACCCCAGACCTGTACCCTTGCCAATGCCTTTGGTAGTAAAAAATGGCTCGCCCGCGCGCGCCAGCACCGATAAATCCATGCCCACCCCGGTATCCGTGACGCTCAAGCGGACATAATGGCCGGCAGTGACACCCGACAGCTCGCTCGCCAGCACCTGCTCATCCGCGGCAATGGTCAGATTCCCGCCTGTCGGCATGGCGTCGCGGGCATTGAGGGTCAAGTTCATGATCGCGAGCTCAAGCTGGTTGGCATCGACCATGGCGCGCGGAAGCGTCGCCGGTATTTCCGTCTGAATGACGATCTGTGATCCGAGCGTCCGCTTCAGGAGCTCAACCATGCCTGCGACCAGTTGCGCCAACTCTACGGGCTCAGGCCGCAGATCCTGCCGGCGCGCGAATGCGAGCATCCTCTGCGTCAGTGCCGTGGCCCGCTCAATGGCCCGCTCGGAATTGTCGATCAGTTTCAGAAGAGGGGGCTGCAGCGTCGCCCGCTGACGCAAGAGCTCGAGATTGCTCAGCACGACTGCAAGCACGTTGTTGAAATCGTGAGCAATCCCGCCGGTGAGCTGACCCAGCGCTTCCATCTTTTGCGACTGCGCAAGTTGATCGCGAGCTGCCTCCAACTTTTGGCGCGCTTCGCGCCGCTCGGATATGTCGCGGGTGATCTTTGCAAACCCGATCAACGCGCCACTGTCATCTCGGATCGCTTCGATCACGACGGCGGACCAGAATTGACTGCCGTCCTTGCGTAATCGCCAGCCTTCCGACTCGGACTTGCCCTCACGCGCCGCCGTCGCGAGCGCCTGTTCGGGCACCCCAGTGCCGCGCTCCTCCGCGGTATAGAAAATCGCGAGGTTCTGGCCCATGATCTCGTCGGCGCTGTAGCCCTGTATGCGGCGAGCACCCTTGTTCCAACTGATGACATTGCCGGCCGCATCGAGCATGAAAATGGCATGGTCCTGCACGCCGTCGAGCAGCCGTTGTGCTCCCTCCAGTTGCAAGCGGCGGCGCTCGCTTTCAGTCTCAATGCGCGTGCGCTCGTCAATCTCCGTGCGTAGCGCCTGATTGGCCCGGCTGAGTTCGGCCGTGCGCGTCGTGACGGTCCCTACGGTCTCGATTTGCGCCTGTCGCAGTCGCTGCTCAGCTCTGCGGCGCTCCGCGACGTCGGCGCTCAACACGAGGCTCGGCACGGCCGTACTGATCACAAAGGCCAACACGAGCAGAAAAGAATCGTTGAGGCTTGGCCGCATGAACGGCCCGCCGTTGGCCAGGACCCCCCAAATCGCAAAGCACGACAAGATCAAAGCCGCGGTGGATGTATCACGCTGTGCATAGCGCAGCGCCGCCCAAAGCATCGGCACGACCGCCAGAAAGGCAAGCGCACCGCGCGCCGGGGTTTGTTCCACCATGGGGCTGAAGGCGACGAAGCCGACTGCGGCCGTACCCGCCATCAGCTTTGCGAGCTCGTGCCAGTCTGCCGCCCCTGGTAAACGCGAACGTCCCCAAAGCACGATGGGAGGCGTCAGCAGCAGCTGGCCGCCGACATCGCCGAGCCACCAGGTGAGCCAAATGCTGGCAAACTTCGAGGGATCGGCAAGGCCACCGAGGACGAGGCTGCCGACACCGAGCGTGGCGCTAACCATGGTGCCTGGAAAGAGCGTCAAGCCCGCAAAGGTTACAACCCGTGCAGGGGTTTCGAGCGTCTCTCTTCCGCCCGAAAACCGCCCAATGAGCCAGGCGGTGATGGTGGCTTCGAGGCTATTCCCGGCGGCGATGGTTGCCGACGTTGCAAGGTTGCCGAACGTCGTCACGTTGGCAAGAAATGCGCCCAGAGCGATCGCCGGCCATACACGCGTCCCCCACAACAACAGGGCCGCGAGCGCGAGGCCGCTTGGGGGCCATACGGGGCTCGCGCTGGGGTGCAAGGAAGCGAACGCTAGGCCAGCCTTTGCCAGCCCGAAATACGCCATTGCCAGCAGCGCGCACCCCGCGAGATCTCGGCGCAGCTGAGATGCCGTCTCCTGCCAGCTGTGAAGGACCCCCCGGCGCACCCGCATCTTTTGCCACATGCCCGCAACGCCCCCCGTGCAGGTCGCCGCACCACTGTCGGCCGAGTGTCTGCCCGGATCCACAGATCTCTCGATAGATGGTCTTCCCTCAACCTCGCTCGCTTGCGCAACGCTTGTCGGTAGGAAAGGTTCCTCTAGCTTGGCTCTCCTCAATAGATCAATGGTTTACGTGGGTAGTCACCCTGCTCGATAGCCATGATTCTGCTCGCCTCAAGGGCTACGTCGTTTTGCATGATGGAATGCGATCCTACTGAACCCCAGCTTGATGTGCACTGTCCATGGAGAACTTCATTCGACTTCTCCCCCCGAGACCCCAACCCATTCTCGTGCGGCTTGGGGCCACGACCGCGATGGTCCTTGTGTCTTTTTTGCTCCGCATGGGCATCGAAGAACGGGCGGGCCCCTATGGCTTTGTACTCTTCATTCCCGCCATTGTGGCCGCTTCCATCGTGTTTGACCGCCCGAGCGGTTTCTTCGCTGCCGCCCTCACCATAGTCCTGGTATCACTCCTCCTGCATTGGCCCGATCATGTTCAAATTCACCTGGTCTCGGTTGCTTCCTTTGGCGTCGTGAGCGCCGGCCTAGTTCTCGTCAGCGAAGGCATGCGCAAGGCGCTGGAGCGAGCGGTGCGTGCCGAGGCGGAAAAGGATTTGCTTCTACGTGAGCTGTCGCACCGGTCCAGAAACAATTTTGCCGTCGCCGCCTCGGTGCTGGCGCTGCAGGCACGCTCGATATCAGAGCCGACTGCGCGTGCTGCTCTGGAGGCAGGAGCGGCGCGTATTCGGGTGATCGCCGAAGCACAGGCCCATTTGCACCCCGCCAGCGGCAAGGGAGACATTGAGATTGACGCGTATCTTGAGGATCTTTGCCGCTCGCTCGGGGATGCCTTGCGGGACGTGCGCCCCGTGGCAGTACGCGTCCTAGCCGAGCCCATTACGCTTCCGGCGGATCGTGCCGTGCCCGTCGGACTGATCGTCAATGAACTAGTAACCAACGCCTTCAAGTACGCTTTTCCTGCAGCGCGCGAGGGTACGGTCACGGTACGGATGGAACAGCGCTCACCGACCGAACTCAACCTCGAGGTGTCGGACAACGGGATCGGCTGTCCGGACGACGTGAAGGAGGGATTGGGGTCAAATCTCGTGCGCCTCCTTGTGCAACAGCTGGGTGGCACGCTTCGCCGCGAGCGGTCAAATCCGGGCTGCCGCGTTACGATGGTTTTTCCGCTCACCTAAGTCATGCCTGAGGCCGCTCCCCCAGATGCTCACGCGTTGCGATTGCTGCCGCAAAATAACCGTGTGTCGCGGCGTGCGGTGGAACCATGTGCGCGCACTTAGGCCTTTTCAGACGCGCCCGGTCTTGCTCAGGTGCGCACTTGCGTTGGGATGAGGCAGCGGCGGGGCGCGGCGCACCAGTTCGCGTCCCGCATAACCGCGTTGCGCATGCTCCACGAATTCTTCGACAAACGCCTGCAGGTAAGGCGCAAGAAAACGCTGCGGGTTCCATGCGAGCATTCCCCATCTGCCGATAGCGGCTTTGCGGTGGACAATTGGAATGGCGCGCACGCCCTTGTCAGTGAGCCGTACGGTCGAGGGTAGGATGCCAATCCCGTAGCCGGCCCTTGCCAATCCCACGACGGCATTGTGGGCGCTGCTCTCGAGCAGCACGGTCGTTTGAATGTTTGCTGTCTGACACGCCGCATCGAACCACTCGCGCGACGCGAACCCTCGACGCAGCAGCAAGAGCGGTTCGCCCGCCAATTGAGCGACCTCGAGCAGTCTGCGGCGATGCCACGGGTGCCGAACCGTGACCACGGCAATGACGTGGATCGCATAGAGAAGACGACCCTGGAACCGCTCGTCACCAGCGGGCACGTACGCCACGTGGAGCTCGCCGTTCTCAAGCCGAGACGCTAGTCCCGCACCTCCATCCTCGACAATGCTGATTTCCACACCTGGATGGCGCCGGCGATGTCCTGCCAGAAAACTGGCGAGCTGCGTCTCGATCATGGGCGGAGTGGCACCGATCCTGATCTGGCCGGTGTGCCCGCCCTTCAGTGCCCGCGCTCGGTCGCGGAAGGCGTCGGCTTCTGCCACGACCTGGCGCCCGCGCCGAAGCAGGTCTTCACCTTCCGACGTCAACCTGACGCGGCGACCGATACGGTCGAACAGGAGCACTCCCAATTCGGCTTCCAAGACTTGGATCTGTCGCGAAGCAGCGGGCTGGCTCAGGTTGAGCCGTACCGCTGCTCGGGCGACACCGCCGGTATCGGCAATGGCGAGGAAGGTGCGCAGTTGATGAAGGTCCATGCTTATAATCCAAGCGCATCAAAATCGAGAAGATAAATGCATTAGACAAGTAAAGCAACGCTGCATATTTTAAGCCCTGTGCGTTCGTGTCGGGAGAGGAGCTGATGAAGCCTCCGCGGGATGCAGGACTTGATGCGCTGGTCCTTGACCTTGTCGAATGGGTGGCAAACGAACCGCGACCCTACTCACAGGTTATGGACGCCTGGCGCACGACGTGCCCAAGGCTCGCGGTCTGGGAAGAGGCAGTCGACCGCGGTTTCATCGTACCGGAAGCCACCTCAGGAGCGGGCGTGCTTGTAAGGGCTACCTCGGCTGGTCGCCGGTTCCTCGCCAGCAGGAGGCCGCCGATCGGTCAGCAGCCGTAGGTGCTCTCCTTCCATGTCGGTCTGCCATGTGCCTGAGCGCACCGCTGGCGAGCACGGTGGCTTGCGCCAACCGCCACAATGCACATGGTCCCGGCGGGGCTCGCACCGAGGCCCTTGTCGGATTGCGGGTGATCGCCTCGCATCCAGCGTTCGGTGCACGCGCGTCGCTTGAGGCTGGGCGTACCGTCAAAGGCCGCGTGAAGCACCTCCGAACTGCCATCATAACGCGGCCGGTTGAACCTCCTATCGGGGGTTGAGTGCGATCGGCGCCTCTTCAATCAATGTGGGGCGATCCTCATGACCCCAGAAAGGCGCACGACCGTGAAGAAGGAGTTGGGCCGAGCCCTTATCGACTGATTGTTATCGCTGGATGGCAGAATGCTCTTCGCGCCCATCCCATCGAAGGCCAGCAACTGTTCTTCCCGAATGCCAGCAAGAAAGCGGTCAGTGTCCACCCGACACCCTGCACGGCATGAAAAAGGCAAAGCAAGCTATTGCTCCGTCGTTTGGTCAGAGAGATGCAGCCGACGGGCACGACTGGTTCACCTGCACCTTCACGCCCTCGCGCTCGCTCGTCTCGGCGACCCAGAACCAGGATGAGCCACTCTGCCGTCGCGGAGCAGACCGCCGTCAGCTATCGCCCAGCCGACCCGAGGGCGCACGACGGGGCGCTCTCGGGCGATGCTGGTGGAACCCAGACGTGTGACGCGCGGAGAATAGGACCCAAGCTGTGCCGCAGGGCACAGCGCGATATCAGCAGTGGGCGCATCCTCGTCCCAGAAGAGCTCGAGCGGTGGCAACTCACGCGAAGCTTGGCCGTTGCCGCACCTCACGCTCGACGTCCCTGAGAGGAGAGCAAGATGCGCCAAATCTCCGTTATTCTCGCGACGGCCGTCATTACGGCTGCGGTCACCGTTGCCAGCATGATGGCGATCAGTTCCAGTTCTACCCGAACTGGCGTGGTCGCGCATGGACCCGGCCCCATCGACGTGATGAAGATGATGAGGGATGCTAAGGATCTTCCCAACGAGAACTATCCCGCGAACTAATGATCCCAGCCCTATCTGAAGGTGCCAAACCCAAAGGTGCCGAATAAGAAGGTGCCGTCTGAAGGTACATGACGACCTCACCGACAGGGAATATCGCGCGGCTCTTGTGCACAGCACTGCTGGTGCTCTTCTGTGGCGCCAGCAGTGCGTTTGCTCAGCTGCGCGGGCATGGGGGACCAGTGCGCGCCGTGGCCGTCTCGCCCGACGGGCGACGCGTGATCTCCGGAAGCTTCGACACCTCTGCCATCGTCTGGTCGCTCGGGCCATCGCTCTTCTCGGGCAATGCAGAAGCGGTATTGCGATTTCACGAAGGTGCCGTCAACGCCGTAGCCTTTCTGAACGACGGCCGCATGGTGACAGCCGGCGAGGATGCGCGCATTGCCATCTGGAAACCCGGTGAGGACGCGCCCGCACGCGTTCTTGCAGGCCATCGTGCTCCGATCGTGGCGCTCGCAGCATCTCCCGATGGGACCTTGATAGCCTCGGGCGCTTGGGACCACACGGCTCGGCTATGGTCGGTCAAGAGCGATGAAGTGACGGTGCTTGAGGGACACCGGCAGAACGTTAACGGTGTCGCTTTCACCGCCGACGGACGCGGCCTCGTGACGGTTGGCTACGATGCCTGCCTGCGCATCTGGCCGATTATCGGGAACGACGCCCCGAGCATCATCACGCTTCCCGCTCCCCTCAACACGGTTGCCATCGCCAACGATGGCGAGATTGTAACAGGTGCCGCGGACGGCCGCGTCTATTTCATTTCGCCGTCGGGACAGCGCAGCGGACAGGTCGCAGGCGCAGATCTGCCGATAATTGCGCTCGCCCTGGCACCGGATGGGAGATGGGTCGCCGCCGCCAGCATTCAAGGCGACCTATCGCTCATCGAGCGCCGAACCCGCGCGATGGCACGCACTGCGGCAAGCCCGGGGCTGCCTGTTTGGTCGGTGACCTTCTTGACGGACAGTTCTACGCTGCTCACCGGAGGCGTCGATGGCATCATCCGCCCTTGGAGCATTCGCTCGGGTGCGCCGGTCCGAGCCACGCCTCTGGCCAGATTCGACGATCCCGATGATCCGGTTGCCTACTATCCCGGCGATGCCGGAGCGCAGGTGTATCGCGCCTGCGTTGCCTGCCACACCTTGCAGCGCGATCCCGGCAATCGCGCCGGCCCGTCGCTCCGCGGCATATTCGGCCGCAAGATCGCGACATTGCCCGGTTACAACTACTCACCGGCGCTGAAGAAACTCGACATCATTTGGACGCCCGAGACATTGTCCAAGCTCTTTGAGATTGGTCCGAGTGCCTTCACGCCGGGCACCAAGATGCCTGAGCAGCGCATTGAGTCTGCCCAAGACCGTCAGGTCCTTATTGAGTTCTTGAAACGAGCGACAACCAGGCCTTGACAGGCTATTGGGGTTCTTTTTCCGCACGCTTTTTTTCTTCGCGTTCGCGCAGATAATCCTCCGAGGTTCGGACCGGGGGGCGAGGAGGTGCGCCGTAGGGATCAAAATCCTGCGCGGAAATGACCGCGACGCGGCAATCGTCACACATCTTGATCGCTTCGAGCCGCTCCGGGGAATCCTTGAACATCCAATGTGATTCTGCGAGTTTCGCGGTCACACGTTCGATCGTGCTTCTGACACCAAACGGCTTGCCACAGCGGACGCAGCAGAACGGTTCCTCTGTCTTGAGCACGCGGGCCGGCGCCGTTGCGGCGCGGAAATCAATTTGTGGCTTTAGCGAGATAACCTTCTCAGGGCAGGTCGCCTTGCATAGCCCACATTGCACGCAAGCATCTTCGGTGAATCGCACGAGGGGTCGATCGAAATCCTCCGACAGTGCACCCGTGGGGCAGGCGGCCACGCATGCTAGACACAAGGTACAACCTGCAACGTCAACCTCGATCGATCCCAGCGGCGCCCCAGCCGGCAAGGCGATTACGTCGACAGGGGTGCATGCGGCCCGGTGCAGTTCACGCAAAGAGAAACGCAAGAGCTCTCGTTTCGCGCCAGCAAAGAGGAAGCTCGTAGGTTTTGCGACGCTTGCCAGTAGCTCAATCGCCCGAAGCTCGGCCTCGAGTACGTCAGGGTCGTCCGTGGCGATGATGGATATTCTCTGTGCTCCAAGACCCAACCCAGCGAGGATGGGCTGTGCGAGATCTAGGGTCCGAGTGAGCGCGGTGATGTCGTGCCGTGGACGTGCGCGGCTAAGGACGCGCATGGCCGATGCACCATAGGCAAATGCAGCCGCTATCGCCTCAAGCCCGATCTGGGTCACCTCATTGACGACGAAGGGCAGTACGTTCGCTGGTAAACCGCCACCGAAGCGGGCCAGAGCACCGATGAGCTCGGTGCCATGCGCTTCGTCATGCACGAGCACGACGGGATGATCGCCGCCGGCGTCGTGATAGGTGGTGAGCAGCGTGCGCAATTTGCCAAGCAGCATATCCGCGGGCGGCAGCGCATAACCGGCAGCACCCGTGGGGCAGACGGTTGCGCACTGCCCGCAACCCGCACACAGATTGGCATCGATGGCGACGTGATCACCTGCCGGCGCGATGGCGCCCGCCGGACATACATCGAGGCATCGCGCGCAACCGACGATGCGTGAGCGAGAATGGGCACAGAGCTCTTGGGCAAAGGTGACATAACGCGGCTTTTCAAAGGTGCCCACGAGATCGCGCGCCTTGAGAACCGCCTTCAAAACGGCGACGGGATCGTTGGGATCTACCCGCAGATATCCCTCGCGCAGCTCATCGCCGGCAAACAGCGCGATCCCGCCAGAAAGGTCCAAGATGACATCACATCGCGAGAGAGCGCCATCGCGCGAGGGACCGAAGTTCAGCATGCTTCGCGACGAGGGCACGGGCTCGGCGAAGTCATTGATCGTCAGTGCAAAGGCGCCAAAATGACCCTTGGCCGATTGCACCCTGCCTTTGGCAACGGGAAACTCCCGTGCCCGCGACGGCACAATCGAGGCGGGCGGCTTGAGCAGGACGGTGACATCGAGATGTTCTTGCAAAAGAGCTCCGGCTTCGATGGCGCGTTCGTCGGAACCGTAGACCAGGATCACGCCTTCGCTTTGCAGCGTGACCAAGGGAACGTTCGGCAGAGGTTCTTGCGCGACGGCGATAAGAGCCGCCATCTTCGGCCCGGCCTTGTTTCCTTCCCTTGACCAACCGGCAGTCTCGCGCAGATTGACGTAAGTGATCGGACGCTCCCTGCCCACCTCTGCCGCCAGCTCGGTGAAGAGCGGGCTTTCCTGGGTGCAGCCAACCGTCACCGGTTCCGTGTCGGCCGCCGCGGATCGGAACTTCCCCACCTCGGCACGGCAAAGCTGATGTGCAGCCCTCAGTTCCGCGCCACGACACGCGCCTTGGATCGCGCCGGTATCAAGCGGCATCGTGCCTTCACACGAGCAGATCAGGATTTTACCAACACCGTCCGGCATACCGCCTCGAGTCCCCACTCGCTCCCACGGGTCTTGGGTGCGCAGCTATATGGTCTTATAATTAGAACAATTTAACAGCGCGAGTCCGGTAGTCCCATGGCTCCTAATGCGAGCAGCCGCACGCGAGCGCCACAGTTCACGATCGACCTTCCACCCCCCTTTCGGTTGATCAAGCTTAGGGAAGTGGGCGATGCGTTCGTCCAGGCCCAAAGCTTGGCCGCCTCAGCGGGGGCCGGAACTCTCGTCTACGTCGGCCGCTTCGATGTCGTCGAGTTCGCCACCGTTCTCGAGCCGGAGGAGCCGCTCCGGTTGGCGCGCCGCGCGTTATACCTTGGAATGAACGCCCTTGGCGAGGCCCTCACGGCACTTGGCCCCCCCGGGTGTCCCGTGACCTTTGGCTGGCCCGGTCGGATCCATGTCAATGGCGGCTTGGTCGGGGGTGGGCAGCTCGCCTGGCCGGCCGGGGGGAGCGAGGATGAGGTACCCGATTGGATCGTCTTCGGCGGCTTGGTGCGAACGGTATCGCTTGGGCGCGATGCAGGTCTGCACTCACTGGCATCAGCTTTGGAGGATGAGGGCTTCCTGGAGCCCAATTCGGACCGCCTCATCGAACGTTTTGCCCGGCACCTGATGTCGAATGTCGACGTTTGGCAGTCGCTCGGTTTCGATGCGCTGGCTCGCCGTTACGTTGAGCGGCTGGACGTCGAAAAGGGTGCCTCGGCGGCCATTGCCGAGAATGGCGACCTCTTGGTTCAGTGGCGGGGCACGGAGAAACCCGATCGGCACTCGCTGCTGGATGCGTTGGCCTCCCCGGCCTGGCTCGACCATGACAACGACAGGCGGCGCCGATGAAGGCACTGCGCACCATTCGCCTCGATGCCTCCGACACGTTCGTGTTCGAGACCGCCGCAGAGCCCGGTGAATGGGCCGTCTCCGGCGCCTTCGTATTCGCCAGCGTTGACCCAAGCACCCTTAAGGGAAAGGCGCGAGCTCAATTCCGCAGCGGCTTTCTTGGTGTTCAATCCCTTGGCTGGTCGACCCTGGTAGAGATCGTTGAGACTACCGTGGAGGAACGGGCACGCGCCGTAGACGTGCTGGCGGCGCACCTTAAAGAGCAGTTTGGAGCACCCGATCTGGCGATGGCACGAGCGGCGGCCGAGCAGGAGATCGACTTTGCCACCTCGCTTGCCGAGCACCCAAGCGGCATGCTCGCCGCTGTCACCCGCACGGTCGAGGAGGGTGCTATTCGAGAGACGTTCCGCTCCTTGCGTCCCGCCGCCAGCAGGCCGCCTGCTGCCTTTGCATTTTTGCAAGCGTCGGATGAGGACGAGGGCCCGACGGAAGAGATCGATCTGGCAAATCTGGCGAAGAGAGCCCCGCGATGACCCCGGTGCGCGAATTCTGGCAATCGAGCGGTCACCAATTATTGGACCGCGACGGATCCGGCATGCTGGTCGTAACCGACGAATTTCTCAAAGCATACCTCGCTCGGCCGGAGGTCGCACCCACGCGCGAGGCGTGTTCGGCCGAGCGCAGCTTGCACGCAGGGCTGTTGCGGCATCCGACCCGACCCGTTGCGCCCTCAGAGATCGCGGCGCTCGCTGACGCAGACGCCCGTGAAAATTGGCAACTCTTGATTGAATTACGCAATCATCTCATTTCGCATCACACGATCGAGGCTGCCTACCTCGACATTGTGCGCAAAGGCCGGAAAATCCCCCATCTTTTCCTGAACCAGCTTGTACATCTGATACTTCGCAATGCGCTTGATGGTTGCAACGATGCTCTTGTGGTGCGCGCGGCGGAGCTGTTTTTTCGACCACAACGGCTGGCCCTCCACAATGGATCGCTACTGGCCGCCGACGAGGAAACGATAAAGGGTTTGGGCGACAGGCCGCTTTCGCCGCTGGTATCAATGCTGGGACTGCCGGCCGGCGCTGAGATCGATGTGCTCAGCGGGGAAAACTGCGCCTCCTATTGGCAACGCAGCGATGCCTTCGATATGGCGCTCGATCTGAGTGCCAATGGACGGGGCCTCTGCGCACTTGGGGAGGCAATCACCCGTTGGGTGTCGCACTTGTTGGCGCTCGATATCAGCGTGGAACCGTTGAGCGAGCTCAATAAGGTGAACCTTTCCTGGTACGTCGGGTTGACTGCGGAGGGCACGCACATCGGCGATGCCCTTTGGCAAGGTGAAGAGATCGGAAATGCGACAGAGGCGAGCGTGATCGGTCTTTATCGGCTGGACTTCGCCGACCGGACGGTCGTGCTTGAGAGGCTGCGAGGTGAGCCCGTCTATCTGCTAGCAGCCATGGCCTCCGACAAGACGCTGCGCTTGAAGCCGCAGAACCTGATTATGGGTCTGCCTCTATCCACGCGGGAGGTCGTCAGTTGAACCCGCGTGCTCTCGTTCGCATCCCCGTTGGCGTCCTGGTGGAGCGAAGCAAAGCGCAAAGCCCTTGGGCCGACTACACCTGGCGGGCGATCGATGTGCTCCCAGGCGAGCTTACGGCGGCGGCGTGGACGCCGGTGGGACCCAGGGGCGAAACGGATACGTTTTTCGCGGGCTCGACAACGCTCGAGCTCTATCGCACGGAAACGCCGAATTACCGAGACAACCTCGCAACAGGAGCACCTAGTTTGTGGGTCGTCCTGCGGCCGACCGGGGGGGATCCTCCCTTTAGCTTGCTGACGGTGACCGCCGATCCCGCCGAAGGCGAGGCGGCAACGGAGGCCGGAGGCGATTTGGTCGAGGCCGTTGCGATGCCTGCCGTCATCCGTCAGTGCCTCGAAGCCTTCGTGGCGGACCACGGTCTCGATCGAGCGTTCGTCAAGCGCCAGCGGGATCGACCGCAATTGGAAGCGCTCGCTCGTGGCAAAGCGCGACGCGGAGGAAGCCAATGAGCAAGCCTGAAAATGCGCTGGCGCGCTGGTCGCGATTAAAGCGTCAGAGCGCGTCACAAGGTCGCGATATCGCCAAGCCAACTCCCCGAACTGCCGAAGCCGCACCGCCTGCGACAACCGCCTCAGACAAAGAAGCACGTGCAGCATCCTTTGATGTGGAGAGCTTGCCGCCGATCGAGTCCATCGTTGCCGGCAGCGACATCACCGCCTTCCTGCAAAAGGGCGTGCCCGCAGCGCTGACCCGCGCTGCGCTGCGGCAAGCCTGGGTGAGTGACCCGGCAATTCGCGATTTCATCGAGATCGCAGAGAACCAGTGGGATTTTACTCACCCCGAGAAGATTCCAGGTTTCGGCACCTTGGGTGCAGCGGATGAGGTTCAATCGCTCCTCGCGCGGGCTCTTGGCGAGTTGCCCCATGAGACGAACTCCTTGGATGAGGGGCCGGTGAGCGAAGGCAACCTCCCACCTACGCCAACGGGCGAGGAGATCGGTGCGCTGGACGCCGAAGCTCATCACAAGACTTTGGAGGAGCCAGCACAGATGCCGGAACGCGCTCCTGAAACGACGCGTGCGCTGCAGCATGAGAACAGTGCAGTTGCAAACTCTCAACTACCACCTCGCAAGCCGCGAAGGCATGGAGGGGCGATGCCGTCATAGCCTTGACGTGCTAGCGCTGATACGGCTAACAGCTTGGCGACCATAGTCGCAGGCTATTGACGGGCCGAGCGGCCACCAGCTAGCGTCGCATGCTGTTCAAAAATAGACAGAGGGTAGTTCTTTGGGCGGACGGCGAGGCAGAGCGCCATGCGTGACAGTGGCCTTGACGAGGCAATCCGCGCCGTCGGCGGAGTAAGCGAGCTCGCACGCCGTCTCGGCATCTCGCAACCATCGGTGTCCAATTGGGAGCGCGTGCCGGCAGAACGCGTGCCCGCGGTGGAAACTGCCACTGGGATCGAGCGCGCTGTCCTGCGCCCCGACCTCTACGGCGGCACGGCAGTTCCCATTGATGCCATCGACAGCGCCCGCGCCGCCGAATATGCCTTGTTGGCGAAGCTGCTAGCGCAAGCTCCGGACACCGAGTTCTTGCGGCGCTTGTCGCGCTTATCAGGCGATGCAACGCCGCTCGGCCGGGCGCACGCGGAGCTTGGGGCAGGGGCCGCCAGGACCAATAGAGAGGAGGTCGAGAGAGAGTTCTTTCGCCTCTTCATCGGCGTCGGCCGCAGCGAACTATTGCCCTACGGATCTTATTACCTCACCGGTTTTCTCCACGAACGGCCGCTCGCGCGCTTGCGCGCAGATTTGCAGCGCATTGGCATCGAGAGGACCGAGGCGCAGCCCGAGCCGGAAGATCATGCGGCGATCCTGTGCGAGATCATGTCTGGTTTGGCGGCGGGGGCCTACGGTGCTCCAGGAATGGACCGACACATCTTCGAGAAGCACGTCGCTGCGTGGATGCCGCGTTTCTTTGCAGATCTTGAGGCAAGCAAATCGGCTCCGTTCTACGCCCGCGTCGGCGGGCTCGGACGCGTCTTCATGAACATCGAGTCCCAAGCCCTCGCGCTGCCGCCTTGAGGTGGCTGGGCAACAACATGGGGAGGCAATCAATGAAGTTTCGACACGGTACAAAGCTTGACCGGCGCGATGTTTTGCGCGGGTTGGGTGTCGGCGCTGGCGTGGCAACCGCGGCCGCTGGCGGGATGGCGCCCCCTGCCAAGGCCGATAGCGAGACGAATGATGAAAAGCGCAAGGCCCGCTACAAAGAGACCGACCACGTGCGGGCTTTCTATCGAGTGAATAAGTATCCAAGCTGAGGGGAGGCTAGACCCGTGCTTATCAAGAAGAGCGAACGCCAAGCTCGCCGCGGCGCTCTGGCCGCGGCGCTCGCAACCCAATGTGGAGAGGTGGTCGATCGGCGCTCCTTCCTGCGTCGCTCAGGGCTTGCCGCAGGCGCTCTCTCGGCTTTGGGTGCGCTTCCCCTCACCGGCGTGCGCAGGGCCGAGGCCGCGGGAACGGCGCCCGCCCAGGCGGTGCTGCGCAAGAACATTTGCACGCATTGTTCCGTCGGCTGCACGGTCATTGCGGAGGTTGAGAACGGCGTGTGGGTCGGGCAAGAACCTGGTTGGGAAAGTCCGATCAATCGGGGCTCACATTGCGCGAAAGGAGCCGCAACGCGTGAAATCGTGCAGGGCGATCGTCGCCTGCGCTATCCCGTCAAGCTTGTGGGCGGCCAATGGCAGAAGATCTCGTGGGAGCAGGCGATCGACGAAATCGGTGACAAGCTCCTGCAGATTCGCGAGAAATCAGGCCCCGATTCCGTCTATTGGTTGGGTTCGGCCAAGTTCACGAATGAGGGCTCCTACCTCAATCGCAAACTCGCGGCCTTCTGGGGCACGAACAATTCCGATCACCAGGCGCGCATTTGCCATTCGACCACGGTCGCCGGTGTAGCCAACACCTGGGGCTACGGGGCGATGACCAACAGCTATACCGATATCCGCAATAGCAAGACGCTGTTTTTCCTCGGCGGTAATCCCGCCGAGGCGCATCCAGTGTCGCTGCAGCATTTGCTGGAGGGCAAGGAGCTAAACCGGGCAAACTTCATCGTCGCCGATCCGCGGCTCACGCGTACCGCAGCCCATGCCACGGAATACGTGCGCTTGCGGCCAGGTACCGATATTCCCGTGCTGTGGGGCATGCTGTGGCACATCTTCAAAAATGGTTGGGAGGATAAGGAGTTCATCGAGCAGCGCGTCTATGGCATGGACGATGTGCGCAAAGAGGTCGAGAAGTGGACGCCGGAGGAAGTCGAGCGCGTGTCAGGCGTGCCGGGTGAACAACTCAAGCGTGTGGCGGAGATGTTCGCCAAAGACAAGCCGGCTTGCCTCATTTGGGCCATGGGTCAGACGCAGCACACCGTTGGTACCGCCAACGTGCGCGCAAGCTGCATTCTCCTCCTTGCCACTGGCAACGTCGGAAAGTCCGGCGCCGGTGCCAACATCTTCCGTGGCCACACCAACGTCCAGGGTGCGACAGACCTCGGGCTCGATATTGTGACCCTGCCTCTCTACTACGGCCTTACCGAGGGTGCGTGGAAACATTGGTCCCGCGTGTGGGAGGTCGATTACGATTGGATGCTCTCGCGCTTCGCAGACAAGAAGATCATGGAGACCTCGGGCATTCCGTCGACCCGTTGGTTCGATGCGACGCTGTTGCCAAAAGAACAGGTCTCGCAAAGCGACAACCTCAAAGCCATGTTCGTCATGGGCCATGGCGGGAACACCGTCACGCGCATGCCTGAGGCGGCCAAAGGCATTGAAGCGCTCGAACTGTTGGTCGTCGCCGATCCGGTGCCGACCACGTGGTCGGTGCTCTCCAACCGCAAGGACGGCACCTATCTGCTTCCTGCGGCAACCAGCTACGAGTGCGATGGATCGCGGACGGCCTCGAACCGCGCCATCCAATGGGGTGAACAGATCGTCAAGCCGATCTTCGAGGCGAAGAACGACAACGAGATCATGTACCTGCTCGCCAAGAAGCTGGGCTTCGCCGACAAGATGTTCAAAAACATCAAGGTGGAGGGCAACGTCCCGGTCGCGGAAGACATTTTGCGTGAAATCAACCGGGGCGGCTGGTCGACGGGATATTGTGGACAGTCACCGGAGCGGCTGAAGACGCACATGGCCAATCAAAAGGACTTCGACATGCGCACCCAGATGGCCATGTCGGGTCCTGCCAAGGGTGACTACTACGGTCTACCGTGGCCGTGCTGGGGCACGCCGGAGTTCAAGCACCCGGGAACTCCGCTGCTCTACAACACCAATCTGTCGATCAAAGAGGGTGGCGGGACCTTCCGCGCGCGGTTCGGCGTCGAGCGTGAGGAGAAGCTGCCCGACGGCACGACGCGCAAGGTGAGCCTGCTCGGGAACGGGTACTACTCCAAGGACTCGGAGATCAAGGACGGCTATCCGGAGTTCACCTTGGGTGTCCTGAAAAAACTGGGCTGGGACAAGGATCTCACCGAGGCGGAGTTGGCGACCATTGAGCGGATCAATCCGGCCAATCCCGACGCCGTCTCATGGTCGCTGGATCTCTCCGGCGGCATCCAGCGCGTGGCGATCACGCATGGCTGCGTGCCGTACGGAAATGGCAAGGCGCGAGCTAATGCGTTCGGCTTGCCCGATCCAATCCCGGTGCATCGCGAGCCCATCTACACACCGCGTCCGGAGTTGGTGGCGAAGTATCCCACGCTACCCAATGCGCGTCAGTTCCGCGTGCCAAACGTGGGCTTTGACGTGCAGAAGGCGGTCGTCGATCGGGGCGTGGCCAAGGAATTCCCGCTCATCCTCTCATCGGGACGCCTGGTGGAATACGAAGGCGGCGGTGAGGAGACGCGGTCGAACAAGTGGCTCGCCGAATTGCAGCAGGACATGTTTATCGAGATCAATCCTGCCGATGCGGCCGAGCGCGGCATCAAGGACGGCGCCTGGGTGTGGGTCACCGGCCCCGCCGACAGCCGGCCGCGGGCCAAAGTGAAAGCTCTCGTCACGGAACGCGTCGGCAAGGGCGTGACCTGGTGCCCCTTCCACTTCGCGGGTTGGTTCCAAGGTGTCGATCAGCGCGGGAAATATCCGCAAGGAGCCGACCCTGTGGTGCTGGGCGAGAGCGTAAATACGCTTACCACCTACGGCTTCGATCCCGTGACGGGCATGCAGGAGCCAAAGGCTACCCTTTGTCAGGTTGCGGCGGCGTAGGAGACGACCATGGCTCGAATGAAGTTTCTCTGCGACGCCGATCGTTGCATCGAATGCAACGCCTGCGTGACGGCTTGCAAAAACGAGCATGAAGTGCCCTGGGGCATCAATCGACGCCGCGTCGTTACCATCAACGATGGCAAGCCCGGTGAACGGTCCGTCTCCATGGCCTGCATGCACTGCACGGATGCTCCATGCGCGGCGGTGTGCCCGGTGAGCTGCTTCTACACGACCGCCGATGGCGTGGTGCTGCACTCCAAGGATCTGTGCATCGGTTGCGGCTATTGCTTTTACGCTTGTCCGTTCGGAGCTCCGCAATACCCACGGGTCGGTAACTTCGGCTCGCGCGGTAAGATGGACAAATGCACCTTCTGCGCCGGTGGACCCGAGACCGACCTCAGCAAGGCCGAATACGAAAAGTATGGCAGTAACCGGCTCGCCGAGGGCAAGCTACCGCTCTGCGCCGAGATGTGCTCGACCAAATCCCTACTTGCCGGAGACGGCGAGATCATCGCCGAGATCTTCAAAGAGAGGGTGATCAAGCGCGGGTACAGTTCCGGGGCGTGGGGCTGGCAGACCGCCTATCGCGAAACGGTTGCAACGTGACGAGAGGCGCTGGACCATCGGCGCCCCGCAAGCGCGTCCACAGGAGATTGGAGGAAGTGATGGCGAGGTATCGGCCGCTGCGCGCTATGCTCGCTCTAGGAGCGCTCTGCCTCGTGCTGGGCGTTTCCATGGGCTTAGAAGGGGGCCTTAATCTGGGCCTGAAACTCAGCTTGTGTCCAGTTGCCCGTGCCGAACAGCCGTCATCAGTCAATCCGACGGCTCAATCAGTGAAAGAGCAGGATCTGCTCAAGGAGCTCCATAAGGTTCAAGGACGCGGGTCGATCCCGGACACCAAATCCTATGTCATTCAACAGCCCGCCGGCCGCGACTGGCGTCAGTTCCACGAGGTCACGTTACGCTGGATCGGGGGCATCGCCATTCTCGGAATGCTGGCCCTGCTCCTGGTGTTCTATCTGTTCCGGGGCATGGTGCGCATAGAGGCGGGACGCTCAGGTCGCACGCTCGTCCGTTTCAATGGCTTTGAACGCTTCGTCCATTGGATGACGGCGATTTGTTTTATTACCCTCGCCCTCACTGGCTTGAATATCACGTTCGGCAAGGAGTTACTCCTTCCCTATATGGAGCCCCAGGTATTCACGGAATGGTCGCAGTGGGCGAAGTACGCGCACAATTACGCGAGTTTCCCGTTTACGCTCGGCGTCGTGCTCATCTTCCTGTTATGGATCGCTTGGAATTTCCCGACGCCAACGGATATGCGTTGGTTGCGGCAAGGTGGTGGCATCGTTGGGCATGAGCATCCGCCTGCCCGCCGGTTCAATGCCGGCCAGAAAGCCATCTACTGGGTGGTCGTGCTGGTGGGCGGTACGATGGCCGCAAGCGGTTACATCCTGATGTTTCCGTTCTATGAGACGGACATATCACAAATGCAGACCGCGCAGATGGTGCACGCGATAGCGGGTGTCATCTTCGTCGCGATCATGCTGGCACATATCTACATCGGGACGATCGGGATGGAGGGCGCGTTCGAAGCCATGGGTAGTGGCCGAGTCGACGTGAATTGGGCGCGCGAACACCACAGCCTTTGGCTCGAGCGGCAGATTGCGAAAGGGCGCGTCGAGGAGCCGCCACCACCCGAAGGCAGCCCTGCCCCCGCTGAGTAGCCGAGATCGAAGCCAGATTGGGGGCATTACCGCGATGAGGAAAAAAGGAGCCATGGTAAGAGCGCTCGCATCGATCGCGTTGGCCTTCGCCTTCATGGGTACGATTGCGTCGGCTCACGCCCAGGGCCAAACCCAGGGCCAACCTCAGGGCCAAACCCAAGACAAGGCGCCCGATCTGAAGAAGGACGATCCCGTTCCGCCGGCGACGGAACCCAACAAGCCAGAGCAGGGTGGCAAGCAGGAACCGGCGGCAAAAGTTCCGGGCAGCGATGGCAATGCCGCTGCGTTCAGCAACGGGTTGCTGACAGCACCAGGGGCCCCCACCGACGTCGACACGGCACCCTCAAAGGTCTCCTCCCGCACCGCAGCGGACGATCGACTGGCGACCGTGGGCTATCGCTTGAAGCATCTCAGCGCCGAGCAGAAGACAGGCGTCTATGCCGAGATTGGCAAGTCAGGCCCCACACCAACCTTCCAAGTTCCGGCCGCCGTGGGGGCCGAGATACCCTCTGGTTTGGCACTTGGCGGATTGAAGCCGCTCCCGGAGGCCGTCACAGCCCGTTATCCAGAGTTGAACGGGATGACCTTTGCGAACCTTAGCGGCAAGCTCGCACTCATCGATCCAACCATGCGCATCGTCATCGATGTGGCCGCACAGTAGCTCGGGACAGATGGCGCAAATAGGGGCGATAACATGAGAGCATTCCTTGCTGCCGTACTGATCGCAGTTATTCTTGCCATGACGGCAGGGGCCGTTCTTGAGTCCTTCCTCCAGCAACGGTCAACTGACGCCTACGCGCATCCGAGCGCACGCGTATAGCGCGCGCAATTCCCCCGACCTGGCAACGCCGCAAGCGGTCGCCGCCCTTACTCCATGTGCCCATTTGCTTTGACAACCCTGTGGGTTGAGCGGCTGCCAATCGCGAGCCTTGATATCCAAGTACGCGCGCGAGCCGTTCCCGGAGCATGTGGAATCGAAGGGCAAGGGTCTGCCCAGCTCAGCCCACGTTAAGTTGGCCGCGAGCGCGTCGAAGATTAACTTGCGCCAATTTGGTCTCTATTGATCTGTTGACGCCGTTCACGCGACGCGGCCGCCAAGCTGACGGTTGCGCCCGTCGTCCGTGACGAGCCGCCCCCAGGCTCATCATCTCGCCCTGGGTACTCAGGTTCAGCGGCACCCGCAATGCGCTGTGGAATGCGCTCATCGTAGGGGCGTTGGTGATCATTCTTGCACATGCAAGACGGCCCACGCCGGAGGGATACATCCTTGCGGCATGGGACCTCGGTACAATGCAGCAGGCCGGTGGTCGCCGTGCGTAAAATGGATGTGGGACATGATTGGCGCCAGGCCGTCGGCCGGCGTCAAACATGAGACCCACTCCAATGGCGATGGCCGCGCTTGCCGACATCCAGCGGGACAGGGCGGCGAGACGGGAATTTCCGTTGGTTTCAGCCGGCGGGTCCCGCGGCTTCCAGTTGCTTATATTGCTCCGGGGTCATGTTCGGCAGGCGCTGCACAAAGGCGACCAGCGACCAGATCTCGTCGTCCTTATGCACTGCGCCATAGGACGCCATGCCCGTCATCTTGATGCCGTTCTTGATGATCCAGAACAGCTGGGCGCTAGACCATCGCGCCACCGTATCGGGCAAATAGGGCGGTTCAGGGTTTAAACCTTTACCGATATCACCGGGGTCCTGCCCAGGAGCGCCGTGACAATAGATGCAGGTCTCCTTGTAGATCGCGATCCCATTGCGGACCTGTTGCTCGCTGAGTTGCGCCGGAGCGCTCACGGATTGAGCATGTCTGACGACAGACCGTTGCATGTTCGTGGACAGAAGCCACTGCATGATCGCCGGATCCGGTACGTCTGCTGCCACGTTATAGGCACCCGAATAGGTGATCGTCAGGCCCAACAGCACGGCGATCACCACTGCCGCAACAAATCCCCACACGAACCGCATGTCTGCCTCCTGAGCGATCCAGATCTTTGCCAAATGCACGGGCCCAAGGCATTAGGATGTAGAGCGAGGGCCGCAAATGCGCTCAACTCGGTGACAACCGCGCGTGCGTGCTCCGAGCAGCTTCTTCGGCCAATGACATGCGCCTCAATCCCCGACGCGTTCGACGCCATGCGCGCCGCAATTCCATTCTTCCGTTCTGCGAGGGTTAGGTTTGAACGTTCCCGGTTCGAAGAAGAACAGGTTCCAGCCACATGTCGCGCAAAGGCGAGCCCGTATAAGCAATCGTCGGTTCGCACAGCGCTATTGGCCAGGGTTGGTCGGGCTGGCCATGTCGCTACTCCTCATGAAGTCGGCGGTATCGGGTTGCCAAGAGTTCACAGGCAACGCCTCAGATGATGGCTTTGTTCCTCAGCTGGAGGAGGCACGAGCTGACTGACCCTACCCAAGGCTTGTGGGGCTAAGCGAGAGCTACCTCGGCACCGCGGTTATACGAAGACGAACTCACGTGCCCCACCCTACCGGCAGACACCGTAGCGTTGAAACGCCTGACCGCGAGGTGGGCTGCGTTCGACCTGAGCAGACCCTCTGTTTCGCTCCCAAGCGGCCTCAACTGCGCAGCCAACACTCCCGCCGATACGGGTGCCCAACGACGTGGGCATTGAGCGCGCAAGAGCGATGAGCTTGAGCTATCAGATTGAGGGCGCAATGTCCTCGAAGCGGGGATCTTACGGCGGGTTTACCCCGGTGCGGCAGGGGGACTGGACCGGCACCTAGCGCAAGCATTGACATAGAAGATGTGATGCTCGCACCCGGCGTGGGGAGGCTTGCACAACGGTCAATAATGTCCCGGACAGGCCGCCGTCCAAAGACGACAGGCCCGAGTGATGGGGGGCCTGAGCTCCGATGGACTCAGCTGCGTGTTCGTGCGCATGCAACAATTCGTGCGATCCAATTCGCCCAAACATCTAAACGACGAGAGATGCTGGCTCGCACTGCCGCGCCTGCCTACGTTCTTGCGGCAGAAAGAAGCCCGCATCCAGGATTGAGCGAACGGCGTCGTGGGGCCCGATGCCAAACCAAGGTTAGCGG